>Ga0272440_1003646_pt1 | contig 11399 bp, 7 predicted proteins | sample SSMMMBAug17_FD_192440 | JGI IMG/M metagenome (GOLD analysis project Ga0272440, IMG submission 192440) | Marine sediment archaeal communities from Little Sippewissett salt marsh, Falmouth, MA, United States - SSM-MMB-Aug17 | ecosystem: Environmental > Aquatic > Marine > Wetlands > Sediment ... | reverse complement strand
GACACTCCTATGCAGCTTAAGGAATACTCGAAAAATAAGTTCCCCATTTGTCTTGAACGTAAAATCGTTTGGCACGTAGAGACGTAGCATGCTACGTCTCTACAGAACAAAAACCCCGATGAACATTATTAAAATGGGGAACTTATTTACAGAGCATTCCTAAGTAACAATTTCGAGGAACTGCTCAAATAACCCCATAATACAATAAAAAAAATTTCTTGATTTCTATTGTAAGTTATGCATATATATTCTTACTAATTAATCAGAGAAATGAAACTTTTTATACCAATTATCTTTGAAATAGTACAATCTCTAAGTTCACATTCCCTTAATATTGTCAACTCTTTTAATATATTGTTATAGAATATAATTTTTTTTTCAAAAATTATTATTTTTTTCGGTTTAATCCTGGTATTATTGGTTATCAACCCAACGTTGCATTTAAAATTATTTGTAACCGCAAAAACTATTTTTTTTAAAATAAGTAGAAAAATCTAATTTGTTTACAATATCATAACGAATAAATAAAGGTTATCAAATTATGTATAAATATTTTACTGTAACTCTATGCGTATGTATTTACTGTCTGGTATTTCAAAATATTGCCCACGGGCAGTGTTATAAAAATGTGAAACCCACGACTGAGTCAGAAAAAATGATGTATCGTATGAGGGGCAATCGATGCGAAGGCTTTTATGAATCAAAAATCTCTTCTGGAAGTTTGAAAATTGTAAGTGTTACGATAGGAGCGTTTAGATTTAAAAATGATTCTAAGGAAGAACTATACCTGTCACCCATTCTAAAAGATAGGATGGTAAGAATTCGGGCATTGGCTATTCCTTTAAATACTTATTATCGGATGGATGCAGAAATAGAACCAAAATCATCCTTAAGATGGCCGGTAGGAGATGTGTTATATCACAGTAAACTTACTGATAAACAAATTGGTGTATATGGCTTTATATTTGATAACGATCAAATTCAGTATGTACCTTTAAAGGTATCGTCAACATTTTCATATAAGCATGATCGCAAGGATCGTGATATATACATTTGTTTAAGGCCATATGAGGATGTCAAAAATGTTCAGTGGTGTATTTCAAAAAAGTCAAAAGATAACTTTTGTAGTTCTAAGTGGACCAACTTAAAAAAAAAGATATACTATGAAGGAAAAAGAATTCTTTGTAAAGTGTCGTCGTCAACTGTAAAAGGACCATTCTGTCTTAGAATTAAAGCAAAATCGATAAAAAATAATGAGCGTCTATCATTCGAAGCTAATATTTCTTATTGATAATTAGTGTCTATTATGAAGTACATAAATGATATAAAGCATTATTTTCACAAAAAAACAATAATTGAGAATTTCAGAAAATACCACATCAACGAACTTCGCGGTTCATTATTGAAGAACAAAAACTTAGATGAAGCCAGAAAACATTTCGAATGGATAGAAATATCAGATGTTGTTATTAACTATGACTCCAAAACATATTCTCTTTTTTGTCATTTGATCATCGCATTGATTTGTTTATTATGCGTTGGGCTTGCGTGGATATTAACAATCAATGAAGTACATCTCTCATGTGAAGCTATTTCACCAAATCTAAGCTTTACGCTAAGTGAAGATTGGTATCTCAATGAAAGTTTCAAACTGTCAGGGCTTATAATTGATAATATTTGCAGTGTAAATGTTAGAAATGTAAATATAAATGCTTCAAAACAAAACGAAAATAATATAAATGTATCTTCAATAGATATTAATGGTAAGTATATTTGGTTGCAAAAATTAAAAATTCCCAGTGGCTCAAAAATAAATTTGTCTGCTTCGAAAAATTTTCTAATAATTGATTCAAGAGGGTTGCCTCTGTCAGGACGTGCTGAAGCAGAAAATGCAACATTAGTGATTAGTAATGAAGATGAAGAAGATTATATTTATGATTATTCTGAAACAGTTCATTTTGCATCTTCTAAAACAACATTCTCTGCTCCTGTAAGGCTTCGGCTTCATTTTGTTGAAGATATCTGGGAACTCGATAATTTTATAGCACAATCAATTAAATTTGTGACTGAAACTGATAGTGGATTATTCGAATCCACCATTAAATCCGGTTCAATCAAATTTCTTGAAACTGATAATGAAGTAACATTAAAAGAGAATGACACATTGTCATTAAAAAATCTGAAAATACGAAGAATGGCGTGTCGTCAAGCAAAAGAGGGGATTAAAGTTGTTTTTGAAGGTTCTGCATCAACGATTAAAGCTGGTTCAAAGGGTTTTGAAAAGGATTTAGCGCCCACCTATCTTGAATATGTTTATCATCAACAAAAATTTAGTTTTTTTTGTGGAGCAGTTGCCACATTATGGGGATTATTATGTTGTTTAAGAAAAGTTTTATTATCTAATTAAATCAATTAATAAAATGTAATTATTTCAATATACTTATAAGGATACTTTGTTTATGAGGCCTATAAAAAAAATAAGTACCATTTTATGGATATTAACAATATTAACAATTGACCTGTCAATAAATACAAATGAAATTTTTTGTGTAACAAATAAACATTTTAAAATCCTGTCAGAACGAATCAGAATTAATACCGTTCGTGTGACGTCTAAATTTTCTTCAATGAATGATACTCAAAATGGATTTGGTTTCATAGTAGGTGAAAAGTCAGGTTATTTATACATAGTCACAGCTAAACACGTCGTGATTCAAGATGATGAATACAGTAGGGGACAAATAGAAGCAACTCCAATTAACGTCAATTTATTTTATGATAGAAAAAATGAACATGAAGCGCATTTAATTGATCAACAAAAAGATAAATCTGCGGCTGATTTTGATATAGCAATTATTAAAATACTAAAACCTTCAGACTTTAATTTTTCAGACAACTTTTATGATACAGACATTAAACAAAATGACCAAGTCTGGTTTCTTGGAAGAGATAAAGAATGGTTTATTTCATTTAAATATAAACCCGGTGGAGTTATCAATACTTCAATTGCTGATGGTTGTCATATAATAACTGCATATTTAGATACTATAAGAGTAGGCACCTCTGGTGCTCCTTTATTTTCAGAAAATGGAATTTCTGGCCTGATTATATCCAGTGATAACAATATTACAAAAGCAATTCAAGTTCGTACATTGAAACAATTTGTACAATCTTATAATTGCCCATGGGGTAAAGTTTCTGTCAAAACAAAAGAAAAACAATTTACTAACAAATATGGGATGTCCTTTGTATTAATCTCAGCAGGCATTTTTAATATGGGAAGTCCCAAATATGAAAAAGGACATGAAAAAGATGAAACACAACACGTTGTTTTCATCACACAGGATTATTATATGCAAACGACTGAAGTAACTCAATGGCACTGGGAAAGAGTAATGGGTAAGAATCCTTCACGCTTTAAAAAATGTGGTCATAATTGTCCAGTAGAATGTGTATCTTGGCATGATGTTCAAAGATTTATAAATAAACTTAACATGTTGGATAAAAAATATACATACAAATTACCGACAGAGGCTGAATGGGAATATGCTGCTCGCGCTGGAACACAAACACCTTTTGCCTTTGGTAATTGTTTAAATACAAATGAAGCAAATTATAAAGGTTATTATCCTACAGAAGGTTGCCCTTCAGGAAATTTTTATAATATGACATTGGAAGTAGGACGATTCCCAAAAAATGACTGGGGTTTATATGATATGCATGGAAACGTATGGGAATGGTGTCTGGACTGGTATGATAAATATTCTAATGATGCTGTTGAAGATCCAGTTGGTCCTGTTTTGGCAGAATATCGCTTGATTCGTGGGGGAAGCTGGAGTAGCAATGCCAGCTCCTGCCGATCAGCTTTTCGTGGTGGCGTCAAGCCAGAACATCACTTCTACAATATAGGCTTTCGATTACGTGCTATATGCAAATGAAAGCTCTTTAACGTGTATTTAAATTTTTGATTACTTTCGCCGGTCAAAAATTTTATGGGCAATTGCCTTTTGAAAAAATGATTGTGGCAAGACAGGGAAATCATTCATCAGTAAAGGTTGGCGGTCTCTTGAAAATAAGAATACTGCAATTTTTGTGGCATTTTCATCCCCCCATTTTGTTGTAATATCACATTGCCATCGGCCATCATTTTCGTAATTTGTAATGGGCGCACTCAGCATGGGTTTCAGATGCCATGAATCGGTCAGTATATAAATAGATATATAGCCAGAAAAATTGACAACATTGTGAATGATTCCTGTAATCGGTCGAATTCTATTTCCAATAGGTGGAACATCAAGCAATTGAATGAAAGGTTTGGTGAATATCTGATGATTTTTTTGTGGGTTGCTTCTTTTTTGATTTGCTATGACATAACGTGCTTGTTCATGACTTGCAGATAATGGCGGGGTATTCACAGCGGATAATTCAAAAAACATGGACCAACTCAGCAATTGAGCGGAATTGTACCTGGCATTGTCTTCAATAAAGAGCGTCCATTCGCCTTTCATACTGTGCTTCTTGACACAGGAAAAACTGTTTTCAGGCTGATAAAAACCGGTTAAAGGTATTTTGGCATCAGAAATGTTAATTTTTGCACGATCATCCAGATTGATTTCAAACGTTTCATTATATTCTCCAGGATCGACTTTATCAAATAATGTAATAATATTATCCTGCGGCGTGATCAATGAGACCCTTAAATCATCAAGTTTTTTTATCTTAATTTTAAGCTGAACAGACAGACATTGAATGGTTCCTTCCTCAGAAATATTGATTACAGACATCCCAAATTGTTCGTCAGGTATTACCAGAGGCAAATTATTTGCAGTATATGTTTTAATCGATTCATTATCTGTTATAAAACTATAACTATTGGCATCAAACCACCCTTTTGCAGATGCCTTAAAATGAACTTGTGGATCAATAGAAGGTAAGTCCTCTGCTTTTGCTTTTACTGTAAATGAAAAATTTCGACATAAACCTCCAGGGGGCAGGCGAACAGAGTCATCAATCATCTCTATTTGTTGATTTGCCTGTAAGTCAATGGTTAGAGTCTCCTGTTGAACATATGGCAGGCATACCTTTCCCTGGTAACACTGTTCTACATTAATAATTCTCGGCGTTCTTATTTGAAGGTAATTCTGTTCGGGTTGAACAAAGATACGAAGTCCGGCATCGCCATTCGCTAAAAAAATATATGGAGAAACATCAACGACATCACAGGCACTTCCAGTTGAATGGAATCGTTCAATTTGTTTGGGGAGATTTTTGATTTGAACATTAAAAACAGAAAAACCATCCTGATCACTGGCAACAAATGCATAGTCATTTCGAACACAAATATCTATTGCATTGAACTGTTTGACAGATCCTATTTCCGTAATGCGATCACCTGTTTCATCATATTTAACAATGAACATTCCTGTTTCTTTAACTGCCAAAAAAAGATAATCCATATCAAAATCGAACTGTACAAGATTTTCTATCTCATATTTGTTTGGCCTTAAAAAATCCAAATCATTTTCTTGCTTATAACATGACAATCCATCTTCCACATCAGCAATAAAAGCGTATTGATCGTACTTTTTTGTAGCGTAAGCATCTCCAGAGGTTTCAATGGTTGTTATGTATGAAGGTGAACTTATCGCAGTAAGGTTGAAAATTAAAACGCCAGAACCGGTCGATATATAAGCAATTGAATCCTTAATCCATATATGTCTGGCTTTGCTGTCAATTTTTGATTTTGATACAACTGAGATACTTTTGGGATTGGATGTATTGAATATGTAAAAGCCGCCTTCCTCACATACAGCAAACAGATAGTTTTTCGTGTAAAAAAGGCTTTCGGGTGGATTGATCATTGGAATCGTCTCAATGATAGATATTGCCATTGGATTGGAAATATCTAAAACATTTATGCTATCTAAGCTAGCAGCAAAGCCATATTTTTTTTGCGTGTCAGTACAGAATGCGTATACTGGTTTGGAAGTCCAATCAGCAAGGGGAAGGATATTATTATAAACATAAACCGGTTGGCTATATTGAAAAGTATCGTTCATCGCAAAAATTGAAAGTGTAACATGGTAAAGTCCGGTCATTGTGAATACGTGCAAGGGCGACATCGCTGTACTGGTATAGCCATCACCAAAGTTCCAGTATACAGCGGTATAGTTTCCAGATGATTTTTGAGTAAACTGAACATGTAAGGGACAGACCCGAGTTTGAAAATCCATTTGGAAGAGCGCCTTGGGAACCGGTTGACTGACTGATATATAATTTGCTTTTGTTTTCGTATACCATTTTTCTCCATTACTGACAGCAAGCGTAACAGTGTATTGACCTGCCTGAGTATATGTATGATTAGGGCTATTTTCAGTACTGGTGTAACCATCACCAAAGTCCCATTTGCATGCAAGAATGTCGCCGGACGATGTATTGGAGAAACCGACATTAAGAGGCGCATCGCCAGTACAGACACTGGCTTCAAATTGTGGATCAGGAAATCCCTGGGTCAATTGGTAAATATTCAAGTGAGAATGGCCTGAAACAAAAATGAGATCATTTGCAGCATGAATATGATAGGCATCATAATTAAGGACGCACTCATCAACCTCTTTAACATTATTTTTATCCTCAATATTAAAAACCCATATACGTCTTGTTTCATGCGTTACAACATAAGCATATTGTTCAAAAACGACTGATTCAACAGCAGTGTGAATCTTATCGATACAGGCATATTCCTGATAGATTTCTGGATTGGAAAAATCAATAATTGAAAAGCCAATGTCTCGGTCAGATATATAGGCAACCTGATCCTGAATTAATAGATGCTTCAAATCCGAATGATTATCATACTGTTCTATCGGCTGAAATTTTCGATTAAGGATGTCCTCAAAAATATATATAAAAATGCCCTCTTCATGGTCGACAACATAAAGATACTGTTCATGAATGATAACGCTTTGAATATTGGATAAATCAGGTAATTGAAATCGAAATTCAAGTTTTATTGCATTGGGTGATTCTGTCTGATAGAGGGATAGCAGGTTAGCGTCAGATGATTTACTCAAAACAATAATATAACGATCATTGGCGTGTAATTTTTTTGCAAACTGGCATTGCTTATCCCTGTAAACAATACAGGGCTGATCAAGATTGGTCACATCATAAACATAAAATCCAAAATCATCATTGCAAATATAAAGAAACCCATCCGAATATAGCAGATCATAAACTTTTGGCTCAAAAGTAATTGTGTAATCTGCAGTTGCATCACTGAGATCGTTTGCATCGTGTATCCGAATTTTATTGTCAACACCAATATATAAAATATTATTTTCTTTATCAATATCAAAGGCAGGACTATGTGCATAATCTTTCCATTTGGCCACAAGTTTCAAATATCTATCCTGTCCGGCAGATACTGAAAAATTGTTAACAAACAAACAGAAAATTAAGATACACCATACCTTCTGTTTCATGTCGCTCCTTTTTGTTTCACCAGTGGCAAATTTTTAATTCAGTCGGCTAAGAATGCCATCAAGTTGTGCCAGTGTATTTGTCCACTGTTTTTCATTTTGTTTTAAAAGATCATACAGTGTTTTTATTTTATTTTTATTTGTCAAAAGGACTCTATTTTCGAGATTTGCCATAATGACACAGGCATTGTAAATCCCATTCTGATGATTCGCAGAAATCATGCTGTCCATTCGTTTGAGATAAAACTGAAGAATGTCGTCCTGATTATTGGCAGTTATTTTATCTATCAGTCGTTGAACAGATCCCTGTCGAATCGTATCTTTTGTTGAAACAGTCGCAGCCAGATATGGAAAAAGATCTGTTGGGATAACAGTCTCAAGTGTTTGCATCGACAATTTACGATTCATCTCCTGCTTTTTAAAAAGAATGATCTCTGCTGGAAAAACATCAAATGAAACATCCACACAATACTTTTCAGCTGTTGGTGAGAATCCAGCATGTTCATACGCGATATTATGTGCCAGCCCTAAAAGGTCTTCAGTTTTTTTCCCTCGCAAATGTTCATCATAATCATACAGTGCCTGAAGGATAGCCTGTTGTTTCGTTTTTAACTTCAGCGTTTTAAGTGTAATATTTTCATCAAAAAAGCAATAGCTTTTCTTGATATTGAATGGCCGAAACTGAAGAATCATCTCATTGGAAACATGTCCTTGAAGAGTTACGCAAACTTCTCCAAACTGGCTTCCATTCTTGTATTCAAGGTCTTTTGATATTTGCATACTTTTTGCGAAATATTGGCGAAGCGCCACGCGTTGCATGCTGGCACTTTGTTGATTATCCTCTAAAACGACTTGAGAGAATAAGTCATCAATCACAGCATTTTTTGCACGATCTCGGAGAAGATTCTTAATTTCTGAAATATCTGTAAAAGACTTGCCAATCAATGAGATGCACCAGGTTTTCGTCTTTTCAATATGACTGGATTTTTGCGCCTGTACTTGAATAACTGTTAAGAAAAAACTGGCTAAAAAAATGACAATAAAAAAATTTATAGTTGTTCGTTTCATTCAAACCTCCATCCATGGGGCATTTATCAAAAAAAATATATATCCTTATGTTATGGCCCAAATAAGCCAACTTTTATTCATTTTTTTTAAAAGGGATTCATTACACATTTTATTTAGGAATGCTCTGAAAATAAGATCCCCATTTTAAAAAATGTTCATCGGGGTTTTTGTTCTGTAGAGACGTAGCATGCTACGTCTCTACGTGCCAAATGATTATATGTTAAAGATAAAAGGGGAAATTAATTTTCGAGCATTCCTTAGAAAAAATTTAAAGATATTAAACGAACTCGTAGCCTTGTGTCAAGGATGCATTAGATAAAATGCACATTTATGCGGTAATTTTTCTTATCTTTGTTTGTAATGGGTTTTTGTAATGGTCATTGAAGCCGTTTCATCTGTTTAAGAAAAAAATATAATCTATTTTGGTATTTAAACAAAATTAAACATTGACATTTTATTATTATTGATTCATAAAATTATGTAATTTAATAAATTACAATTATTTTATATTACGCGATGTTCACGTTTTTTTGTCTTGACTTTTGAAAAACTGGTACGGCACGTTCCCAGGCTCTGTCTGGGAACTTAGTTTGGGCGGATCTGCCGGCCTATGCATAAAATTAGGATGTAGAGCCACCTATAAAACGTTCCCAGGCAGATCCGGGGAGCGTGCTATACTGACATTTTATGAAAAAACTTGAACATGGAGTATTAACACTTTTTTTTAAGGAGTCACCATGATAAAACGAATTGTATTTTGTTTGTTTTTTGTGTTGCTTGCCTCTCAAGTTTGTTCAAAGGAATACGTCGTTGGTGTCAAACCAACCCCTCCATTTATAAACATTTCTGCAAACAACGAGGTTACTGGGTTTTCAATTGATCTGTTGGATCAATTAATGTTGATTATGGAACCAACAGCTAAAGTGCGATATCATATTGATCCAGATATGAAATCACATTTGCAAAGTGTTGTTCAGGGAAAGGTAGATTTTGGAATTGCGGCAACGACAATAACTGCTGAACGAGAAAAAATCCTGGATTTTACGCAGCCTTTTTATAAAGCAGATCTGGCAATTCTTGTTCCCAGAAGTGATACGCAACGATGGGCATTTGTGGATATTTTTATGTCAAAAGAGTTGTTGATCACACTATTTGGTATTTTCATTTATGTCGTGTTGATTTCACATCTTATCTGGCTGGTTGAGCGCAGTGGAGAAGAAAGCCATTTCTCAGGGATTTATTCTGAAGGAATCGTTCAGGCATTATGGTGGACTGTGGTAACAATTTCTACAGTGGGTTATGGTGATTTTCATCTAAAACGACCCATTGGTCGATTTTTAGGGGTGTTTGTGATATTCAGTGGGATTATGCTGTTTGGTGTTGCCATCGCCTCATTGACATCAGCACTTACTGTCCAACAGCTCAAGCCAACAATTACCGGCCCCAAAGATTTGCCGGGGCACACCATTGCAGTAATTGAAAACACGTTCACCGCAAAGGCCACTGAGAATATGGGGGTCTATCAAAAAACGATCAGGACCTTATATGAAGGTCTGGTTGCCCTGGATAGTCGTAAGGTGGATGCTGTTGTTCATGATCGACCACTGTTGCAGTATCTTATTAAAGATTTTACTGATCAGCGATTTTTGATCGTTGACAAAGGCTTTGCACCTTCAACATATGGCATTACCTTGCCACAAGAAAGCAAGCTGACTGAAAAACTGAATATCGCCCTGCTAAAATTATTGGAAGGTGGTAAAGATTCACTTTACAATGATATTCACAAAAAATGGTTTGGCGAATAGGGACGATTGATTAGGAAGGCTCGGAACATAAGTTCTCCATCTTAAAAAATGTTCATCGGGGTTTTTGTACTGTAGAGACGTAGCATGCTACGTCTCTACGATGCCAAACGATTATACGTTCAAGATATGTGGGGGATTTATTTTTCGAGCATTCCTAAGTCTCTACAGTACCTTTACCTCAACATGAACAAAATCAATAATGGGGCAGTTATTTTCAGAGAAACCCTTAACAAGGTAGCTGTTTGAAATGAATATCAACAGCTTCATCATCATACTGAATGAGCGCATATCCACCTGATCCGAAAGGCCCTGGATTCACTGCTCTGGTATTGCCAATATAATCTTTGCCTCTGGACTCGTGAATATGACCACATAACAGAATATCGGGCTGGTGCTTTTTAATAAACGAAAGCACCGCTTGACTTCCCACGTGCCTGCCAGAGGTCCTGTCTAAATGCGTCCCATAGGGTGGATCATGCGTGACAACAAACTTATGTTTAAAATGACTGATTGTATGCCATGTTTCTTCCAGCCATTGACCCAGTTTTTCGTCCGAAAACTCACCTGGTGTTTGAAAAGGGGTTGGCGTAGACATACCAACACCCATAATCCCAAGGTCCGGACATAGTTTGTATCCCTGTCGATGAAGTAGCATTGTGTTGGTGTCTAGATAGTCCAATATATCAACACCATCCATATTTCCTGCTTGTGAGTAAATATTTGGATTTTTTGATAAGATTTGAGTAATCATTGATTTGACCTGAGACATAACACCCCCATTCGTTATGTCGCCGTGAATAATGACGCCTTCTGCGTTTTCAATGTCAGAAAAATGTTCCAGAGGAGAAACATTGTTGTGAATGTCGCCAATTCCAACCCATTGTTTCATTTTTATTGAACTCCTTTTTGTAATTGATTATCGTTTCAGTCATTTCTCTTGCTATTCATCCCAAGTAAATTGATCAAAAGCAAGATTGGACATCTATACAAGTTCGGAGAAAGCATTCGTATCTTTTTTTAATCTGAATGTTTTCGTCTAACCTGT
>Ga0272440_1003645_pt1 | contig 11405 bp, 13 predicted proteins | sample SSMMMBAug17_FD_192440 | JGI IMG/M metagenome (GOLD analysis project Ga0272440, IMG submission 192440) | Marine sediment archaeal communities from Little Sippewissett salt marsh, Falmouth, MA, United States - SSM-MMB-Aug17 | ecosystem: Environmental > Aquatic > Marine > Wetlands > Sediment ... | reverse complement strand
CTCAACTAAAAGAAGAGAATTTTTTTTAATTTCACCTTTCCAGTTTTCCGAACTAACCGGATTAGAATTAGTAAAAAAATTAGAGGGCAAAATATATCTTTTATTTAAAGCTATTTTATTAAAAACCGAATCAGCAAAATCGGTTTCATCTAAATCTATCTCCTTTATTCGATTAGGAGTTATAAAACTATTGTTAAGTTCATTTTTGGTAACGTTTTCTTCATTTTCAGCAGTTATTTCAAAACTCTCTTTATCCTCAAAAGTCTCCTCTGGCTTCAGATCATTTTTAAAAATATCAGATTCTAGGGGGGATGAATCTATGAGAGAATCATCGCTAGAAGAGAGCATCTCTAAAGGGACTCGCAAATTATCATTAGCTTCATCAGCTAATTGTTTTTCTAAAGGTTCTTCAGACGCATAAATTTTTTTTTTGATAAGCCAAGGAAGCCTTTTTTTTTCTTCCGTTCGAGCGGTTTTAGGGGGCAAAGATTCGGCTAAATCCGCTTCTATTGAGTTTAAAGGTAGATTTTCTTCTGTCGTTTGGGTTTTTCTTTTGGATAGAAAAGGAATTTTTTTTACGGACCAATTATTTTTTTGAAATCGAAAAGAGGCTAGAGAGGATAAAGATAATAAACCGACTAAAATAAAGCCGACCAGATTCATCATTATGATAACTAAATAAGCTCCGACCTTGCCTAAAAAACTTTTAAAAAGTGAAACTAAAAAGAAACCAAGATACCCGCCTCCAAAAAAATAATTCTGCTCCCAAAAAATAGCCAGAAAAGCAGAGAAAAAAATAGTTAGGAAAAAAAGAGAGAAAATTTTTTCTAAAATAGGCCCAAGCAGTTCTTTTTTTAAAAAGCCCCAGCCAAGGAGACCGAAGATTAGGAGAATAAAATAAGCCGCTCGACCAAAAGTTAATCTTAAATAATAACTAAGGGTTGCTCCTAAAGGGCCGATAATATTAGCTACCATTCGGTTTTGGTCGAGTAATTTGAAATCATTAACAGAAAAACTGACTAAAGAAAGAAAGAGGATAACCGTAATTAGAAAGAAAAAAATTCCGGTTATCTCCTGATATTTTTTATCCTTAAACAATTTTAATCCTCATCTAAAAATTTTAAGCTTACCCCTTTAAAGTCTCTTTTAGTCTTAAATTATGGGTATAAAATATAAAAAAGCAGACCAGCTAGACCTAAAAAGAGAGTATAGTAACCAAAATAATTTAACCTTGTCTCCCTAATAATTCTGAACAAAAGCTTAAGAGACATAAAACCTATAATGGTAGTTATAATCATACTTGCAAATAAGGGAAGTAAAAAATCATAATTGATAGCGGTTGATTTAATTTTCATTAAAGGGATAAAACCAGCCCCAGCAACTATAGGAATGGACATGTAAAAAGAAAATTTAGCTGCTTCAAAGGAAGACAGCCCCTGTTTTAGTCCAGCCACAATAGTCATTCCAGAACGAGAAAGACCTGGTAAAATAGCGAAAGCTTGAGCTAAGCCGATAAAAAAAGCATTAAGTGGTTTAAGGTTTTCAATTTTTTGCGATTCTATTTTAATTTTTTTGGAAAAAATTAAAACCAGTCCATTAAAAATCAAAAAAATAAAGACTAAAAAAGGTTTTGAAAAAAAATCTTCTAAAATTTTTCTAAAAAAAAGACCAACAAAAGCAGCTGGGATAGAAGCTAGCAAAATATTTAAGATAATTTTTTTTACCTTTGGCTCTTTGAAAAAATTTTTAGCCAAAAAAGCTAAATCTTTTTTCAAAAAAAAGAGAACGGCTATTAAAGTAGCAATATGAAGAGAAATATTAATAAACAGATTCATATTTTCTGGTAATTGGCTTAATTCTTTTTTGAAAAAAGGGAAGTGTTCACAAAGGACAAGGTGAGCAGAGGAAGAGACTGGTAAAAATTCGGTTACTCCTTGCAAGAAACCTAAAAAGATTAAAATAAAAAAAAACGGGCTCACCCTTGTCTAAACCTCTAGAATTTGGACAGAAATAAGGGGCCTTTTTTGAATATTTTTATAGATGAAACTACTTAACCTTTTTTTTAAATGAGTTTCTATTTCCTGAGAAGTTAAGTTGTCTTTAAGCATTTTTTCGGCTTGGGATAAAACCTCTTTGGAGATTAAAGGTAAAGCTTTCATTTTTTTATCCTCAATAAATCCTTTTGTAACAAGATGAGGCTCTCTAAGCAATAAACCTTCCGAAACAACAATAGTAACAAACATAATACCCTCATTAAGGATAGTTCTTCTTTCGTTAATAACTTTGTTATTAATATCTCCTAATTCTTGTCCCTCAACATAAATTTGGGATAAATTTACATAATCCTTCTTTCTAAAATTATCTTTAGTCAGTTCTAAAATATCACCATTATTAGCAATAATGGTTTTACTCGGCTTTTCCTGGATTTTTTCGGCAATTTCAGCATGAGCTTTTAAATGTTTAAACTCTCCATGAACCGGCATAAAAAATTTAGGTTTAATAATACTTAGCATTAACTTTAACTCTTTAGCCGCACCATGCCCCGAAACATGAATATCCTTCTCTTTTGCGTAAAAAACATCCGCTCCCATTTTCATTAAAGAATTAACTATATTTATAACCATTTTTTCATTACCAGGAATGACCGAAGCAGTAATAACGATAGAGTCTTTAACCTCTAAAGAGACATGTTTATGAGTGCCTTTAGATATTCTAGTTAAAACGGAAAGAGGCTCGCCCTGAGTGCCTGTTCCTAAAATAACTAGTTTCTTTTTTGGGTAAGCTTCGATTTTATTGATATCAACGATCAGGTCATCTTTAAAATTAAGATAAGAAAGAGATTTTGCTATTCGAATATTTTTCTGCATAGACATTCCCGAAATAGCTACCTTACGATTAAATTTTTGAGCTGTGTCAAAAATTTGCTGAATTCGATTGATATTAGAAGAAAAAGTAGCGACAATAATTCTACTTTTAGCATTAGAAAAAATATCAAAAAGTTTTTTCTCTAAAATTGCCTCTGATTTAGTAAAGCCTTCTTTTTCAGCATTGGTGCTATCCGACAGAAATAACAAGACGCCACTTTCGCCATAATCAGCAAATCTCTTTAAATCAGTTACCTCTTTATCAACCGGAGAAAAATCTATTTTAAAATCACCTGAATGAATAATTGTTCCAAGGTCGGTTTCAATAGCTAAAGCCACTCCATCAGGGATAGAGTGATTAACTCGAATAAACTCGATAGAGAAAGGACCAATTTTAATTTTTTTGCGAGGATGAACTTCTTTATAAATAGGTTTTCCTCTAGGTGGCTTTTCTTCAAATTTACTTTTGATTAAGGCTAAAGTAAATTTAGTGGCGTAAAGAGGTACGTTTATTTGTTCAAATAAAAAAGGGATCGCGCCAATATGATCTTCGTGTCCATGGGTTGCAATCAAAGCTTTAATTTTTTTCTTGTTTTCGAGTAGGTAAGAAAAATCTGGAATAATAAAATCGATCCCTGGCATCTCTGTGGTCGGGAACATAATGCCGCAATCAATAATAATAATCTCTTCTTTGTATTTAATTAGAGTCATGTTTTTGCCAATTGACTCTAAACCGCCTAAAGGAATAATCTCAATTTTATCTATTTTTTTGTCGATTCTGGTTTTTTTATTCTTTTTAGTTTTCATAATCCGGTATGCCCGAATCCTCCTTCATTTCTAGTTGTTTTGTTTAAATCGGTTTTAGGTAAAAAATGAGCTTGGTAAACTTTATTAAAAATTATTTGAGCTATTCTTAAGTGATTAGTCACTGTAAATTTTTGTTGGCCAAGATTAGTGACAATAACTTTAATTTCACCTCTATAATCAGAATCGATTGTGCCTGGAGAGTTTAAAAAGGTAAGGCCATTTTTTAAAGCCAAACCACTTCTAGGGCGAATTTGAGCTTCATATCCAAAGGGAATCTCCAAAAAAATTCCTGTGGGAATTAACTTGGTTTCACCCGGCTTGATAATAACCGCTTCATCTAAAAAAGCATAGAGGTCAGCTCCAGCTGATCCTTTACTTTGATATTTTGGCACCATCGCCCCTGGACTTGTTTTTACTTTTACCGGAATCATTTTAATCTAAAAGAAGTAAAAGAGATAAAGTAGACTTTGTCAAGGATTAAGGGTAAAGATCGATTCTTTTAATAAATCATATTTGTATCATAAATATGATAAAATCAATTGTTTATTTTATAAAAAAAATTAGTTGAATATTTCATCATTACTGCTATTTATAAATATTATGTCTTATTAGGATTTTTAAATGGCTAAAGTATTAGTAGTTGATGATTCAAGATTTATGAGAATGATAGTTAAAGAGGCTCTTCGCACGGCTGGTCACGAAGTTATTGCTGAAGCCGAAGATGGTTTTGAAGGGGTCTACTATTATAAAAAATATCAACCCGATTTAGTTACCATGGATATCACTATGAGGGATAAGGATGGCTTAGAAACAATCGAAGAGATTATGTCTCTTGATCCTTACGCTAAAATTGTTATGGTAACGGCCTTAGGTCAAGAAAATCTTTTGTTTAGAGCGATTCGTTTAGGGATTAAAGATTTTGTTGTAAAGCCTTTTAATCCAGAAAGGCTTCAAAAAGCAGCCGAAAGGGCTTTATCTTAAATTGTATTAAAAAAATGATAACTAATTATCAATCAGGTAAAGAGACTTCAAGACAAGACTGGGTCTTAAATGTAGATAAGTTTTCAGGTCCTTTAGATCTTCTTTGGACTTTAATAAAAAAATCTAAAATAGATATTACCGAAATTCCTTTAGCCAGCATTACAGAACAATATCTTAAATTTCTTAAAATGATGGAAGAACAAAATATCAGTATAGCCTCTGAATTTATCTGGATGGCTTCGGAACTATTATATTATAAAAGCATTGCTCTTTTGCCAGCTGAAGAAATAGAAGATGAATATTTTACTCCCCCTCTCCCTCCAGAACTTATTGAAAAATTACTTGAATACAAAAAATACCAACAAGCTTCAATAGAGCTTAAGGAACAATTTGATTTACGAGTAAATTCTTTTCCACGAGTAAATAATTCTGACTCTGAAGAAAAAATTGAACTAACTAATATCCCTTTGTTTTCTTTTCTTAAAATTATGGCTGACCTTTTAGAGGCAAAACAGTCGGCTGAAAAACAGGGCGAGATTATTTTTGATGAAATTTTAGTTAGTGATCGGATTGATTTCATCTCTTCCCTTTTAGAAAAAAAAGAATCTTTTCTGTTTCAAGATTTATTTCAGCAACAATTTAATCCAATATTTATTATCGCTTCTTTTTTAGCTATTTTAGAGATGTCAAAAATTAAAAAGGTAAAATTATTTCAAAATAGATCTTTTGGGGATATTTTAATAAAAAAGAGGTTATTAGAAACAAAGACAAATTTTTAAAAATTAAATTAATTTGCTAGAAATAATAGGAGTAAAATGAAAACAGCTACAAATCAAAAAATAATAGAAACCGAAGAATATTTAAGTCGACCATCTCTTTTTCTTGAAGAGAAAGAGACTCCGGAACAAAAAGAGGAATACTTTAAAGGTCTTTTTGAAGCTCTTCTTTTTTTAAGCAATGACCCTCTCCCTCTTTCTTTTTTTGTTAAAAATTCTTCTTTGGATTCGACTCAAGTCAAGATAATTATTGATTCTCTTATTGATGAATATGAAGAAAAAGATGGGGGTATTAAATTAGCTGAAATTTCTAATGGTTTTCAATTTATTACTAATTCTAAATTTTCAGATTCGATTAGAGAGGCTTTAGGGAAAGAGAAAAAAGAGACCTTAACAAAAAGTATGCTTGAAACTTTGGCGATTATTGCTTATAAACAGCCGATCTCTTTATCAGAAATAGAAGAGTTAAGAGGGGTCTCTTCTAGAATGATGGTCGCCAAATTAGTTAAAAGGGATCTTATCTTTCCAGCCGAAAGAAAAGAGGTGCCGGGTCGACCTTTAGCTTATAAAACAACGGATCAGTTCCTTAAATTTTTTGGTTTAAATAATTTGACTGATCTCCCTAAAATTTCAGAAATTCAAGAGCTTATCCTTGAAGATGAAAATGAGTTTTAATTTTCTTAAGATAGCTTTTTTAGGGCCTCAGGGGACTAATTCCCACTTAGCCATGAATGAAATTTTTGGGGAAAAGATAACCCCTTTTCCTCTTAAAAATATTCATTCTATTTTTCATCAAGTTGAATCAGGAGAAGCTGATTTTGGTGTAGTTCCGATTGAGAATAGCACCGAAGGAGCGGTTACTTATACTTTTGATGAATTAATAGATACTAGTTTAGTAATTGTGGCTGAAAAATTTATAAAGATCTCTTGTTGTTTTTTATCTAAGAGTTCTGATTTTTTTAAAATAAAAAGGATATATTCTCACCCTCAGCCGATCGCGCAATGCAAAAACTGGCTTCAAGCAAATTTTAAAGAAACAGAGATTATTTTTTCAGAATCGACTTCTAAAGCGGCTGAGATTGTCTCTAAAGATTCTAAGGCCGCGGCCATTGCCTCTGATCTTGCTGCTAAAATATACGGACTAAACATTTTAGCCGAAAATATTGAAGACTACGAAAATAATTATACCAGATTTTTTGCCATAGGAAAAGAAAAGGATAAACAAAAACCTTCAGGTCATGATAAAACTTCTATTGTTTGCTCTGTTAAGGATAAACCCTCAGCTCTTTTAAAGCTACTTAAGCCTTTTGATGAAACTCAAATTAACATGACTAAAATAGAATCACGGCCTAATAAAAAAAAGAACTGGGAATATAATTTTTTTATCGATTTTTTAGGACACCAAGATGACCAAATAGTAAAAAAAGCTCTTCAAGAAATGCAAACCGAAGCTCTTTTTTTAAAAGTATTAGGATCTTACCCTAGAGGATAAAAAATACTCTACTGTTTTTTAAGATTCTAATTCCGAGAGAGCTAAGATTGATTGACAAAATCATCCTTTTAGAAATAGATTTAAAGAATTATGGATCCTTTAAAATATCACCAATATCCCGAACCAGGTAAATTAGAAGTTTGTCCTACTAAAAATTGCATAACGCAACAAGATCTTTCCATGGCTTATTCTCCTGGGGTAGCCGAACCCTGTCGAAAAATTTTTCAAGAAAATTCTTCTGTTAATCTTTACACTAATAGGTCTAATTTAGTAGCGGTCATTACTGATGGAACTGCGGTTTTGGGCTTGGGTAATATCGGTCCCTTAGCTAGTAAGCCAGTAATGGAAGGAAAAGCCGTTCTTTTTAAAAGATTTGCTGATGTAGATGTTTTTGATTTAGAGATTAAAGCTAAAGATTCTGACCATTTTATTGAAACGGTTCTGGCGCTTCAACCTACTTTTGGTGGGATTAATCTTGAGGATATTAAAGCCCCGGAATGTTTTTATATTGAAAAAGAACTAAAAAAAAGAATGTCTATTCCTGTTTTTCATGATGATCAACATGGAACTGCTATCATTACGGGAGCGGCTTTAATTAATGCTTTAACGATAACTGATAAAAAAATAGATGAAATTAAAGTGGTCGTTAATGGAGCTGGTGCAGCTGGAATTGCTTGTTTAGAATTTTATTTAGATTTAGGGGTCTCGAAAGATAATATCGTTCTTTGTGATACTAAAGGGGTTATTTATAAAGGGAGGTCTGAGGGGATGAATCCCTATAAAGAGCTTTTTGCCTCTAAAACAAAAGCACGCACTTTAGCCGAAGCCCTAAAAGGAGCCGATCTTTTTTTAGGACTTTCAGTCGGTAAAATAATGACTCCAGCCATGTTGAAAAGCATGAATCAGAATCCGATCATTTTTGCTCTAGCTAATCCTGATCCAGAGATTTATCCCGAAGAGGCTCAGGCCATTAGGGATGATCTTATCATGGCGACAGGTCGATCCGATTATCCTAACCAAGTTAATAATGTTTTGGGTTTTCCTTTTATTTTCCGAGGTGCTCTTGATATTCAAGCTACGGAAATAAATTCAAAGATGAAAAAGGCCGCAGCTTTAGCTTTAGCTGATCTAGCTCAAAAAAAGGCTTCTGATTATGTTAAAAAAATTTATCCAAATGAAACTATCGAATTTGGAAAAAATTATCTTATCCCTAAACCTTTTGACGAAAGGATTTTTTTTGAAGTTTCTTTAGAAGTAGTTAAGGCGGCTTTGAAGACAGGAGTCGCTCAAGTTGAAAATTTTGACGAAAAAGATTATTTGCTAAAGATGGAGAAAAGATTTTCAGAAAAAATTACAAGGTTTATAAGTTGACAAGGCCTTTTTTTCTTTATCTATAATTATTTAGGGTTCGAATTTTAAAATAAAATTTCATTATTGTCATCATAAAAAAATAAGAGGTAATTTAGATTGAATTTTTTAAAAAAAGGGGGCAAACTTTTTGTAGCAACCCTTTTTGGTTTTACGGTTTACTTGTTTTTTTCTCTTATGATTATAGTTTTTTTGACCAAAAAGACGAAAGATATTGAAGTGCCAGAGGTGGTTGGGAAAAAATTTACTTTTGTTTATAATAATCTCAGCAAGCAAAAATTAAAACCAGATCTTGTTTTTAAAGATGTGTTCGATTTAGAAGATGGTCTAATTTTAGATCAATATCCAGAAAGTGGTGAAATAGTTTCAGCTGATAGTACTATCAAATTAACCCTTAGCCGAAATAACTCTAAAGTAGAAGTTCCTAATTTAATCAATAAAAAGCTCCCTTTTGCTAAAAGTAGATTGAAGAATCTCCACCAAGATGAGAAATCTTATTCTATTTCTACCGGGGTTGTTTCTTTTTTACCTTCAGACCAATACGGGGAGAACGTTATAATGGCTCAAAGTCCAAAAGCAGGGCAACGAATTTTACCTAATCAAAAAGTTAATTTATTAGTCTCTAGTGGTAAAAGTTCTTCCACTTCTGAAATTCCTAATTTAATCAACCAGTCGATCGATCTCTGTTTTGATTTACTTCTAGCTAAAGGAGCTAAAATTAAAGAGGAACTGATTATTACAGATCAATTAGAAAAAAGTGGTCTTATTGTTAAACAGATCCCTAAAGCAAATTTTTCTTTGCCTAAAAATAAAATTATTTATTTAAAAATTTTATATTACTCTCTTCGGGATCATCCTTACAAAGCCTATGAAAAGGTTAGTTATCATCTAACCGAAAGCGATCGTAAAGGTTTATATAAGGCCTATATCGAAGATGATCAAACTAAACGAGTAAGATTTTTTGATTTCAAAAAACCTGGTGAAAAGATTGAATTCGTTTTCCATAGAACTGGTAATGCTAAAGTGACCATCCTGCACAATAATAAAAAAGTAAAGGTTATAAAAATTAATGTTTCCTAAAAAAATAAAACTTTCTCCTTCAATCATTGCAACTGATCTTAGCAATTTAGGGGAAACTATTAAAAATTTTGATGGCAATCTTATAGATCTGATTCACGTTGATGTGATGGATGGTTTTTTTGTCCCTAATTTAACAATTGGTCCAGGTTATATTAAAGATTTAAAAAAGCAGAGCCACATTCCTTTAGATGTTCATTTGATGATAGAAAAACCAGAAAAATCAATAGATCAATATTTAGCTTTAAAACCCAAATATTTGACTCTTCATTACGAGAGTACTAATTTTTTAGTCAGAACTGCTAATCTGATTAGACAAGAAAATATTTCACCTGGTTTAGCTATTAACATGCAAACTCCTTTGGAGGCAATTTATGATTTGCTCCCTTTGTTTGATTTAATTTTGATTATGTCAGTTGATCCTGGTTTTTATGGACAGCCTTTTATTAAAGAATCTCTTGGTAAAATAGAAAGATTATCATCCTTTTTAAAAAAAGAAAAAATGGATCATATTTTGATAGAAGTTGATGGTGGTTTAGATGATAAAAATGTTTCAGAAGTAATTAAAGCCGGGGCTGATATCATTGTTTCCGGAAATTATTTGTTTAGAGAAAACAATATAAATATTCAAGCAGAAAAATTATTAAAATAAAAATATCTTTTTAAGTTGACAAATTATCTGAAAATGAGAAAATATTTATTTCTAATTGTTTTGGGAGGTTATTAGTGACAGTAAAAATTCGTTTACAAAGAATAGGGGCTAAAAAAAGGCCTTTTTATCGAATCGTGGCTGTAGACAGCAGAGAAAAAAGGGATGGGGCTGTTATTGCTCAACTTGGCAAGCATCATCCTATTATGGATGGATCTCAAACCGAATTTAACGAAGAATCTACTTTAAAATGGTTAAAGTTAGGGGCTCAGCCAACAAAGACAGTCCTCGATTTATTAAAAAAAGAGAACATTTGGCAAAAATTTAAAAATTTAAAAATTTCATCAGGAGGCGGAAATGCAATATAAGGATCTAGTTATGTATATGGTAAAATCTCTTGTAGACAACCCAGACGACGTAGACATTAAAGAGATTGAAGGAGAAAAATCTATAATTCTTGAACTCCGGGTTTTAAAAGAGGATATTGGTAAAGTTATTGGTAAGCAAGGAAGAATTGCCAGATCAATCAGAACTATTTTGAATGCATCAGCAACTAAAACTGGCCGAAGAGTTTCTTTAGAAATTCTTGATTAAGTATATAAAAAATAAAAACTGAATATTTAAGAATCGGAAAAATTTTAGAGGCTCATGGTTTAAAAGGGCATCTAAAAGTTTTAGTTTTAACCGATTTTAAAGAACGTTTTAATCTTAATCAAAAAATCTATCTTAAAAAAAAGCAAGATTTATTAGTTTTTAAAATTGCTTCCTTTAAGACTCATGCTAAAGAGACTTATCGTTTGCTTTTTGAAGAGATTGATGATCGAACTAAAGCTGAGTCTTTAAAAGGATACGAGCTTTTTATAAAAAAAGAGGAAGCCGAAAAAACTAGAAATTTTTTAAAAGATAATGAGTTTTATTATTATGATCTTTTAGGTTGTTCGGTTTTTTGGGATAAAAAAAATCTTGGTGAAGTAATAGATATTATCGAAGCAGGTGGTGGAGAGATTTTGATTGTTAAAGAGCCTAAGGGGAAAGAGAGAATGATTCCTTTTGTGAATTCGATAGTAAATACTAAAGAGATAAAAGATAAAAAATTAATTATAACTCCTATTGAGGGTTTAATTGAAATTTAAAATTGTTACTCTTTTCCCAGATTTTTTCGAAACACCTTTACAGGAAGGTTTGCTTGGCAAGGCAGTTAAGTCAAAGATTATTGAAGTTGAGTTAATAGACTTAAGGTCATACTCTGAGGATAAGTTTAAAAGATGTGATGACTATCCTTATGGTGGCGGTTCAGGGATGGTACTTTCGGCGGCTCCTTTATTTAAAGCTTTAAAAAAGATTAAAAGAAAAGGGATTGATATTGTTTATCCTTCTCCAAGTGGTTTTCT
>Ga0272440_1003644_pt1 | contig 11408 bp, 7 predicted proteins | sample SSMMMBAug17_FD_192440 | JGI IMG/M metagenome (GOLD analysis project Ga0272440, IMG submission 192440) | Marine sediment archaeal communities from Little Sippewissett salt marsh, Falmouth, MA, United States - SSM-MMB-Aug17 | ecosystem: Environmental > Aquatic > Marine > Wetlands > Sediment ... | reverse complement strand
CAGCGCATGAACACCAATAATTTTTAGAATTTTTTCCATTGATTGGGGATTTTCAACATCATCGGGTACAGGCACATCCTCAGGAAACCGGGTCAGCATGCATCCATAGTAGCAGACAGCATTCAATTGCTTGAATTTTTTGGTCATTTTTTCTTTAAATGTTTTTTTGGGAATTCGAGCGAGAACCTCAAGAATGGAGGATATTTTAAGATCGCCCTTGATTTTCCGAAACAATCCTTTATTGATGCGTTTCTTTAACGCCGGATCATCTACTAACTTTTGCTGTGCAACCAGTGTCCGAGAATAACATGCTGAACAGGGAATCACCATTTCGGTAAATCCTTTTTGTTCTGCAATGCCAATATTTCTGGCTGGCATGGCAACAGCGAGAAAATCATCAATTTTTCCGGCAGATGTTGCCCCACAACAGTTCCAGTCATCGATTTCTTGAATTGAAATGCCCAGTCGACTGAAAATTTCACCTGTCTGGATATCATAAAGGTGTGAAGATTGTTTCAGAGAACATCCCGGATAATAGGCTATTTCCATGATGAACCTCTTGATTGTTGCGATGAGCAAAATGGGCTCATCGATCATAAAAGATGAGAAATATTATTGTTGATCTTTTTTGTATTGTTTGTACAGGCGTTTGATTTCATTTCTGCCACTGGAGATGAGGAAATCGAAATGCATCCGCTTGTGTTTTGTCATGGCCATTGCCAGTTGCATTTGATCCAGGATTTCCTGCTTGATACCATCGATATCTTTTTCCAGGAATTTGTCTTTGAGGTGTTTGAGTTCATACATCCCCATGAATTCCATTTCATTGACCCGCCCCCATCGGAGACCGGCCCCCACAAAGCTATCGTGAAAATAGCCCACTTTTGGCAGATAGGCTGGTTGTTTCTTTTCCTTTGACATCTTTTTCAATGTTTCAGTGATACGCCCGGTTTGAATATTATTGGGACATCGCGTGCCACAGGTGTAACATGACACACATTTCCAAACCAAATCATTGGACATTGCTGCCTCAGTTTCGCCAAGCATCAGCAAACGAATGAGCCTGTCCGGGGTGATGGGCCCTGTTTCATCGCCCACTGCACAACCGGCTGCGCAACGCCTGCATTGATAACATGCGGTTAGTTTTTGACCCGAACGTGACATGACTTCCTCAAGCAAAGATGTCGATGTCTGTGGGTCGTATTGTAGGGCTGTTGCCATGAAGTGCTCCTTGATAGTTGTGAAAAAATTGGCATATTTGTGAAAGGGACAATTTTGCGGTTGATTGCCGCATGGTCAGGCACCGGTCATTGTGTAAAATGACCGGCGCTGATATATCAGTCCATATCCAGAAGACTTCTGATACTGTCTGTGATTTCTTCGGCTGAGGCGGGTTTGGGAAGGTAATCATCAGCTTCCATGCTCATGCCATCGTAATGAGAGTATCGTGTAGATGTTACATGGGATGCAACAGCAGTTAACATGAGAATGGCAATGTCTCTGAATTTTTCTTCTTTTTTGATTTCTGCACAAACTTCATAGCCATCTTTTTCCGGCATCATAACATCCAGAACAATGGCATCGGGTGGATTGGCATTTACTTTTTCGATCGCTTCTGTTCCATTATAGGCCACGTCAACAATAAAGCCTTCTTTTTCCAGGTTTCCCTGGACGATGGATGCGAAATCCGGCTCATCATCCACCACTAAAATACGTTTTTTATCGCTCATAGAACCTCCTAATTCTTAATAAAATTGCAACTAGCGGTTGTTGCAATAGATACTTGTTAAAGCATAGGTTAATGAATTGGATTCATCAGTTAAATAAATGTATATTTTATTGATTTATCTTAGTCAAGGGAAATTATGAATTTATCTATCATTGGAAAGAGTTGGATATGCGAGTGTATTCATATTAAAATCTTTAACTTGCATACGAAATTCAACTTGACAAATATTGTTTATGGCTGTATGATAACAATTTTAATTTTAAGCAAATGCAGTTCATATAATTACAATCTTAGTTTATCTTATGATCGTAAGAGCCATCGTCCCGACTGAACTCGATTTGAAGATTTTTTCAACTAATCCTCATAGTATTATGATGGCTTTAAGACATGATCATGTAACCTAAATTACATGGAAAAGGAGTCCTTATGGCGTTAACAAAGCAAAATATTGTAGCTCAGGTCAATAAAATGGGGTACAATCAAAAAGATTCGGTATTTATTGTTGAAACACTGATTGAAATCATCAAACGATCTCTAGAAGAGGGAGATGATGTTTTAATCTCAGGATTTGGAAAATTTTGTGTAAAAGAGAAAAAACAACGAAAAGGTCGAAATCCGGCAACCGGTGATGACTTATTATTACGTGAAAGACGTGTCATCACATTTAAATGCTCTGGAAAATTGCGGGATAGAATTAATCGTGAAACATAACATGATGAATAATTAAAATGAATTATTTGGGCCGGTTACTGACTGTCTTTATATTTATTGCCAATAAATTTCCTGTATAATCTTGACATTGCCCTAAGAATTTACTAAGGTTGCACTCTTGATTACAAATTATTTGATGTTTATTTATTTTTCTGGAGGTTTTCAGATTAGCGGTTGAAAATTGTAAATAAATCTAAGTTTTTCAGAAAATATAAACACCACGTCAAATCAAATGAGGAATAAAACATAACTGGCTGCATCCTGGAAACGACGACCATAATGATATCAACCAGATATTTATATCATCATGTGAGTCGATGTTTCCTTCATGCAAAGATTCAAATATTCGGGTGAGAAAAAACCGATAAGATAATAATAATCTTTCCACGAAGGGAGGAAATGAATGTCTACTGAAAAGAAAGTCGCTGCAAAAAAAGCTGAAAAAAAGCTCAATATTGAAGCAGCAACAATATGTCCATCCACGCAACAAATGTTGCGTCGGGCAGAAAGAGATGGTGTTCAAATTGCATTTCATCGCGCAGAAAACATGAAAGCCTGCCCAATTGGGGCAGACTCCGCATGTTGTAAACATTGCGCGATGGGTCCTTGTCGTTTAAATGCAAAGGATCCTTACAGCAAGGTGGGTGTTTGTGGTGCAACAATCGATACCATTCAGGCAAGAAATTTTGCACGCATGGTTGTTAGTGGCGCTGCCGCTCATACCGATCATGGTATGTCCATGCTGGATGTATTTCGTGAAGTCGTTCGCGGGCACATCAAAGATTTCAAGATTAAAGATTCAGATAAACTGGTATCTGTTGCAGAATCCATTGGAATTGAGACCCAGGATCGCAATATCCAGGAAATTGCCACCGATCTTTACGAAGAGCTTGAAAAAACATACACCGGCATTGAGGGTGAAATCCCTTTTATGAAACGCGTTCCTGAAAAAACTCTGGAAACCTGGCGAAAATTGGGTGTAGTTCCTCGTGGTGCGATGAGAGAGCTAATGGAGATGATGCATCGGACCCATCTCGGCGTGGACCAGGAATATAATAATATTGCCAAACATTTCACCCGAACAGCCTTAAGTGATGGCTGGGGTGGTTCAATGGTTGCCACTGAAATTTCTGATATTCTTTTTGGTACCCCGAGTCCGCTCAGTGTAGAGGTGGACATGGGCGTGTTAAAAGAAGATCATGTCAACGTGATTATTAATGGCCATGAACCCAACTTTTTTGAATCCATGATCGTATCTGTTCAGGATCCTGCATTGGTTCAAGCTGCTAAGGATGCTGGCGCCAAAGGAATTGTTCTGGCTGGTATGTGCTGCTCTGGTGCTGAAGTATTGTCTCGTCATGCCATTCCACATGCTGGAAATTTCATGTCGACTGAGGCAGTTATTATTACTGGCGCTGTAGATGCCATGGCTGTTGATGTTCAATGTATTAAACAAGGATTGACAACAGTTTGTGAGTGCTATGACACAAAACTGTTTACCACCAATCCTCGCGCTCATATCGAAGGTGTTGAACATATTGAGTTTGTAGAGCATGAACCACGCCAATGTACCGATGAAGTGGTTATTCGCGCAATTACCCGATTTAAAAATCGCCAGAAAGCGATTGAAATTCCCAGATTCAAACATACCGGCATTCATGGTTTTTCACATGAATATATCAATTATATGCTGGGCGGTACATTCCGCGGTTCATATAAACCACTCAATGATAACATTATCAATGGTCGTATTCGTGGTGTTGCGGGTGTTGTTGGTTGTACCAACCCACGGGTTCAGCATGACAAAATACATCTGGAAGTTGTCAAAGAATTGATTAAGAATGATGTTCTCGTTCTTCAAACCGGTTGTTCTCAGGTGACATTGGCCAAACATGGCCTGTACACGCCTGAAGCATCACACCTGGCAGGTCCTGGACTTCAAGAAGTTTGTGAAACAGTTGGTATGCCACCGGTTCTTGGATTAGGATCCTGCGTAGATAACAGCCGAATTCTTGTTGCAGCATCAGAAATGGTTAAAACTGGTGGTTTGGGTACCTGTCTGGCCGATCTGCCTGCTGCTGGTTCCGCACCGGAATGGATGAGTGAAAAAGCCATATCAATTGGTCAATACTTTGTTGCCTCTGGTGTTTACACTGTATTTGGCGCCACCTTCCCAGTAACCATGAATACCAAATTCCATAAATTGCTGTTTGAAGGTTTTGAAGATTGGGGTTTTGGTAAATGGGATTTTGCTGTTGATCCAATTGAACATGCCCACAAAATGATTGCCCATATTGAAAAGAAACGTGATGCCCTTGGAATCAACAAGAAGACTGAAAGAGTGCTGATGGATTTTGAAGCACGACGCGCACTGGATGCTGCTGCGTAATGCTTTTTCATTCTTATGCATAAAAATACAAAAGCCCGAATTCGTTGATGATGAATTCGGGCTTTTTTGTTTTGTGGTCGTGACAAAGCAGTAGCTTCTATCGTCCGACCATAAAAAATGCGGACCAGATATAGGGATGACTCCACATAATTGAATTTTTCATATCCAGTTGGGCCTGACGAAAGGCTTCTCTAACAGGCATCCCTTTGAGTATATTTTTATATAGACCGGTCATCAACTGCTGGGTCCCTTTGTCACTGACCTCCCACAACGAGTTGATCACAGTTCTGGCACCGGCTTCTTGAAATGCACGTCGTAAGCCATAAACGCCTTCTCCCACATGAACTTCTCCCAGTCCGGTTTCACATGCAGATAAAACAACCATCCGGGTACCATATAATTTTAAGCCCAACACCTCAATGGCAGTTAAAACACCATCGTTGTCTGTATCAATTTCGCCTAAGAATTGGGCATTTTGGTTGATTCCAGCAAAGGCCAGTCCCGCACGTAACAAGGGGTTATCACCGGGTGGTGGAATCAATGACATCGGGTCCATGCTTCGTTGAAGTTTCACCAAACGTTTGGTTAATTTTTCCTGAGATTTCAGAAAAAAACCATGGGTTGCAATGTGAAGAATATCAGGCGCTTGTTTCATGTTGCGGAGTAAGTATTCTTCTGCCTGATTTTTTAAATACAGTTGTGTGGATCGTTCTTTGTTGCATAATGCGTCAATTTCCTGTCCCTCGCGCTCTGCACCGGGTAGTGGAGAAAAGGATAAACCCCGCATGCCAAATGACGCCATGCGCAGGCCCTTCAGTAGATCAGCATTACGTTTACCGCTTTCAGCACCGCGTTTGCTGCGCTTACGTTTAATATCTTTTACAACTTCTGTTTCCACCAAGTACTCAGAATCATAGTCCGGTCCGGCGATAATCAAGAATGGAGATTGGCTTGGTTTTTCAACCGAAAGTAATAAATCTCGGCCAGATGATAAGATTTTAATATCATATGTTTGAATGATATATTCATTGTCCTCATCAACAAGGGCATCAAAAGGTAAAATATTTAACATCCCATCAGGTACCATATATATTGATGTCTTTTCGTTGAAATAATCTACCAATGGCAACCATATTCTTTCATATAAAAGCCTGCCTTCTTCCTGGATTTCATCTTCATACATATCCTCATCTTGAATGATTTCGCGATAATTGTTGACCCATTGGTCAACCAAATCCATATCTTCAAATATAATTTTGTTGAAAACAGATTTGCCAGTTTCATCTTGTTGAGCAACAATAGCAGCCAGTTGACGTTTATTCAGTTTAAGATTCATGAATGAAATGTAGTCCAAAAAAATATCAGAACCTCCCAGGCGATTGACAATAATTTCCGGTGTCAGGTCTTCTTTAATGGTTCTAAATCGAATGCTGGCCCGTCCTAATTCTCCTTGAAGTTCCTCTATTTCATTTTCAAGTTTTTCGATATCCAGTAAAAATTGTTGCGGGCTGGTTGCTGATGGACCAGAAAGGGTTAGAGCAGCCAACGTTTTCTTTTTTTCCATCAAATTCTGACTAATTGCATTTAATTCTGGTTTATCCAGCATTTGTGTGACCTGTTCAATTTCAGATGCAACTTTCAGAAGCAATCCTTTTCTTTGTAAACTGATATTTAATATTTTTTGGGCGCTGTCTGGTGATTTTGACTCTGCCAGCAAACTCATGTAAGTATCTTGTTCGTGTTGATGCAGATGGATATAACCATTTCTGGCATTTTCTCCGGTAGCCCATAGCACACGTTCAAAAAACTGATTTCTTCGATTAAAAATTAATTCATAGGTTTGGATTGCTTTTTGTTGATTATTCATTTTTTCAAACAACCGGGCTTGTACGTTAAGCGCCTCAAAAGTATATGGATGATGCGGTCCCAAGCTGGCAGTTGAAAAATCGACCGCTTTTTTAATCATTATTAAACCGGGTTTGAATTTTTTTTGAGAAATATATAGTGCAGCCACATCAATACTCGAGCGAATGGCATCCATATGAGTTTCACCCAAATTTTTCACGCGAAGTTCTAATGCCTGATGCAATAAAGAGGATGCTTGATCCAGATTGCCCATTTTATGATAAACACGTCCCAGATTGTTCATTGCTTTGAGAGTATTTTGATGATTGATTGTCAATCGCTTTTTCCATCCCTCAAAAACACGTTTGAATCTTTCCAGAGCATCGGTGTAGTTTTTTTCCAGCATGTACAAATAAGCCAGATTGTTGATTGCTGCAATCGTATTGGGGTGATCCTCACCGAGTAATCCTGTGTAGGCTCGAATAGTTTTAATGTATAAAGGTGTGGCACGCTTGAAAACTCCCTGGCTTTCGTGAAGCAAAGCCAAGTTGTTCATAGTTGCCAGTGTGGTGGTATGTTGAGTACCCAATACAGATTCCGCCAGGTGAGATGCTTTTTTTAATAATGGCTCTGCCTGGTCATACAAGCCCTGATCCTCGAAAACAAGGGCCAGGTTGTTTAAATCAATAATTACAGCAGGGTGCTTTTCTCCATAAATGGCCTTGCGATCATTGTAAACTTGAGCAAATAATTTTTCTGCTTTTTGAAGTTCTCCTTTTTTTCGTAAGATGCTGGCAATGTGACTTAAATCTGTCAATGTGTTGGGATGATTTTTACCTAGGGTGTTAAGATCAAATGCATGTATAATTTCCATCAGTTTTTGGGCTTCATCCAGATGTCCCATATCCTCATAAACGCGTGCCAATTCAGTTTTTAAATTATAAAAAAGTTGCGCATTTGATACAGATAATTCTTGTGCATTGGCAATGGCCGTTTTTAGCAATGATGCTGCTTCATCATAAGCGGCCTTCTGACGATACAAGTCACCCAATTCCATTTGCGTATTCAGCGTTTCAACCGCATGGTCACCATAAATAAGAATTCTATTTTCGGCGATACTCAGTAACAAAGGCTCTGCCGCTGCTGTATTTGCTTGAGATTTGTACAACATGGCAAAATCGTCCATACAGCTCAATGTTTCAGGGTGCGTCAATCCATATTGCAGTTGATATAGTGGTACGACTTCTTTGAAAAGTTCGATCGCTTTTTGATATTTCATTTGATTGACATAGAACATTGCAAGTGTATACATTCGTATCATTGTTTCTGGATGATCCACTCCCATGCTTTGCTTTGAAATATTGTTGGACTCCAGGTAGTACTTTTCTGCTTCATCGTATTTTTCAAGGGCATCATAAATCATTGCGATACTAAGTAGGCATCCGACACGTAATGGATGAAGTGCATTTAATGGCTTGACCATGTCATCTGCGACCTGTATGAAAATTGCAAGTGCTGACTCCAGATTTCCGGTATCCATATAGATTTCAGCCAACATTTTTTGAGAGTTCAAGGTTTCCGGATGGGTCATGCCAAAATGTTTTTTTGCAATTGTGATGGCCTGGATCAACATATCAATCACCTTTGGATCGCTTGGATTAAAACTGTTTTGAACCTGAGTCATTAGTTCATACCAGTGTTGTTGGGCTTTAACTATTTCAGCAGTTTCCGGCAATGCAGCAGCGGCTTCATACTTTTGTTCTGCCCATGACGGCCATATATTTAATGCATTGCTAATTTGTTCATTAAACTCCTGAATGCGTTGAAAGTCTTTTTTGGGTATGCATGCATTAATGGCATTTTTTAAAAAGATGACAGCACGAAGGGGTTCATGGTTTTGTATGGCACAAATGGCGGCGTTACTGAAATATTCCTCTGTGGATGGATCCAGTTCGGCGGCTTTTTCAAAATGTTTCATTGCCTGTTTGTATTGCTGTTGTTGCCAAAGTTCTCGACCTTTGTTGCCTTCTATAATTGCTTGTTGAACCACATCTTCTGCCAGGACTGATTGGCTCATCAAACAAACCAAAAAAATGATTATTTCATAAATTGTTTTACGTTTGAGTTTCATGGAAAACTCCTGTTAAATATATATTATCTTAGGAAAACCTAAAATATTAAATACAAAAACCGGGGGTTCTATTGGTCCTTACTTTTCAAAACAGCCAAAAATGCTGACTGAGGAATCATGACTTTCCCCACCTGTTTCATTCGTTTCTTTCCTTTTTTCTGTTTTTCAAGTAATTTTCGTTTTCGCGAGATATCCCCACCATAGCACTTGGCTGTGACATCCTTACGAAAGGGTGCAATGGTTTTTCTGGCAATAATGGTTGACCCAATCGCCCCCTGGATAGCAATTTTGTACATCTGACGAGGGATTTCATCGCGCAGTTGCTCGCATGCATGTCGTGCGCGTTCAACTGAACGTTCTTTGTGGACCAGTTGGGAAAGTGCATCAACGCGTTCACCATTAATCAAGATGTCTAAGCGAACCAGATCACTGATCCGATACTCCAGAATATCGTAATCAAATGATGCATATCCCTGTGAAACCGATTTTAAAAAGTCGTAAAAATCATAAACCACTTCGGAAAGCGGTAATTCAAAGATCATCTCCAAGCGATCACCGCCCAAGTATTGATAATTTTTATTAATTCCGCGTCGATCCAAACATAATTTCATGATCCCCCCCATATAGCGGTCCGGTGTGATGATGCTTGCTCGAATATATGGCTCTTCTGTGGTTTGAATGGATGAAGGATCTGGATACAGTGCCGGGTTGTCAATGGTCAAAGAGGATCCATCGTTTAAGTTGATTTTGTATTGCACGGATGGAGCGGTTAAAATTAATGATAAATTATACTCTCTTTCAAGACGCTCTTGAACAACCTCAAGATGTAACAGGCCCAGAAAGCCGCATCGAAAACCAAACCCCAATGCGACAGATGAATCTTTTTCGTAGATTAAAGCCGCATCGTTGAGTTTTAGCTTTTCCATGGCTTCAGTCAGATCGGCGTAATCATCGGATGCTACCGGATAAATCGAGGAAAACACCATGGGTTTTACCTCAACAAAACCAGGGAGCTGTGTATCGCAAGGATTTTTTTTGTGGGTAATCGTATCGCCGCATCGGGTGTCACTCACTGTTTTGACACCTGCAATCATGTATCCCACCTCACCGGCTGACAATTTTTTTCGCGGTCGTCTAATAATTTGAAATACGCCCAATTCCTCAATTTTATAGACAGCCTTGTTGGACATAAACATAATTGTATCATTGGGTTGAACAGACCCTTTAAAAATGCGGAAATATATAATGGTTCCTCGATATGGATCATAAATCGAATCAAAAATTAAGGCTTCGAGGGGGACATCAACAATGGCATCAGCCGGGGGCGGCAGACGATTGACAATGGCTTCGAGAATTTCAGGAATACCGGTGCCATCTTTTGCAGATGCCAGGATCGCATCATTGGGGTCCAGCCCCAATTCCTGATCAATTTGATCTTTAACCCGATCAATGTCAGCAGCCGGTAAATCAATCTTGTTGATAATGGGAATAATCTCCAGATCATGCTCCAAAGCTAAAAAAAAGTTAGCCAATGTCTGTGCCTCGATTCCCTGACTGGCATCGATTAGCAACAATGCTCCCTCGCAAGAGGCCAGTGCACGTGAAACCTCATAAGAAAAGTCAACATGTCCAGGTGTGTCAATCAAATTAAGCGCATATGACTGACCATCAGATGATGTGTATGGCAAACAGACAGTCTGACTTTTAATAGTTATCCCTCGTTCACGCTCAATATCCATTGTATCCAGCATTTGATCCATAAAATCACGATCTGTGACCAGTTGCGTTGCTTGAATCAGCCGATCTGACAGCGTTGATTTTCCATGGTCGATATGGGCAATAATGCTAAAATTTCGTATATTTTTCATTGAATCTCACTTGATTAATTGGGTTTTTTGCCATTCGATTATGGCATCCCTTAGTTGGAGTACTCTCATATCGTTTTTTCAGATATTTAGCAATCCAAATCGTTACCGTCGATAATATCTGACTCATCGTCGATAATATTTAACAAGGTGGGTGCGGGATGGAGCCATATCTGGTCATATCCCATAGCCTTCAGATTCCCACCTTTTTGTTGTTTATCTATGTGTACCAAATATCTTATTTAAAACTTCAGATAATTGATCCTTTGTATACGGCTTGGGGACAACCCCACAAAATCCGTAGTCTTCGTAATTCGCCATAATGGGATCATTGGAATAACCGCTTGACACAACGGCTTTCACATTGGGATCTATTTTCAACAATTCAGGAATCGTTTTCGCGCCACCCATTCCACCAGGGATAGTGAGATCAAGGATTACAAGATTAAACGGCTTTCCAGCATCATAGGCTTTCTGAAAAATATTTATCGCTTGAATTCCATTGATGGCAGATGTTACTTCATAACCCATCCTGTTTAACATCCTTGTCACCATTTTCAGAATAGATTCTTGATCATCCATGATCAAAACATTGCCTTGACCTGAATGTCTGTGATCTTTTTTGTGCTGTACTTCGTCTATGTCTTCTGAAGATGCGGGTAAATAGATATTGAAAACTGTTCCTTTTCCGGTTTCTGAGTATACAGTAATGTGTCCCCCATGCCTTTTAATAATGGA
>Ga0272440_1003643_pt1 | contig 11411 bp, 4 predicted proteins | sample SSMMMBAug17_FD_192440 | JGI IMG/M metagenome (GOLD analysis project Ga0272440, IMG submission 192440) | Marine sediment archaeal communities from Little Sippewissett salt marsh, Falmouth, MA, United States - SSM-MMB-Aug17 | ecosystem: Environmental > Aquatic > Marine > Wetlands > Sediment ... | reverse complement strand
CCAATTTTCAGTATGGATTGGACATATTAAAAAGTGAGACTGTAAAAGGCCTGTCACCAAGAAAAAGGCTGGCGTATAAATCTCTTTTCCATTTAAACCTGGCGAAAACAGCTTCAAGCATTGGTGATAAAAAAACAGCCAGAAATAATTATCAAAAAGCCCTTGAGCTTTCTCAAAAAGGATTGCTGCCAGATTATGAATGGCGCGCTTATGCTGGGATTGGTGAATATGAAAAAGCCATCGAATCCCTGAAAAAAGTGACCATCGTTCGTGCCCATTGCGGTCCATCAGAAATCCAGGATACTTTTGGAGGATACATTTATCGCCTGGTGACTGAAAAAAAGATAGAGGAGGCTTTTAATCTAAGTGAATCTATTGCTGAGATAGAAAGATATCATCGAATGGCTTTCCTTTTGAACGATCTTTTTGATACACCGCTTATCAAAACCATTGCACCACGAATACTGCATATCCGGGAACTTCGAAAACAGCTAAAAAATGCGTCAAAAAAAGATAAGCTTTATATACAAGAAGAACTTGAGCAGGAAATATCTCTTCTGGAAAATAAAACCAATCCAAATAACCATAAATTACCGGATATTATTCGACGTATCAATAATAAAGACATCAAAGAATTGTTTATTATTTTGTGTGGTCTGGCATTGAATTCTGAATCAGAGGCGGAATTAATTGTTGAAAAAAGAATGAAAGAAAAAAGACTTGAAAAAGACACGTTATCCTATGACGAACTGGTTCAAAGGTATCAAACGTTAAGATCAGAAGCAATCAATAATCGATCCCAAGATCAGGCCTGTGATGCCATTACATATTTAGGACCAGAGCCTTTTGAAGCATTTGATGTTATGGAATATTTAGGCTCAAATGATACTTTTGTAAAACTGGTAAGAATCAATTCTCAGGAACAAACATATATATTATTTGAAATTCATGGCGAAACGATCGATGCCAGAACGTTTTCAAAAAATCAAGTCACTGAATATATTGCATCCAATAAATCCATCACTTATGTGGCATATGACAATCTTTGGGGATTCGACCCATTTAAAGAAAAAGCACAGGTATTGAGCGCGACACATTTTATACGATCTGTTTTAAATCGAAATTCCTTAAAACAAATATTAATGGGGATTCCAGGAGATGATATCACCCTGAGTAATTATACGTTAAAAACATTAGATAAAAAATTAAATACGTTCAAACAGATAAACGACAATACACCTGAAATTTTCAATTCCCTGCTTATATCCAATCCACTGGCAAAAAGCTATGAGATTCCAACAAGATCCGGAGAACATGGCAAAGAGTTTATTGGTCTTCAGCTTAATTCTGGAACCATACAATCAATCCTGACAATTCCCATTGATTTTTCTAATGCATCTTTAGCGATTCTGCCAGGTTTATTATATCAAAAGGATGCCTATTTATTGACGCATCTGTTGTCAATTTCAGGGATGTCGTCGGTCATTATACCAGCTCATAAAAATCACACCCAAACCTTTGTTCATCGATTTTTTGATCACTATTTATCCATGTCTGCATGGGATGCAAAACACATTGCTCAAGTCGAAACAAATGAGAACTGGATTCTTTTGGGATACAAAGGGATGTCTCAGCAAGAAGCTGCTAATTTTGCAAAACAACATTTCATCAAATATGTCAAAAGAGGGCAATTTGAATTAAAAAATGATCATCCTCTTGATGCATTGAAAATGTTTGAATGTGCGCTTCAACTGGTAGAGGAAATTCCTGAAGGAAAACGATATTTTTCAAACCTTTATGCATATTGTCGTGAAAGTGCTTATCGCTCAGGGGAAATGATAAAGGCACAGACATTTTCAAAAAAACTGGCCGCCTTAATGGCTTCAAATAAGCCTGACACATTTGAACATGCCGATGCCTTGCTCAAACTGGGATTGTTAAGTGCCAAAATTGAAAAATATGACCAGGCCATTGATGCTTTAGAGGAATCACTTGATATTGTATCCAATTTGGAACTTGAGGAAAAGCAAATACAGGTGATGAACGAACTGGGGCTTGTTTTTGAACAGGCAACATTTTATCGTAAAGCTTTGGAAACATTTGAGTCTTCACTTGAGCTCAGTCAATCTTTTGATCAAAATTTGCTCATGGCCCAACAATATGAAAATATCGGAAGAATATACGATTTACGTTCAAGTCAATATACGCTATCCATTGACAGCTATCAAAAAGCGTTATCAATTTATGAAAAAATGGGAAAAAATAAACCATTTCATTCTAAAATTGCTCAAATAAAACTTAATATTGGCAGGTGTTATCGATTGCTGGGTAATTTTGAGGAAGCTGAAACATCATACAAAGATTCCCTGGCATTAATTGACAGTCATTCCAATACTCAACGATTAAAATCTTCAATTCTTATTGAACAGGCGAACAATGCATGGTTTCAAGGCCGTTATGAAACGGCTTTCAGATATCAAAGAGCATGTGATCACATTGCAAGGTCTGAAGGTTTCCCCTTGATGCAAGTTGTGTCATTAAATACTTCAGGACTTATCTGGTGGACTCTGGGGGATAACGCAAAAGCATTAAAAGAGTTGAACAAGGCTCTGACAACCGCCAAAAAACTGAATATTCGTCCGGATGAAATCGCAACCACGCTGAATAATCTGGGAATCGTGAAAAGGAAAATGAAACGATACAAGGAGGCTTTATCTGATTTTAACAAAGCCATTGAGATTGATACAAAAATAGGGTCACGTTGGGCTCTGGCTTACGATATGCGTAATAAAGCCTTAACATATCTTAAAATGGGTGAAGCTGAACAATCCATTCCCTTATTTAAAAAAGCCCTTGAAGAAGCCAGTGCCATTGGCAATCGTATTAATAAAGCCAAAGCATTGTTAGGCATTGCTGACGCTTATGCATCAATTGACAGCAATAGAGAAGCTGAAAAATATTATCAACAGGCTCAAACGCTTTCATCGGAAATGTGTATTCGTGAAACCCAATGGCGATCTATTTTCGGATTGGCAAAACTTGATCTTTTTCAAGGTAATCAGCAATCCGCTCAAAAACATTTGTATGAAGCCTTAACAATTATTGAAAACATTCGTGCGGAAATAAAGATTGAACAATTGAAAGATAGTTATATTGCAGATAAAAATAAGGTGTATGAAACATTATGCAAGCTTTTGGCAGATCAAAAAAAAGAAACAGAATCCTTTTCTGTGGCTGAAAGATCACGATCCAGAAATTTTATCGACTTATTGGGTAATCAATCTCTAAATCTCAACAATAAAGTTGACCAAACTTTTTTTGAACGCCAAAAAGTGATTAGAACCGCTATTCAGACTTATGAAACAAGGCTTTCTCATGCCAAAGATAAAGCAGACAGATTGGCCTATCAAAAGACATTGAGCAAACTTCATGATGATTATAAAGATTTGATGTTAGACATTCAAATGAAAAACCCTCAACTGGCATCATTTGTATCCATTGAACCTATTGACATAGAAAGGTTGAAACAATCTATTGAAACAGATATTGCACTTTTATCGTATTATGTTCTTCCGGATGAAACACTGATTTGGGTTATCAAAAAAGATGGGATCAAACTTTTTCGAAAATCAATCGACAGAGCATTACTGTTCCAATCAATTTTGGATTATCGAAGAATGATTCAAAATTTAGAGCCGTTGGAAGATTATTCCAAAGCACTTTTTAATCAGTTACTAAGTCCAGTAATAGAATCTCTCAAAGATATAAAAATAGTGGGTATTATTCCGCATCGTTTTCTTCATTACCTGTCATTTGCCACCTTAATGGGAGATGTTTCCAGTAAGTCAGAAGGCTATTTGATCGATCGATTTGCACTGTTTTATTTACCCAATGCCAGTATGCTTGAATATTCTATCCGTCGTAGAAAAACTGAAAAAAAATTAACCGTGCTGGCAATTGGCAATCCTGATCTTGGAGACCCTGTTTTTGATCTTCCTTTTGCCGAATTTGAGGTGAATTCAATTCAATGGAATTTTTCCGATATTACAGTGCTGACCCGAAAAAAAGCGACAGAGTTTTGGATCAAAAAAAATATCGAAAAATTTGGGATCATCCATCTGGCATCACATGGTGAATTTGATCCCATCAACCCTCTTTTTTCATCGATTAAATTGACAAAAGATGCCCAAAATGAAACCGATGGAAACCTTGAAACACAGGAAGTATTTGGATTAAATATACAGGCCGATATGGTTGTGCTCTCTGCCTGTCAGACAGGCCTGGGAAAAATAACCCCTGGTGATGATATTATCGGATTGAATCGTGCTTTTTTTTATGCAGGAACTCACACCCTGATATCCAGTTTATGGCGTGTAAGTGATATCTCTACAGCAATTTTAATAAAGAATTTTTACAGACAATATCGTCATCACAATAAAGCTGAAAGCTTGAGACAGGCCATTTTTCATGTTAAAAAGAATTATCCCCATCCAGGATATTGGGGTGCTTTTAATCTTGTTGGTGATTATTATTGATGGAAACAGAGAAGAATAATACAAAAATGAAACAAGTCGTCGTTTTTTCACCCAGTCGTTACAGTCTTTACACCATATGTGTGGCTGAACTTTTAAAACGTAATAATATTCATATCAAAGCAATTGTTATCCGAAGATTATTTAATCCTGGTCGATTTTTATTTGAGATAAAGCGGGATGGAACCCGACTGATCAAAAAAATTTGGAAAAAACTGTTTTTACGAAAAAAAGCCTATCATCAATCACACTATGAAACCATTGTCGACTTGATGAAGAATGAAAATATTCATTTTTCAAAAGTTGATGATTTTCACAAATATTATGGGATACCCATTATATATTGCAATAATTTGAATGATACGATTGTTATCAATACATTACAAAAATTAAAACCCGATATTGTTGTTTTTACCGGTGGCGGATTGATACGCAATGATATTTTAATGAACTCAGGTGCAGGTGTGCTGAACTGTCATATGGGTGTATTACCACAATATAGAGGAATGGATGTCGTTGAATGGCCGATTCTTGAAAATAATTTTGATCAAATTGGAATGACTGCTCATTTTATGGATAATGGCGTTGATACAGGTGATATACTTCATGTAAAAAAAATTGAAATTGATCCCTGTAAAAATATAAAACAGCTTCGGGATAAATTTGAGCCAATAATGTGTCGCCTTATGGTTCAAGTTTGTATTGACTATTTGAATGGAAAGCTTAAAAGAGTAAAACAACAGTTAAATGCTGGTAAACAATATTTTATCATGCATCCCCGATTGGTTGAGATTGCAGAATCTAAATTGATGCAAAAGAGTCAATAAACATTCGATAGCGAAAAAAAACGACGTTCAATTCAAATATTTTTGATAATTAACGCATGTTCAAAGCAATTGACATAAAAGAACAAAAAGAAATTATAATTATTGATGACCAATGGAATAAACAATCTATTGAAGATTTGCGTTATAGTGGTCAGAATAATCAGTTAATATGTCCGGAATGCGAACAGCCTGTATTGGTTAAAGCAGGTGACGTCAAACAATGGCATTTTGCGCATCGTGATACAGGTTCTTGTCCATTAAGGAATGAATCTGAAGCTGTTCTTAGAGGTAGAATTATGCTTTATCGATGGTTATCTAAAAAATATCCGGGTAAGGTTAGCCTTGAAAAGTCAATTTCTGACATTGATTTAAAGCGTCCACTGGATTGCTATATTGAAACAGATAAAGGAAAAAAATTTGCTTACTGGATTCTGGACTCTGGATTTCGTTCACATGGAAAAATAAAAAAACAATTTTTGGGGCAGGACATTTCTTTTCAAATAATTTTTATTTCTAATATGATTCGAAAAGGGCCGGATGATCCATCTACACTTGTATTAACCCCTACAGAACGTTCTTTTGCATATCGATCTGAATATAATCAGTTATATCTTTCAACAATTGATTCTGCGCTCACTTATTTAGATTTAACGACTCAATATCTACATACTTTCCGGGGATTGTTTATCATTCATAAACCTCAAATTTTTTCATATAAAAAACAATTATCTGAGCCATTAGATAAGATTCTGATATCACCTAAAAATGGTGAATTTGTTTATCCAGGAGAATACGAAAAGCTAAAATTACTTAAAAATAAGTATGTTCAAAAGCAAAACAATATAAGTACAGAAAAAAATACGATCAACATAAAAAAAAATAAATTAATCAACCATTTATCTTTTAACAAAAATGATAATAGGAACCAATCAATCTCTACTGATAATGACCTTGACTACCTGACAAAGACATATCCGTGTAAAAAATGCAGAAAACATACAAGAAAATGGGTAAAACTTGATTTGTCAACGAATACATGTATTTGTCGAAACTGCATCAGCAAATCATAAAAAGATATATTCCTTAACTGGAAATGGAAAAATGATTGATCATGTCTAAAATTAATAAAAAAAGGAGTTAACATGTCTATTTTCGTTCATTCCACTTTTAAACGTCTGGTAATGATTGTGCCCGTTATCATTGCCATTGGAATAACAGGATATTTGATTAACCATCGAAATATTCCCAAAAGAAATGAGCAAACAATCAGTACTGTCTCGGTTCGTGTGATTAAAACCCGGCTTATATCAGTTGTTCCCCGCGCAATTGGCAACGGCTATGTCACACCAGAAAAGGCCTGGCAGGCAGTTTCACAGGTTTCAGGAAAAGTGGTAGAAATGAATCCTTTGTTAAAAAAAGGCGCTTTCCTGAAAAAAGATACGGTACTTTTAAAAATTGATCCAACCGTTTATGAATTGGCTATCGCTCAGATGGAGTCTGTAATTGAGCAAAATAAAGCACAACTCTCTGCTTTGGATGTTGAAGAAAAAAATATTCATGCTTCTCTGGCGATTGAAGAAAAATCATTGGATCTCAGTAAAAAAGAATTAAATCGCCAGGAATCTCTGTTTTCAAAAGGACGTATCTCTGCATCAAAGTATGATCAGGTAAAACTGTCATATTACCAACAGGTTGCAAAAGTTCAAAATCTTAAAAACAATAACAATGTTTTACCATCCAATAGAAAAGCATTAAAGGCACAACTGGCAATGAATCGTTCCAAGCTTGAAGATGCAAAATTAAATCTAAGTTATACCATGCTAAAAGCCCCTTTTGATTGTCGCATTACTCAGGTAAATATTGAAATTGCACAATTTGTACAAAAAGGTCAGATGATTGTCAAAGCAGATGGAATTAATGCGGTTGAAATACCCGTGCAGCTTCCGGTTGGAAAAATGAGAAGACTCCTATCATCTGTTGATAAAACGATCAATCCCATGCAAGTTGATTTTGCAAACTGGAAACAAGCATTGGGTTTGAGTGCTGTGGTTCGTTTCCAATTGGGACAGAGTGTTATCCAATGGATTGCAGCGGTCGATCGCATCGATGCCTCCATTGATCCACAAACCCGAACCATTGGACTTATCGTTGTGGTCGAAAAACCATATGATAAAATTCGATTGGGAGAGCGGCCTCCTTTGATTCGAAATATGTTTTGCGAGGTGGAAATTGTAGGAAAACCAATTGATCAATGTATTGTTATCCCCAGAACCGCTATTCATCAAGACATTATTTATACCGTTACTGAAGCCTTGAAATTAAAAAAACAGAGGGTTTATCCGGACTTTTTTCAAAATGATTATTGTGTCATTCGTAAGGGGATTGATCAACATCTCAGTGTGATTGTTTCTGATGTGACGCCAGCGGTCGATGGCATGTCAGTTACACCTGTTATTGATGAACAACTATCAAAAGACATATATATTAATGCTTCAGGCACCAACTCTAACGCAATGGAGGCAACAAAATGATACGATTTTTGGGTGCTCATCCAACGGCTGCCAATTTGTTGATGATTATTTTAGTCTGTATGGGATTGTTCACGGTTTCATCCTTAAGACGTCAGACTTTTCCAGAATTTACACCTGCTGAGGTTGAAATTCGTGTAATTTATCCTGGAGCCACGGCGGATAAAGTTGAAGAAACCATTTGTCGGCGCATTGAAGATGCCGTTGATGGTGTTAATTTTGTAGAGGAAATCAGGTCTGAAGCTCGCGAAAGTCTTGGACGTGTGGTCGTGGAAATGAAAGAAAATGAAAATTTTCAACGATTCCTTGATGATATTCAAACCGAAATCAATGCAATCGATGATTTCCCTGATGAAATAGAACAACCCATTGTTCGTGCCTTAGGCCAAAAAGATCCTGTTGTAACCATAGGCGTTTCTGGATCCACGAGCCGGCCTGATTTAAAAGCCTATTGTGAATATTTAAAGGATCGCCTTCAGAAAGAATTTGGCATCTCGTTAGTTGAAATTGTTGGCTTTTCTGATCAGCAAATTCGCATTCAGTTGAAAGCTCAGGTGTTGATGCAGTTTGGTTTATCTGTTCATGAAATAACAGAAGTCATCGCACGTCAAAGTATTGATTTACCAGCCGGCTCTATTGAAACAGATCATCAGGATATTATTATTCGTTTTTCAGATGAACGGAGAAACCCTATTGCGTTTCAAAATTTAGTGGTGGTCTCCGGTAAAACAGGGGCAGAAATACGATTGGGAAATATTGCTAAAATCGTTGAAACTTTTGAACTAAAAGAAGAAAAAATTATGATCAATGGTGTACCTGGTGCTTTTTTGAGAATTCAAAAAAACAAGACTGAAGATTCTTTAAGGACATTGGATGCGGTAAAATCATTTATTGAAAACGAATCGCGTATTAAACCAGAGGGGATTTCGTTTACCTTGACTCAAGATTATGCTTCTGTCGTTCGTGATCGTCTGCTGTTATTATTGAACAATGGATGGCAGGGTTTTCTGCTGGTATTTCTGAGTCTATGGTTATTTTTCAATTATCGATTTTCCATTTGGGTCGTCATGGGCTTGCCGGTTTCTTTTTTGGGCGCTTTTTTCTTTTTGCCCATGATTAATTTTTCCATCAACATGTTTACAATGGTAGGTATGTTGATCGCTTTAGGGCTTTTAATGGATGATGCCATTGTTATTGCTGAAAATATTGCCACTCATTTGAGCAAAGGCAAAAGTGCATTAAAAGCCGCTATCGAGGGCACTTATGAGGTCAAAACCGGTGTAATCTCATCATTTGTGACAACGCTGTGCATATTTGGGCCCATTTCTTTTATGGATGGTGCCATTGGGCGTGTCTTGAAAGTATTACCCGTGATGTTAATTTTGATTTTAACAGTAAGCCTGATTGAAGCTTTTTGTATTTTGCCCCATCATCTGGCACATTCGTTAAAAGGTTATGATCCCAATAAACAAAATCAGTTTCGATTATATTTTAATCGTATGTTTGACAACATAAAAGATTTTTTTGGCCATTTGATTGATTGGGCTATTGAGTGGCGATATCTTTGTGTTGGGCTTTCAATTGCTCTTTTTATTCTATCCGTTGGTATGCTCAAAAGTGGAATTTTAAAATTTCAGGCTTTTCCGGATATTGATGGTGATGTTGCTGTTGCAAGGATTTTGTTACCACAGGGGACACCTTTGGAAAGAACAGAGTCTATTGTAGACCATATTATTCATGCACTGGATGAAGTCAATACTCATTTTAAACCATCTCAACCCAACCAACAAAATTTAGTGAAAAATGTCATGGTTCGATACAATTTTAATGATGAAGCTTCTGAAAGTGGTGCTCATGTGGCGACAATATTTGTTGATTTATTAAATGCAGAAATACGCGATGCCTCTCTTGATGATTTTTTTCATCTCTGGCGAACCAAAACAGGACAATTGCCGGATGTTATCCATTTGAGCTTCGCTGAACCCGTTATTACACCTGCCGGGCGTGCCATTGATATTCGATTGCAGGCCTCTGATCTGAAACAGTTAAAACAGGCATCTATGGATATGTATCGATGGTTGTCTGGATTCAATGGGGTGCTGGATTTGTGCGATGATCTCAGGCCAGGAAAGCCCGAAATAAAAATGCGATTGCGCGAAGGTGCTTTATCTATGGGATTAACCTCTCAAATGGTGGCGTCGCAGGTAAAAGCAGCCTTTTATGGGCGTACTGCTGATAAAATTCAAGTTGAACAAACCGCTTATGAAATTGATGTTCGAATGATGGATTCTGATAAGGACAGTCTGGCGGATTTGGATAATTTTTATATCAGTCTGCCCAATGGTAAGCAAGTTCCATTAACAGAGGTTGTTCATATGCAGTATGAACGAGGATATGCCAGAATTGCCAGAATTAATGGGCAACGCACGGTCTCATTAAAAGCTGATGTTGACACACGATTAATCAATACCGCTGAATTGGTCGACCAATTAAAAACTGACTTTATGCCCTCATTTCAAAAAAAATATCCTGAAATTCGTGTGAGTTTTTCCGGTGAAATCAAAGAATCAGCAAAGACAAAAGCATCTTTAAGAAGAGGATTTTTAATTGGTTTGATTGGCATCTTTGTATTGCTGAGTTTTCAATTTCGGACATATTCTGAACCCATAATTGTAATGGTTGCGATCCCATTTGCATTTATCGGTGTTGTTTGGGGACATATTTTTATGGGCATTGAAATCTGTATGCCCAGTATGGTTGGCTTTGTTTCTTTGGCAGGCATAGTCGTCAATGACTCCATATTACTGGTCGAATTTTTAAAAATCAGGCGTCGTGAAGGATTGTCAACATTAGAATCCGCAGCAAGGGCTGGAAGAGAACGATTTAGAGCCGTAATGTTAACATCGTTGACAACCATAGCCGGTTTAATACCGTTGATGTTTGAAAAAAGTCTTCAAGCACAATTTTTAATTCCGCTGGCCACCAGTATTGTTTTTGGAATACTGACATCAACAGTGTTCGTTTTAATAATGGTTCCTGTTGTATATAGTATTTTTGGTGATTTGAAATGGATTGAGGAAATGGATAACTGAAAAATTGACGATATTATTCAAATTAAGGTTAATATGATGAAACAACGATCACATGACCACAATTTTAAGAATCTTTTATTGGATTTTCCAACGGAATGTCTTGAGTGGCTTCTTCCTGACGCTACTAAATTATGGGGAAAGGTTTGGAAGTTTGAATTTGTCAGGCAAGAACCCAAAAAAGATAAGTTAAGTGATATGCATATGGCATTGGATATGCCCATATTATTTTATTTTGAATTCAAAAAAGTCATTTTATGGCTTATTGAGTTTCAAGAGGACAAAGATAAGTTTTCCATATATAAAGTTGGGAAATATACTTTATCACTGATGGAAGAATACCCGGGAACTCTTGTTATTCCGACAGTTATTTTCACAGACCGGAAGAATTGGCACGTTGATGTAGATCGTAAAATTGATATGGTATACAATCAT
>Ga0272440_1003642_pt1 | contig 11413 bp, 8 predicted proteins | sample SSMMMBAug17_FD_192440 | JGI IMG/M metagenome (GOLD analysis project Ga0272440, IMG submission 192440) | Marine sediment archaeal communities from Little Sippewissett salt marsh, Falmouth, MA, United States - SSM-MMB-Aug17 | ecosystem: Environmental > Aquatic > Marine > Wetlands > Sediment ... | reverse complement strand
AGTATTGGCAAAATCGTAATGAGCGACGTTTTGCAGAAATTGAATCATTGCCTCAAAAAACTGAACATCAAATCATTCGTGACAAGTTGAAACTAAACAAAAGAAAATAGCATGAAATAATGAGAATTTTGGTTGATTATAACATGGAGGGGCAGGCTGCTCTGCTGTGGGATACGTTAGTGAAAGAAGGGTGGTGTACATTAATTCACCTTGAAATGTTCATGTTCGCTGATGTTGGATTAGCTCCAGACAGTGATGATCGAACAGTCTGGCGATTTGCTTAACAGAATCAAATGCTACTTCTTACAAATAACCGAAGCGATAATGAAGAGAATTCATTAGAGTAAACCATAAGAGAAGAAAATACAATTAACTCATACCCTGTTCTCACTGTAGGCACATTACATCGCATTGGGCAACGTGAATATCGTCAACAATGCATTGAGCGATTAATTGACATAATAGTTGAGATAGACAATTTCATTGCCTGGTATCACCTAAGTCCTGTTTGAAACATAAATCAATACCCATTAATCCGCTTTATTCATTATGGTCCGCCTTTCATTCCAAAAAAGCATCCGATGAACATGCGACTTATTAGGAAATATGAAAAACCTGGACCTTTCCAATTTTATGAATTTAGGTATATTGAAATCAGGTACAAGAAAACACACAAATTATAGTGAAAATAAATATTGATAAAATGAAAAGTTTTCACTATACAATAGAAATGTAATCAAAAATATGAATGAAGAATGCTCAAAAAAAACTTCCCCCATTCAAAATAAGAACATTGATAAAACCTAACTCAGGCACACATGAAATATGAAGATATTTAAGACATTAAAATCTCCCATCATTTTTCCAAGTATTTTTTTTGTACTCATTATATTGACCGGTTCAATCTTACTTCATTTCTCAGAAAATAGTCATGTAAAATCGATATCATGGACAGATTCAATATTCACTGCAACATCAGCAGCCTGCGTAACAGGCTTGACAGTTGTTGATACAGATTCATCTTTTTCAATGTTTGGCAAAATAATTATCATGCTTCTCATCCAAATTGGTGGCCTTGGCATTATGACTTTCACCAGTCTTTCGATTTATCTTTGGAGGCGAAGAACAACAATAACAGACCGCATTGCCGTCGGACAGATATTATTACACGACGCCAAATTTAGCTTAGGAAAATTTCTCATAGAAATTGTAGGCTGGACATTTATTATTGAGGGCACTGGTGCTGTCGCACTTTTCATCATTGCACCTGAAGCCTTTTCGCCATTTTCAGCGATCTTTCATTCTGTTTCAGCCTTTTGTAATGCAGGGTTCTCCTTGTTTCCTAACAGCCTTATTGATTGGAAAGGTGACTGGTGTGTAAATTTTGTATTTATCGCATTAATCATCCTAGGCGGGATCGGATTTTCGGTATTTATTGAAATCAAAAATGGCATAACCCGTGTATTAAAAATAGGCGACACTCACCATCAAACCCCAAGGATAAGCTGGAATGCAAAAATTGTTTTTCGAACCAGTTTTTTTCTCATAATGCTTGGTTGGATATCCATCTATTTTGCAGAATTTGTGGGATATAATAAATTAATGGCCTTAGACGATGCCATTTTAACATCCTTGTTTCAATCAGTGTCATCTCGAACAGCAGGATTTAATACAATAGATATCGGACAGTTAACAAATGTTTCTTTGATCATTCTGCTCTTTTTAATGTTTATTGGTGGCGCACCTGGTTCCTGCGCCGGAGGGATAAAAGTAACCACATTTCGCCTTCTGGTTGCAGAAATATGGTCACAGCTGAAAGGAAAAAAACAAGTGGTTATAGGCCGTTTTGCAGCAAATGAAACCGCTGTAAAAAAAGCCATGGTTTTGTTTATCCTTTCTGTGTTAATTATTTTTATTTCAACATTTTTGCTGGATTTTACTGAAGGCGGTGATAAACCTCATCATCTTGTCAGAGGGCAATTTTTGGAAATCATTTTTGAATCAGTTTCAGCCTTCAGCACAGTCGGCTTAAGTACAGGTCTGACATCAAAGCTATCTGTTCCAGGAAAATGGATTATCATAATGCTGATGTGTATTGGACGCCTTGGGCCTTTTGTGTTGATTAATGCATTACAGAGCATCCAAAAAACACCACAGATGTATAATCTCCCTGAAGAAAATTTACCAATCGGTTGATATGGAGAAAGATATATATGATTATCAAACCACAAATTTGTGTCATTGGATTAGGCAAATTCGGATATAGATTTGGCCTTTCTATTCTAGATATGAACCACAGGGTGATCGGTATTGATTCCGATCATGCGAATATTCAAAGAGCTCAGAAAGTTTTTTCCCAAGTCTATGAGGCTGATGTTTCACAAAAAATGGCCCTTGAGCAAATCGGCCTCTCGGAAATCACGCATGTCCTTGTTAGTGTAGGAGATTCAATATCCACAAGTGCGATGACAACAATGTATCTTAAAGAACTGAACGTTCCAAATATCTGGGTGAAGGCAATAAACAAGGAGCATGCCAAACTCTTGCGTAAGATTGGCGCTGATGAAGTTTTTATTCCTGAACATATTGCGGCAAATCAACTGGCGGACAGGATTGCCATACCAGGAATCATTCAACGGCTACCTTTCGACGCTGAAATGATTATCAGGGAGTTTACTATTGAAAAATTCGCACAAAAAACATTACGAGAGATTGATTTAACGAATAAATTTGATTGCCAAATTATTGCTGTTCGAAAACACAACAAGTCTCAATATCAATATATTCCCAAAGCAGATGATATGCTTCTTGAGGGGGACATTATTATTGCTATTGGAAAAAAGAAAGCATTATCTAAAATCAGTCCTTAATAAGACTGCTTTCACCTTTACTGATTTTTCAGAAAAAAATATAATAATCATATACACAAATGATGTCATAAGTTAGCGATCATAAATTTCAGGTGAGGTGCGTCTAAAAAATGGGACATTTAAAGAAAGAAAGACATATGAATGATATGCAATTGAAAGTTACCTTATATATTGTAGGGGCTGAGTGATGTTTCGGATAATGTCTATATATATGAGAAAGATAGCTGTGATTGTTTTATATGGGTGTTGGGATCTTTAATAATTAAACTTGAATATCCCAAAAAAATATTATAATAATTACAGTCAAAAAAGGAGGTTTCAAAAAGATGAGATCTATAGATTGCAATACACAGATTTGCGCAGTGATTGGCAATCCGGTTAAACACAGCCTTTCACCGGCGATTCACAATGCTGCCTTTGAATCCCTGGATTTAAACTTTGTATATGTTGCATGTCCGGTCGAGGACGTAAAAGGCGCATTGTCGGGGATGCGCGCATTAAAAAATTTTCGGGGAATGAGCGTAACGATTCCGCACAAAATTGAAGTTATGAAATATGTGGATGACATTTCTCAAGTGGACAATAAAATTGGTTCGATTAATACAGTTATTCATGAGCAGGACAGATTAATTGGATTGGGCACAGATGGAACCGGGGCGCTCAAAGCACTTGTTGATAATAATGTTGAAATTGATGGCAAGAATATTCTGATGCTTGGCGCAGGTGGGGCAGCAAGAGCGATTTCCTTTACGCTCTCACAAAAAACCAGACTGAAAGAAATGGCACTCTTAGATATTGATGAAGCCCAGCTCTCTGGATTAACGAATGATCTGAAAAACAGTACAGATTCAACAATCAGGTCCAGGTTGATGCGAGAAGATACTTTGTCAGAAGAGATGGAACGTGCGGATATCATTATCCATTGTACCCCTATTGGTATGCATCCTAAAACAAACGCTTCTTTGATACCTTCAGCGCTGTTTCGATCTGAACAGGTTGTTTTCGATATTGTCTATACCCCCCTGGAGACAAAATTGATATCTGATGCCAAATCGCTTGGTCTTAAAGTGATTCCTGGCGTTGAAATGTTTATAAATCAAGCGGCTCTGCAATTTGAACAGTTTACCGGTGTTGATGCACCTGTAGCGGTCATGCGCAAGGTAGTCATGGAGAATTTAAAATCATGAACATTACACTTATTGGATATCGTGGCACGGGTAAAAGTGTTGTGGGAGAAATTGTTGCAAAACGCCTCCAGATGACTTGCGTTGGTATGGATGCCAAAATCGTCCAGAAGGCAGGGATGTCAATTCCTGAAATTGTCGAAAATCAAGGATGGACAGCCTTTCGTGATATGGAATCTGCTGTTGTCAGAGAACTGGCAATGCTTGACAATATTATTATCGATACCGGCGGTGGCGTCATTGAACGATCTGAAAACATTGATGTGTTAAAAGCCAATTCATGTATTATCTGGCTAAAGGCATCTACAAAGGCTATCGTCTCACGTATTCAAGGAGATACAGAAAGACCCTCTCTGACTGGTAAAAAAAGTTTCACTGACGAGGTTGAAGAAGTTCTGGAACGAAGAACGCCAATATATAAAAAGGCCGCTCAATACGAAATCGATACAGAACAACTTACCCCTGATCAGGTCGCAGATAGAATAATTGAAATATGGAAGGGATCATATCGCTAAACCTTTAAGTATGTATAAGTCATGTCGAGAAAAAACGAATTCTGCACAAATATACGACAATATAATGTATTATTTAAAACATAATTCCTGTTGTATAGATCCCTTCAAAATGCTATAATTTCAATTTTAACTTAAAAACTTTGGACAGTCTTATCTGTCCGCTAAAAAGAGGTAAGCTATGTTAGATATAATGGCAGATATGAGACGGACCCATCATTGCAATTCTTTGACAGCCAAAGATATTGGAAAAAAAGTCATTCTAGCCGGTTGGGTGCATCGTCGACGTGATCATGGCGGTGTAATATTTGTAGATTTACGTGATCGTGAAGGTATCACACAGGTCGTTTTTAATCCAGAAGTGGATCAAGATATTCATGAGCGCGCACAGGTTATTCGAAATGAATATGTTCTCATTGTCGAAGGGACTGTTTCGAGACGTCCAGAGGGTATGATCAATGATAAGCTTTATACGGGTGATATTGAAGTTATGGTGTCAACCCTTAAAATACTCAATTCGGCAAAAACCCCCCCATTTATGATTGAAGACTCAATCGATGTTTCAGAAGTTGTACGTTTAAGTTCTCGACACATTGATTTACGACGCCCACACCTTCAGAAAAATATCATCCTTCGTCATCATGCGGCGCAAACAGTGCGAGAATATTTGAACGCCCTCGGTTTTTTAGATATTGAAACCCCTTTTCTTACACGAAGCACGCCTGAAGGCGCACGCGATTATCTGGTTCCATCACGTATCAATCATGGACAATTCTATGCATTGCCCCAATCCCCCCAATTGTTCAAGCAGCTATTGATGATTGCTGGATATGACAAATATTATCAAATTGTCCGATGCTTTCGTGATGAAGACCTGCGTGCGGATCGTCAACCAGAATTTACGCAAATTGATATTGAAATGTCATTTGTTGGAGAAAACAATGTCATGGCGATGGCTGAGGGAATGATCAGATCAGTTTTTAAAAATGTTTTGGATATCGACCTGCCTGGCCCCTTTCCAACCATCACATTTGCGGAATCGATTGAAAGATTTGGCCTGGATCGACCGGATATGCGGTTTGGACTTGAATTGTGTGATATCAGTGATATTGTTAAAGATTCAGGCTTTAAAGTTTTTTCACAGGTAATCAAAAATGGTGGTATTGTCAAAGCTTTGAATGCCAAAGGCTGTAATAATTTTTCAAGAAAAGAGATTGATGATCTCACCGAGTTCGTTGCTATTTATCGGGCAAAAGGCCTGGCATGGATTAAAGTGAAAGAAAATGAATGGCAATCTCCCATTACCAAATTTTTCTCTGATGATGAAAAAGAAAAAATGAAAGACAGAATAAACATGGCGCCTGGAGATCTCGTCTTTTTTGTTGCTGATCATCCAAAAGTTACAAATGATGCATTGGGCTATTTGCGTAATCATTTGGGGAAAAAGCTGGGTCTGATTAAAGATGATGACTATAAATTTGTATGGGTCACCGAATTTCCGATGATGGAATATGATGATCTTGAAAAACGTTATCAGGCGCTTCATCATCCCTTTACCGCACCAATGGATGAAGATTTAGATCGTCTGGAAAAAAATCCACTGGCCACACGATCCAGAGCTTATGATATGGTGCTTAATGGGATCGAAATTGGTGGTGGCAGTATTCGTATTCATCAACGATCAGTGCAAGAGCGCGTGTTCAAAGCCTTGGGGCTTTCTGAAAATGAATACAAACAAAAATTCGGTTTCTTTTTAGATGCGCTAGATTCAGGCGCACCACCGCATGGCGGTATCGCCTTTGGGTTTGATCGTCTGGTCATGTTGTTGTGTAATCAACCATCAATTCGGGATATCATTGCCTTTCCCAAAACACAAAAAGCAACCTGCTTGCTGACCAAAGCGCCATCTGAAGCAAATTTCGAGCAATTGGACGAACTTTCTATTCGATTAAAACAGACAGTTAAGGAAGATACCCAGGAATAATCCATTATGAAAATTCAATGCCCGAAATGTAAAACATCTTTAAAAATCAATTCCAAAAAGATGTGCCAGAATACAGCGCGGGCACGATGTGGTCATTGCAAGTATATTTTTCGAATAACCATTAAACGTTTCTTTCAGACGCAATGTCCAGACTGTCAGACACCTCTCAAAGTCCCATCCAGCCGGGTCACAAAAAATCGTGTCCGGCTGAGATGTTATCAGTGTTTGACAGTTTTTACCTATGCACCATATGCTGAAACCAATCCCAAAGAATACATTCAAAAGCTCTACACAAAACATGAAACAATATTGCGACGTCTCTTGCTTGTTTATCATGGACAGGATCACTTAGAAAAGGTGCGCTATATTGAGCAAGAACTTCAGAATCAAGGTCATGAGGTACGATATGCTTTTGACAAGCTGAATTCCAGCAATCAGAATGTTTTGCTTGAAAATGGCTTCTCTTGGTTATCAGAAGATCTGGATTCTGCCTTGATGCTGTTTTTTATGACTTATGAAACGGCCCATCGTCCCAATGGCACCTGTTTAAACGCATTGCATCTGGCTTTGGATCGCGGCATACCGATTTTAAGTATCCGAATGGATAACTGCATGCCGCCCATTTTGATAGCCCATCGTTCTTTTGTCGATTTTTCCAATCCCGATATGCTTGAACAAACCACCCATTCTTTGGCATTGATTATTGCTGAAGACCATCCCGACCCAGCGCGAATGTTTGAAAATGATCACATGCGACTCAGACGATTATTGCGCCCCTTGCCTTTTGAAGGCATGATTCCCGGATATTTAATACGTTTTTCCGGTCGTTCAGACTTGTTGGAACGATTAGCCCAATGGGCAAAAAATCCATCAAGTGAAAAAGTTTTGATGCTTACCGGTTATGCGGGTACAGGCAAGACCGCTATTGCTTCCTGGTTTGCCTGCTTTTCGGATCAATCTGCTGGCTTTCATATATGCCGATATGGAGACCGCCATATGAGTGATCCCAGGCGATGGATTTTTTCTGCTGCATATCAGCTGGCACTTTATCTACCTGAATATTATCACCATTTATGTACAATCAATCTGGAAAAGATTGTTGCATATTACGATAACCGAACATTATTCGATCTATTACTTGTTCAGCCTTTTTTTCGAATGAAATGTGACCATTATTCACCAGCGGTATTGGTGATGGATGGTCTGGATCAGGCCACACGACAACAGAAAAACACAATGGCAGAACTGTTGGCCCTTGAATGGACGCGTACACCATCCTTTTTAAAACTTCTCATCACCACGAGAGATGAGCCAGAAGTGACCAACGTACTGGTAACGCTAAAACCCAAAATTGAAAATATTTCAAATAAACAACACGATCTGGATGCGCGTCACTACATTAGCCGGTATATGCATCCCTATACACCAGACCACATGTCAATTGAACAGACCACAGATATTATTTTTGAACGTAGTGAAGGCATTTTCTTGTATATCGAATGGTTACGTCGCGAATTAGCCCAGGGACGAATCGGACCATACGACATTGAAAAATTGCCCCAGGGCTTGAATGGCATGTATTCATGGCTATTTAAAACACAATTCTACGATCAGGCCGCATATATCAAAAAGATTCGACCGCTATTGGATGCCATGTCTGCGGCACAGGAGCCATTGAGTCTGGACATGATCACCCACTTGATCAATTGGGAAATCCATGATCGACAGACCTTACACAATATATTGGGGATGCTTTTTTCTGTCACAGATAACTGTTTTCATTTTTTTCATCGATCACTGGGAGACTGGCTCAGAAATTCGGATTTATCAAAGGATTACGCAATCAAAGAACAGAATGGACATTGTGAACTCGCACACTTGGGTATGAAAACATATGCAAAAGGGCTGAATCATTTGCCAGATTACATGCTGGCCCACCTTCCCTTTCATTTGTGTCTGGCCCAGAAGTGGGATGATCTGGTGCAGATCTTAACTGATTTGTCATTTATCGAAAAAAAATGCAGTGCAGGCATGACCTATGATCTTGTTCGCGACTATGAAGATGCCATCTGGGCGCTTCCGGATTGCCGCCCATTGATCGAAAATCAAAAAAAACAAACCAAACGATGTCAGGAATATACAGAAGCAATTATGGCATTTGCGCGAGGGGAAGCTGCATTCCCAGAGGCGGTATTCGCCTCACAACCATTGAGTGAAGCAGCCATTTCAGCAGAAAACAAACGCATGATGATATCCCCCACTCGACAGGATCGAATTCTGTCCTTTTACCGATTTATTTTTTCCCAAAGACATGATTTTGCGAGATTTTCATCTATTCCTGGATTTTGCCTTCAGCAGGCATACAATTTTAGTAAAAGCGGGCCTGTTGCCAGGGCATCACAGCATATCATTAAACAGGGCGTGGATGATATCATCCTGGAAAAAATTGTTGCTCACTCCCTGGAGCAATCACTTCAGCCCGCGCTTTTAAGAACATTGGAAGGACATAGCAGTTGGATCATATGCACAGCCATGACCCCTGATGGTCAGATAGCAATTTCTGGAAGTGTGGATGAAACCCTTCGTGTATGGTCACCAGAAATAGGTGAGTGTTTACGTGTCCTTCGGGGACATACAGATATCATTCATGATGTCAGCATTACGCCTGATGGTCGTCTCGCATTGTCAGCCAGTCAGGATAAGACAGTTCGGTTATGGCAATTGTCCTCAGGCCAATGCCTGACAACTTTTGATAATCACCTCGCTGGTGTAACATCAACAACAATTACACCAGATGGCGCCATTGGAGCATCAGCAGATCAATTCGGATGGATTTACATTTACCAGATCAATGAATCAAAAGTTAGCCATTCGTTGAATACAAAGAAACCTGTTCAACATATTGAAATTTCGCCCAATGGCAAACGTTTGTATGTTGCATATCATAACATGCCGCTGCATGTGTGGCAGATTTTAGAAGAAGCACAACTTGACCCCCTGGATGATATTATTGTGCATAGTTCTTTTGATATCACGCCTGATGAAAAACGTGTGATTGTTAATGGAAGTGATGATGCTGCTATTGTATGGGATATGGCCTCTGGTAAAAAAATTCAGTCTCTTTATGGACATAAAGGCGGCATTGAAAGTGTTCGTATCACACCAGATGGACGTCGTGCGATCAGTTGTGGTCGAGACAAAGTCATTCGCGTCTGGGATACTGATACAGGCGTGTGTTTTCGAAATTTGCGGGCGCATACACGTCGGGTGGTAAGTGTATGTATTCGTTCCGATGCCCGACAGGCGATTTCTGCAGGCCTGGACAAGACACTTCGGATATGGGACATTGAAAGCGGAAAATGCATTCAACATCTGGAAACACATTCATTCAGTGTAAACAGCATGTGTATTTCACAGGATGGCAAAACAGCTATATCCGGAAGTGTGGATAAGTTGATCTGTCTATGGGATTTAGCAACAGGGACATGCAAAAAGATATTGGAAGGACATACCAGCTCAGTCGAAAGTGTCAATTTAAATTCTACTGGCAAATGGGCTGTTACAGGGAGTCGGGATAAAACAGTTCGCATTTGGGATATTCAAACCGGTGATTGTTCCAGGGTTCTCCATGGACATATGGATGATGTCTACAGTGTGTGCTTATCCAGTGATGGGAAACGTGCCGTGTCTGGTAGTCGAGACAAAACATTGCGTGTCTGGGATTTGGAGACAGGTCATTGCTTAAAGACATTAAAAGGCCATTCGTTGACTGTTGGAAGTGTCCGGTTAACACCAGACAAACGATATGCTGTCTCAGGCAGCCGAGATCGAACCCTTCGGATCTGGAACATTGAAACCGGTGAATGTCTCAAAACATTAACAGGCCATCAATTGACTGTGGAAAGCATTATTGTTAGCCCCAATGGAAAATATCTTATTTCTGCAAGTCGAGACCGAACTGTGCGCGTGTGGAATATTCAAACCGGAAAATGTAAACAGGTGTTGTTGGGACATACAGGGTGGGTAAAAACTGTTACCACAACGCTGGATGGCAATTATATTATTTCTGGAAGCTGGGATTGCACGCTTCGCGTTTGGAATCTTTACTCGGGTGAATGCCAGGCAGTTTTTCAAACTGAGTATGGTGTCAGTGCTATTTCTGAGGTAACGAAAAATGGTCGGTTTGCCTGTGGAACAAAGATGGGGAAAGTGATACTGCTGCGCATGAAGGTTTATCCAAAAACAATTGATAAAACTTGATGTTCAAGTTTTATATCAAGCTACCGCAACTGCTAAGAAATAATAAATCTTAGGAAATATCGGAAAATAAAAAGGATATCAATATGATAGATAATTATGAAAAAACGATGAACTTAATTGAAAAAATGAAGTCTTATCTTCCAATTCCAGTTATTCCCACAAAGGATACGTTAAATCTGTTACAACAGAATAATATCAAGATCTCCAAAGATTATCAATTTCAAATTGAAAGTGTTCTTTATATGGGGGATATGGGCGGAATTGGTTGTGCGATAAGTGTCCCAGAAGTTCTGGAAAGCGCTCTAATCGTTTCTCTCACCCACCTTAAAATTCATGCTGGACATCCTCTGGCAAAAGTAATAAAGAGTTACCAAAGAAAACGAACGAAAAAAATAGCAGTACAACAATGGTGAGTATACTATTTAGGAATAGTGAATGTCTCAAATCGATCAGGAAAAAAATGGGCGTACCAGCAAGTTATTCGCCTTTAGTTCATTTTTGATCATTGGCAAATAAGCCACTCGCAAGCATTAAAATGTGCAATAAATAGTAATTGATCTGTTCCATTCATTTTATGGGCAACAGTAAATGCAAATGTAGTGT
>Ga0272440_1003641_pt1 | contig 11414 bp, 9 predicted proteins | sample SSMMMBAug17_FD_192440 | JGI IMG/M metagenome (GOLD analysis project Ga0272440, IMG submission 192440) | Marine sediment archaeal communities from Little Sippewissett salt marsh, Falmouth, MA, United States - SSM-MMB-Aug17 | ecosystem: Environmental > Aquatic > Marine > Wetlands > Sediment ... | reverse complement strand
CCTGTTCCTAATAAAACAGTCTCTCAAGCTTTTTGCAGGGTTCTCGAAAGAAGTGCTTCAAATAATGACATTAACCATTTTAAACAATACTCAGCAAGACAACTTGTATCTATTCTGGCAAAGTCCGGAGAGCATGTAAACCGATTTTATCGTAACAATGCATATAACTATGTGAGAAAATTGTATGATCATTTGCTTGCACGTGGCGCTGGAAGTAGTGAAATTAATTTTTGGGTGAATGTTTATAATCAAAACAGAAACTGGAATTCAGTGGTCGATGGTTTTGTGAATAGTGCAGAATATAGCCAGAAATTTGGAAATAATAAAGTTCCTGGCAATGGAAGAGGAGGTTGTCGGTAAGGAGGTTGTCGGTAGTTAACTATTATCGGGTTAAACATGGCAAATCAATTAAAAAAATAATATTTGCCATGTTTAATTCCATTAATACTAAAAATAAGGAGGATGTTATGACATTTATTGATAATTCAAATGGAAGTCAAAGCAAACAAGATTTTGATACCTCAGAATTAAATCGTAATAATTTTCATCAAACACTTGTTGATGAAAAAAAAGAAAAAAAAGATAGTGTCTCATATGATGAAGTCATTCATGCTTTAACTCACGCGCCTTTGTTCTTAAAATAATCAAATCTTTAAAGGAGATCATTATGTCTTTAATTTCCATGAGAAAAGTATGTAAGAATTACAATATGGGATCAACCATTGTAAAGGCATTAAATATGGTTGATTTAGATATTGAAACATCTGAATTTATTGCTTTATGGGGGCCATCAGGTTCAGGTAAAAGCACATTATTAAATCTGATTGGCTCCATTGATACACCTTCATCAGGAAAAATGTTAATTTCCGGGCAAGATATATCTCAACTATCAGAGAATTTAAGGGCTGAACTCAGAAACAATTGTATTGGATTTATATTTCAAAGATTTAATTTAATTCCTGTATTATCGGCACTTGAGAATGTAATGTTACCGCTTCAAATATCCTCCTGTTGTTTTTCAGATGCAAAACAAAAAGCATTAAAACGACTTGATGATGTTGGATTATCAGGATTTATCCATCATCGGCCAGATAAACTCTCTGGTGGACAACAACAAAGAGTCGCCATTGCAAGAGCCCTTGTTACAAGTCCTTCTATTGTTATTGCTGACGAACCAACTGCAAACCTGGATTCTGAAACATCAAAAAAAATAATACAATTAATGAGAAAACTGAATCAACAGGAAAAAACAACATTTGTCTTTTCAACTCATGACCAGCGTTTGTTGGATAATGTCGATCGACTGGTTGAAATTGAAGATGGATGCATAAAAGAATAAAGGAGCATAACGATGAAAAACTGGATTAAAATTGCCTTTAGAAATATTATCAAAAACAGGCGAAGATCCATGATTACAATACTTGCTATTGGAATTGGATTTTCGGCTATATGCCTTTTCAGGGGATATATTTCAAGTATTGATGAAGGGTTAAGAAACAGTGCAATTTGTGGCGAAGGATTGGCACATCTGACGATTTACAAGAAAGGGTGGCTTGAAAATGGCAAAATTGACCCTGCCAATTATCTTTTTTCAAAAGAAGAATATACAAGAATCATTCAGATTCTCACTAAGCTTGATAATGTTCGCCTGTCTACACCTCAACTAACCATTACAGGCATTGCATCAAATGGAAATAATTCGACTATTTTTATTGCTGATGGTGTTGTGGCAAAAGATGATGAACAAATAAGAAAAGGCGTAAATCCACAACAATTGTCGGAAAAAAATAATTCATTACATTCTTCAAACAACCATGAAGGAATTGTTTCTGAAGATTTATCGAGATATTTGAATTTAAAAAAAGGAGATTATGTCATTTTAATGTCAACAACATTAGAAGGACAAATGAATGCTATGGATTTAGATATCACAGGTATCTATAACACTGGCTCCAAAGCTACGAACGATAAATTTATTCGACTTCCCTTTAATTTCGCACAATCATTATATGATACGAATGGTGCTGACAAAATATTGGTTTTATTAAATGACTGGAAAGACACCTGGAAGGTTAAATCAGAAATCCTTCAACTACTGACAAACTATGGAATATCTTGCGAGGTTCAAACCTGGTGTGAAAGATCGGTTATGTACGCTCAGGTCAAAAAAATGTTTCAGGTTATCTTTATTTTTATATTTATTATTGTTCTTTTTATTGTAATCATGAGTACGATTAACACAATGGCCATGTCGGTTATTGAACGAACTAGAGAAATTGGTACAATAAGAGCCTTTGGTGTAAAACAAAGAAAAGTGGTAACGATGTTTTCTATTGAAGGTGCTATTATAGGTCTATTGGGAGCTTTGGTTGGAACTGTTATATATATATCGGCATGTGGACTGATACAATATATTCATCCCACCTATACTCCTCCTGGTGTTTCAACACCAGTACCACTTATTGTTCATATTCTTCCTGGTGCAATTTTTCAATTCACCTGCTTTATGGTTCTTCTTTCGTTTTTATCTGCTATTATACCTGCAAGATATGCATCTAAACAAAGTATTATAGATGCTCTTGGACATATTTAGTTATTTTTCAGATAATCAATGTACCAGGTATCATATAAATACTCGGAGACGAGTTCGTAGAGACAAGGCATGCCTTGTCTCTACAGTCAAGTTATCGGAAATTAACAACTAAAAATGGGTATATTTATTTCCGGAAATCACCTTAATTAATCAAAAAAAATATCCAAAAGGAGGATATCATGAAAGAAATGTATAAAATGTTATTTACATTTTTATGTCTTGTATTTTTGCTTTTTCAACCAATTGAATGTTTGTCTAATATGAGTATGGATGAAATAAATCAAATATTAAAATCTGCAGACATGGCCAGGGGTAATAACAATGGAATTCACTGGAATGTTAAAATTGATTCTATAGAAAATGGAAGAAGCTTAAAATCTCGAACAATGAATTTACAGGTTCGCGGTATAAATTCATTGGGTGAATATATATCACCTTCCCGAATCAAAGGACAAAAAATTCTGATTAAAGACAGAAACATGTGGTTCAAAAAACCAGGACTTAGAAAGCCGGTTTCTATTTCACCCAGGCAGAAGCTTATGGGAAATGCGGCAAATGGGGATATTGCTTCAACAAATTATGCAGGAGATTATAAGGCAAGTTTAATTTCAGAATCTGTTGATTTAAACGGCCTCAATTGCTATCTGTTTGATCTGAAATCGCAAGATAAAAAAACCACTTACGACAGAATTAAGTATTGGGTTTCACACCAGGACCAGGTAGGTGTTAAAGCTGAATTTTATACCATATCTGGAAAATTGATTAAAACTGCAACATTTAAATATAAGAATATGCTTGAAATTAAGGGAAAAAAACATCCATTTGTTTCTGAAATGATTATCTGTGATGCTATTGTAAAGAATAATATCACTAAAATGTCTTATTCAAATGTAAGCATTAAAAAGATCTCTAACTCAATTTTTAATCGAAATCTTTTTTAACTGGCAACTGGCGGAAATACTTCAAATGTATTTCCGCCAGTTTACAATTAAACGAACAATTATATTATCTTGTTCTTTTGTAAGAAATATGTCATATTTATAGCATTTTAATTTATACAGAAACCTTTTTGTTATCATAAAAAAATCTGATGATCATTAAAGGAAAAATAGTGATGAAATTCAAGAAGAAAACATACATTTTCATACTATTTTGCTGTCTTATTCAATTAATTGGTATTAAATCAGCAAAAAGTATGAATAATTCTTCTTTTTATTTGATCAACCGATCAGACTTCTCTTTTAAAGATATTCAAGCTGGATATGACAGCCGTTCAGGAAAAATATGGTTTTCTTTCAGTTTTCCTTTCCATGTCTTGCGAGATGGTCATGGTTTCATGGTAGATCCCAATGTTTGTCGAGGTGTTTTGATCATCGATAATCAGTCGATCCACTTTCCTTTTTGTCGTTTGAGAGAAGATAATAAAGGTTATATTCTATATCGGTTTGGAAAACTTCCTCCTGAAAAAAAATCAATAGAATTTAATCTTTATATTGATAATACTTTATTTTGGAAAGGAAAAGGTTGTTACCATTCGACAGACGCAAACGCCATACGTTTTGATTGGCAATCTTCGGAATTGATAAAACGTAACAATAATGTACCATACCTCTTTGATGACTTACTTAAAAAATCATTCAAATTTTATGATTCCGAATCTTTTTCATATATCATAAAAACTATTTTAGACACTACTTTTCAGGATTCTGCAGGAAAAATGGCAATACCTCATCGCATTTATGAATCCGATTTACGTCTTGATACTCGTTTTCATGCTGATGATGTATTTTTTGTTGATTTGTTATCCATTTCGTTAAAACCCAGAATTCACTTTCAGTGTAATGAAGGATATGATTCAGTTTCATCAACAAATGATATTAATTCCTTTATCAATGAGTGGGATATTACGATTCTTTTAACTGAAAATATTGCCTTGACCTATGGAAGAGAAAATTTACAATGGGGGCCTTCAAGTCTGATTTCTCCATCAAATCCTTTTTTTACAGATAATGGACGAACAAAACCTAAAAAAGAAGTCAATGGTATGGACTTTGCCAAAATATCTTGGTCATTGACACAAAATTTGTATTTAACTTTAATTGGTAATTTTTCGAAAGGATTACAAGAATTTCCTTTTCCATTTAGCTTTCAAAAAACATATGCTGCTAAATTTGATTGGTTATTATCAGATTCTCAATTTAGCATTATAGCGTCATATAAAGAAAAAGACCGACTGAAAATAGGAGGATTTTTTCAATCATTAATAAATGATGCTTTTTCAGTACATGGAGAAGGCGTCATATATCAAGGAGAAAATGCTTTATATCCATTGATTGCTCCAGAAACACCGAATATAAAAATGGAAAATATTTCAGATAACAGCGCCACAATTAATGGGATGATTTTATGGGGAGGTTCTTATACTTTTGAATCTGGTGGGAAGTTAACATTAGAGTATTTATACCATTCTGCAGGCTATACCACTGAACAAGCAGCATTGTATAATAAACTCAAGAAAATACACACAGCTGCTTTATCACAAGAAACATTCCCACAAGCAGAGTATTCTCAAAAACAACCGATTAATCCCGGACTTAAAATGCTAAGAAAAAACTATGGTTTGATATCGTATAGTCAAAATGATATTTTTGACAAGTTTGCTTTGATGTTCAGACATGTTCAAAATATGGATGATGATTCAAATCAAATTCTATTTTCAGTAGATTATTCAATGAATGATTATTTTAATTTATTCGTTATTTCAACTATTTGTAATGGGCGTGAAGATACAGAGTATTTATCATTTATCAAGAAACAGTTTGTCCTTGGAATTGAATATACCTTTTAAGGTGATTTCCGGAAATCACCTAAGTAAATCATCTAAAAAATTAAAGTATATGATCAAAATATGAAGCGCAAAATACATGCATATTTTCAAAGAGAATTTTTAAAATTAATATTGATTATTTTAACAATTACACTTTCTGGATGCTATCGAATAAACTCAAAACAATGCGTTTTTAATGGCCAGATATATTCTAATAGAGGATTTGTTTTCACAGGACAGTGGTATGAACATTATCAGAGAGCTCTTGCCTATATGGAAGGACATTGTTACGATGCGGCTCTGGATGATTTAAATATTGCACTTCAGTATAAACCCATTGATCAATGGATGATTCATACGTATGGCATGCATTATATCGATTACTTTCCTAACAGAGAAAAAGGTATCATATTCCATTTTTTAAATAAATTTGATGATTCCATTCAAAATCTCAAAAAATCGATAATTGATCAGCCTACTGACAAAGCATTTTATTATCTTGATCAATCACGAAAGCAAAAGCTGATATTGCAAAATCATCAAACAAAACCTGTTATAAACGTTTTGTTAAAAAATGGGCAGTGGTTAAATAAATGGTATATAACCAATAAATATCCTATCACCATTTCTGGTATTGCTGAAGATTCAAATTATGTATCCTCAATCAAAGTAAATGATCAAAATATTTTCATACCAAACTCTCAAACCACAATTCAATTTCAAAAAGACCTCTTCCTGAATCATGGTTACAACGTTGTGAATATTGAAACAGTAAATCTTCTAAATGAAACATCTCAAAAGAGCCTTAACATTTTTGTTGATCAAAAAGGTCCTTCTATTTCAATTCATAAATACATTCCTGGATCAAAGCTTATTGGTTTTGTCAATGATGAATCAAAAGTTATCTCTTTAATCGCTGAAAGTGGAAATCAAAAACAACCAATTGAATTCAACGATAAAGGTATTTTTTCTCTGGATAATGAAACTTTCTTTTTTTCCGATCTCCACCTTATCTCAACTGATTTACTTAATAATGTATCCAGGTTGACCATTAGATTTAAACAAAAATATCATAGTTTAACACCCTGTATGATTGCTGACTCTTCTATCGTAATGTCTGATACCCTCCCTTATTATAAGCAAACCACTAATCCTATTCGGATAGACTTGAAAGGGGTCAGCAATAATGACATTGTTTATTCCCAATCTGTAGAGATTAATTGTCAGGTTACTTCTCAAACAATGCTCAATAAAATATTGATTCAGATTTCTGCAAAAGATAAAATATATTTAAACAATAAAGAAGTAATTGATATCAGTAAAAATCAATGTAATATCACATCTTTTGTATATAAAATGATTTTATCTGAAGGGGAAAATACATTCACAATTACTGCTATAGATATTAATGGTAAACGATCAGAAAAATCAATACTGATACATCGAAAAACTTCTGAAGTTTTTCAAATAGTCAATCGCTATCGATTAAAAATGTTCAGATTTGAAAGCCCTGAATGGACAAGGCGCAAAAATACACCTCATTTTTCGAAAAGTGCTTTATTCTTTCAATGTACACTTTTTGAAGAAACAAACCATTACAAAAGATTTTTAATGACACTTCAAAAAAATTTAATGATTGATTTAAATACTGAAAAAAGTGGATATCCAGTCATTAATGTGAATACTAATTCCGAATTCGATGCCTCTTTGTTTGGGAATGTATATGATAATTTTTTTGGAATGGAAATTATTGGAAGAATAGTCGATAATTGGTCTGAAATTATTGCTGTAAAGAATATTAATACAATAGATGTTTTTTCATTTACAAAATCTGAGAAAACAATCAAAAAAATGGCCAACAGGTTGTCAGAAAAATTCAACAAAGCATTTCCTGTTTATGTGGGTAACGTTATTTCTGTTGATGATGAAAAAATATTTATTGACTTTCACACAAAATATGACTGCGTTAAATTCTCTACTGTTCAAAATATCAAAAATCAATTACCATTTGGCTGGCCAGTTATCTTGTATAGAAATAAAAACGCTAAAAACAAACTTACACCAGAAAACAGTATAGAAAATGAATCCATAATCCTGGCTCATGCTTTGATTTCAGGATATTTAGATAAAAATAGGTATTTATGTAAAATTTCCAAACATTTATTTGAACAACAAATTAAGAAGGGAGATATGGTAATAACAAGATGAAATCATCAAGAGAAGAACAGATACAAAAAGAATTTGAAATTCTTCATAAAGCAATTGTTGAAGGCAACTCTGAATTGTTGGTTGCTGAATATTGGAAGTTTGTTTATTATCGCGTCAAAAAACTATGCGTTAAGTACAAAGTTACTTGTGAAAAAGAAGACGTAGAAGAACTTCGAAATGAAATATTCTTACGAATGCTTGATAATGACTGTGAGAAATTAAAAAAATATGATCCCCAAAAAGGATTACTCTTAATACAATGGATTTGCGTCATTATTTCTAATACTTTTATTGATATAATACTTCGAAAGAAAGACCCTGAAAGCCTCTCATCGAAAGATAAAAAGACACAATTTGATGAATCTCCACATATAACAGATTACTACGAAGCGAGAAGACATTGGTTAACCAATATGTCTGTGACTAACAAGCTGGCATTTAAAGAGGCCTTAAGTTCCATACCTGCGATTTACGCAAAAGTTATTTCTGGTTATATGGATGGAAAATCTTTTGAAAATATTGCTGAAGAATTGGGAAAATCCAAAATTGCTGTACAAACTTATAAACACCGAGCGTTTAAAAAGTTAAAATCGATACTGAACAGTTAAATATATATTGGATAACCATATTAAATTAATCAATTTTGAAAATACAAAGGAGGTTTATTATGCCTATAACATGTTTAAGTGAAGAGCATATAGCTGAATATATAGGAAAATCTCTTTCTGCGAAGAAAGAAAATCAAATTTTGGAGCATTTAAAAAGTTGTGAAGATTGCAGGTTAGCAATTGAAGCTTCTGAATTATTGGTTTTTGATCCAGAATTAGAAAACTATGACACAATAGATATGACTGAAGCCAGTAGAATTGCAAAGAGTTTTGATCCTGATTTAATAATAAATAAAAATAAAGAAATAGATATTTCGCATAACCTTAAAAAAGCTTTTGACTCATTCAAAAGTAAATTAATACAATGGGTAGAAACTATTGATTATAGTATTATGCCAAAGGAACTCGCATTACAACCGACAAGAAATAGTTCATCATTTTTTTGTATTCGGACACAACAGCAGTTTAATCAAATTATGACTCAATTATATTTGCAGAAAGAAAGAAACGATAAATTCACGATGTTTGCGTCTATTCCCATGATTGAGGATAACAAAAAATCTCGTCTCACATTAATGCGAAATGATCAGGTTGTAGCGTCTCACTTGCTTCACTCTGAAGAGCAGAGAATAGGGACACTTTCTTATGGGAAATATAGTTTTGAACTTGATAAACAATCTCGAGACTTTGAAATAACAGAAAAAGGTCTGTATGCACAATAAGATCATCCATATTCATGCATCACGAAATGAGGATAATCTGAGAATAGCATGTCACTATGAGGATACCAATTTTTCCGGTTACGAGGATAAAATTATCTCGGTTAAATCTATTAATGATAGATGTAAAGAAATCATTAAGTTAGCAATGAAGTTTAGTAGCAGAAAACAGAAAACTGATGAGCATGTTCAAGGAATTATGGATTATAATAATTTTGAAAAACTGGTAAATATGGGAAAAGACTTATGTGTATCCTTATTTAACAAGGAAACTATCGAATTTCTGATAGAAAACAAATCAAGCCATCATTTAAAACTATTTTTAGATGATGGCCTGGTTCATATACCATGGGAGCTGATTTACTTTGATAATTCTTTTTTTTGTGACAAATTTTACATTGGCCGAAATGTAAATATCAACAAAAAATATCAAGCATTAAGCCAACCAAAAGAAAGAGAGGATATCTTATCCCAAAAAATGTTGATTGTTGTTAATCCTGAAAATAATTTACCTGATGCCGCAAAAGAAGGATCAATTGTTTTAGATATAATGGACAAATTAGAGGACGATAACGATTCAAAGTATTCAATTGAGGCAACAATAGTACCCGAGATAACATGCGAGATGATGTTACGTGATATTCATAAATATGACTTTATTCACTTTGCCGGACATGCAGAATTTAATGAAGAAAAACCAGAATTGAGTTGCTGGAAACTAAATGATGGGAAATTTTATGCAAAAGACATCGAAAAGTTCAGAAAATATTGTGCAATGCCACTGGTTGTTTTTTCAAATGCCTGTCAGTCTGCTCGTACGGATGAGTGGCGATTAGAATCCGGGCAAACACCACATTCTTTTGGCCTGGCAAATGCGTTCTTAATATCCGGGGTAAAGCATTATATCGGTACTTTTTGGGAAATATTAGACAATCCCAGTACTCTGTTTGCTACTGTGTTCTATGAAGCTTTGACACAGAAATTGTCTATTGGTGAAGCAATGTCAAAAGGCAGAAAAGCTTTAAAGGAAAAGTATGGCGAAAATTATATTGCCTGGGCAAGTTATTTACTGTATGGAGATCCGACAACCTGCTATTTTAACAACAAACCAGATTCAAATAATACTAACCTAAAAGATCGTTTACCCAAACACAATAAAACTGAAGATAAATCATTAATAGTTAATTCATCTAAAAACAATGATACAAAAAATATTAATAATGAAACCAAAAAGAAATCTTTAAAAAAAATTTTTAAAAGATCTACAAGTATCAAAAATAATATCAAAAAATTTGGATTATACCCTTTAACAATTTTGTCAGGCTTTTTAATTGTATTTTTCTTAATCACCTACTTCAATTCGTATAGTTCTAATTCGACTCAAATAAAGCAGCAAATTTTGAATCAATCAAATGAAGTGATCAATTTGCTTGAAAAAATAAAGCAAATAATGCCTGATTCATATAAAAATTTACCCCAATTATGGGACGGATGGACATCTCCGGAATTAACTATTGTTGTCAATTATATTGATTGTCAATCCAGTAGATGTTCAACAAAAGAACTTAAACTTTTTTCTGTGATACAGCAACGAATTGTAGAACGTTCACGATTTAAATGTCTTGAGCGTGAAAATTATTATGTTATGCTTCGTAACCTTTATGATCAATTAAATGGCGTTATTGATGAATCAACACAAATACATAAGTTGTATTCTCCACAATTTTATTTAAATATTAAAACCATTTCGTCCTTTTTCACTACAACAGTTTTCATTGGCCTTGTTGATGGAAAAGGTCAATTTTGCTCATTATTGAGTAATCGATTTTGTAATTTCAGTTCAAAGTATAATGATTTGTTAACCATCCTGGATAAGCACTTATACATGATTCTTGAGAAAAACCAATTGCAAGGTATTATTTCTGAAGTTCATAAGAATGAAGTAGTCATTAATATTGGAGAACTGCATGGTGTGGATGTTGGCCGCATATTTTCTGTTTTAGGTACTGATGTTGTTTTAAAGATCGTTCTTGTTGAAAGAACAACCAGCACATGTGAAATTGCTGAAGGGAAAAAAACACTACTGAGCAAGGGAATGAAAATAAGAATTCGGCATAAGGACTGATATATCTAACGAATTCCTTTTATAAATAAAGTATTCTATAGTACTTACATTATTATTTTTCTAAAATTTTACTTCAAATTAATGGTGCCTGCCTTTTAACTTTTATTTCTATGCATTACTATTCGTAATATTTAATATTATTAATTTTTTCAAAATACTTCCTGATATATTTATCCAGATTTCAATCCTAAAATTAAGCGCAAAGTGAATTGCTTTTTTTCTTATTTTTTTTGGGCATCTTTCATTTCTTAGTTAACACTTTGCCGAGTCCAAGTTCCCCCCTTGAGGGGGGTTAGGGGGGTGTTATGCGTTGGTAATTCTAATACGAACACCC
>Ga0272440_1003640_pt1 | contig 11414 bp, 15 predicted proteins | sample SSMMMBAug17_FD_192440 | JGI IMG/M metagenome (GOLD analysis project Ga0272440, IMG submission 192440) | Marine sediment archaeal communities from Little Sippewissett salt marsh, Falmouth, MA, United States - SSM-MMB-Aug17 | ecosystem: Environmental > Aquatic > Marine > Wetlands > Sediment ... | reverse complement strand
AACCTTTTTTGCGCTTTTCTTACATAATCCTGCTCAAATGTAGTATGCTGATGGCACTGGGAAGGGGAGGAGTGTTGGATGAACACATTCGTGATGAACGTCAATCGCGAGTTGAGCATTCGCGAGATCACATGGCGTGATCTTGCGAAAGACACCGGCATCAGCGAGCGCACGATGGCAAACTGGCGCTACCTTGGACACTCACCGAAACTCGCAGATGCGGTATCGATCTGCCGCTACCTGGCTATCTCTCTCGACGAGTTCTGCGGCCTGGATCCTGTATCCCGGAATGAACGGGTCATGGAACTGTGCCAGCACCTGCGCTCGGCGCCGCCAGAGGTTGTGGCAAGTATTCGCACCCTACTCGGAATTGTCGGGTAGCAATTGGAGTTCTGGGATGGTATACCTCTGACGTGGGAATATGGGGAGAGCTATGAACTACTTAACCGCGCTGACTACGCTCGCTCGGCATCGCAGAAGATTGCGCACAGAACCGGAAGGATGCTGCGCAGATGATCTGCCTGAAGATGTGTGTACGCTTGTTGCACAAGCGATAGACCAGTTTCGTGCCCGAGAAAACTGCCCACAATGGCCGGGGAAATGCCGGATGATAGAAGCTCTGTTGAAAGAGTATGACGGAGACTATGAGGCGTTCGCTTTCGCCCATCCGAGACTGGTGGCACTCCTGAACGAGAAAGCGCTGCTTCGTAGTGCTTCATCCACCACCGAGTAGAGCGCGGCCGGTTGTCCAGGTCACACGCAAGATAGTCGCCGGGTGATCGGTGCGCCGCGATCTCTGCGCTGAGAAACTCCGGTATGGGTATCGTCCTGGGGCGGCCAGTCTTTGTCGGCCCGATCACGCCGGCATTGTCAACCGACCGCTCTATGGTCACGCACCCATCGCGGAAGTCCGAGAACCTGAGCGCTCGCACCTCTCCGGATCGTAGGCCGAGTACCGCGGCCACGCGGAAGATGATGTAGGCGTCGTCAAACTTCCAGTGCTCGCGACGCAAGAGGTGTCGCAGCTCCGGACGTGAGAACGTGCCGCGCTCGGCATACTGGCGAGGCAGCCGCGGCAGCTTACGGGCTGGATTCTTGGTGATCCGGTCCTGGATCTCAGCCTCCGTGAGGATCGTCCGAAGCACCGACATCACGCGCCGCGCGCTCGAGACCGCAAGCGTCTTCAGTAGCTCGTGCCGGAAGTCCGCGAGATCGGTCACCGTGATCGCCTCGAGGCGCTTCTCACCCAGGGCCGATCTCTCGATATGTCGATGGATCACCTGCCGGCGGTTACGCATGGTCGAGTCGCGCACCTTCCCGACACCCACGCGCCTGCAATGCGGGCAGCGATCGGTGTAGAACACTGAGGCGTACTCTGTGAGGGTTTCCTGCGCCTGTGGCGCATCTTTGAGTAACTCATGGTACTTGCGTACCGCTACGGTCTGCGCGCGCCCTGGCGTGCGTTCTCCGGTCGAATACTCCCGCCCACAAAGGCTCGGGGGCACCTGCGATACGGGATGAAAGATCACGTAGTAGATGCCACCGCGAACCTTGAAGCGGTACGGCTTGGGTGGTCGGCTCATTCTGGTGAGGATTCTGGGGAAGAATCCCGTAACTCCTTACACCACATAGACGACCTATACCCCCTAGGAACTACGCCTTCAGGTCATCCATGCACATTTGCCGCATTCTATACCTGTGGTCATACACATTCAACACATGTAGGCTTAATTGTGACGTAGTGGGTAGGGGGTTTTGGGTAGAGTTCTGGTGAGTTACAAAGCGCCGACGACAAAGCCGATCACGCCGACGGTGATGCCGACGATCATCATCCGGATCACAGTCTCAGTCCGGTACTTCTGGAAGTCCTCGGACAATGTCGTCAATCTCCGCGATAAGCTCGTGGACAAGCGCCTGGAGTTCTGGAGCTCCGCCTGCAAGGTCGTCAATGACTCCTCCAAGCTCGCTTGCAAACTCTGCGCTCTCTGTAGCTGCTCGTCTTGCTCGCCCAAGAGCGCTTCCAAGCGAAGCAACTTCGCGCTGACTTTCAGCAAGCGTAGCTTCAAGCTCACTAAGTCGGTCGTCTGATCCTGCGCTGCCAACGGTTGCGCCAGCGAAGAAAGCAACAAGAACGAGAGCAACAAGAATGGCACCAGCCCACGGGCGAATCGCATCAGCTATCCTATGCATACGTAGAGCGTTCCGGCGTCAAGCGTCGTCACCACTGCGTCCTTTACCTGCTCGAGATATGGAATGGTCTCGCAGTAGTTGTCGGTGTTCGCTTTGCTGACGGCGATCTCATTGCCATCCGCGTCGCTGACAACGAGATCATCGCCGGAGCCAGCATCTACCCACCGCCAGTACTTGACAAAGTGACTGCCCGGCAGCACGTCGCTCTGCGCGGTGAGCTTCACCAAATGTGTGCTCCTCTGGGTAACAGCCATGCTACCCGATGCAAGCGTAGAACGTGCCGCCGTCGAGTGTAGCGACGGTGATGCCGGTCACCTGCTCACCGAAAGGAACCGTCTCGACGTAGTTGTCGCTGTTGGCCTTTCCCTGGTAGATAGTGTTCCCGGCGGTGTCGGTCACGTTGATATCGTCCGCCGTTGTCGCGCCTACCCACCGGAAATACTTGATGAAATACTTCCCGGTGATCGCGTCGGATCCCGCGGTGAACTTGATCAGGTGTGTGTCAGTCTGTGTCACTGCCATGGATGTCCTCCCATAGTGCTGGCATTAGTCCGAATCCTTGTATACTGTTTCGGGTCGGTGGCAAGAGTCCGGGGAACCTCGTGAGGCTTCCCATTCCAATACCACCTCCCATCGTATGATTGCTGAATACGCTTGTAAGGGATGCTGTGCCGCCGACCGCCACGCCTTCAGCCATGGTCATTGGCGGGAATGGGGTGATCACGAGACCTATAGCCTCTCCGCTCATGGCGACGCCAATATCGGCTGTATGCTCCAGGAGAAGCATCTGGCCCATTTCACCGCCGATAACAAGCCCACCACTGCTGGAATAGTCCGGGTCCGGGATCTCAGGTGGCGTGTATCCTACCGCCCCGCCCACCGCGATACCGCCAAGTATTTCAGTCTTGTGTTGCTCAAGCTGACCGGCGACTCCGCCCGCTGCTGCGCCGCCTGACATTACATAGCCATCGGTTCCGGTTGACGAAAACCCTGCTGCGCCACCTGCCGCAACGCCACCGACTGCGGTGAACTGCGTGTTGCCGCCAGATGCGGTGTCCGCGGTCCCACTCAGACTGACGCCGCCGAGCATCTCGGTCTTGTGCTCCTCGAGTCGCCCGCTGATTCCGGCCACAGCAAATCCGCCAATCATGGCTCGAATCGGGATGCTCCCGGCCTCGTAGATTGCCAAAACATCGCTTGGCGACAACAGTGCATCGGCTTCTGCCCAATAGCAGATGTCTGCCAAGCGGCCGTTGAAGTATCCCTTGCCGCCTGTGGCGCTGTTGTGGTCCCGTGGGTCGGTGGTGCGGGCAAAACTGATATCGCCGGAGTGTGCCGCCATGCTGGTGCCCATTGTGTGCGTGGTACTTGCGACCTGGCCGCCGTTCACGTAGAGCCTGAGAATGTTGTTTGGACAGTCGAGTTCAGCAACAACGTGGTAGGTAGTACTTGCCGCCACGCCTGCATACGTGACGTGGCCTTGTGTGGAATTGCCCTCGCCCACGTTCCAGTACAACGTTGAGCCCTCGAGATACAGGTGACACCAGTTGACGCCCCCGCCTTCCTCAAACAATCCCTGCGTACCAGCAACGGTGTCGGTCTGAAACCAAAGTGAAAGCGTCTTGCGTGTGGTAGTCGAGTCGTTGATGTCACCCTGGTTTGAAATGCCCAGCTCGAGATCGGTTGCGTCAATACAGTTGCCGGTGTCCTGCGGGATAATGGTTGCGGCGTACGCGGCGCTTCCTGCGGAAACATTCATGTTGACGCCGCCAGTGGTCGCATTGAGGTTATTGTTCAGCTTCCACCGGTAGGTAGGGCTCAGTGCGTCGACGACATCATCATAGGCCATCAGCTACCATCTCCGTAGACATAGTGCGGCAATGTATACGTGGGCGTAGGCACGCCAATGTAGGCATCGCCCACCTTGACATCATCCCACATGAACCCGGATCCGGCCGTCATGTTGCCATACGTGTACAGCGCGCCGATGATGGTGCGGTTTACGGCGCTGTAGTTGGTGGTGTCGTTCGTAAAGTCGCTGTACAGTGAAACCTCATCGAGCCATATCTGCACCCCACCTACGGATGCGTCTCGCACGAATCGGTACTCAAGGAGATACTCCGTATCCGTCTCAAGCGACTGCTCAAGTGTGTCGTATCTCAGTTGCCACTCGCTTCCGGTCCAATGGAGTACGAGATGCATAAACTCGCCAGCGTTGTAGTAGAGCGCGGTGAAGCGCCAATAGGCCCCGCCATACTGCCCCTCGCTCCCGGAGATGATCTTGAACTTGAACTGAAAGTGAATGTCGGTGTAGGTCGACTGCAGGGTGATTGACGAGTCGCGCTCGACGCTGTTCTGCGTGTGATGCACAACCCGCATGCCGTAGTTTGATCCGCCCAATGCGGCTTCGGTGGCAACCTCGGTCGTGATGTCGGCACTGGTGCCGGTGTTCCAGCCTTGTGACGTGCCGTCTTCATAGTCAAATGATTCGATTACTGCCATGTTAACTCCCGCTCCATACTGGAGGATAACTGTCTCGGAAAGCCTGCCACATTGCTGCCGATAGATTGGTGGGACCGTTCGTCTGCCCTGCCTGTCCCGGCCAGTTAGAATGAACTGAGTTTTCACCAGCCTCGACGTATCTATCTATGTAGTCGAAGAAGTAGTCCCAATTCCAGTTTGGCGTGAGGCCAAGAATCTGACCGGCAAGCGCCGTCCCAGCATAGGGGCCACTTACTACCAGTCTGTAGAAAGCATCCCACGAGGCATCGGGGGCCCACACCCCTGTCGAACAGGTGTCGCCTCGCCACTGCGAGAATCGGATGCCCCACTCTGGCAATCCCAGGTCAGCCTGCTCATACGCAACGGTCCCGCCCCGAGTATCGGGGTGCCAGCATCCGCCCTCGCTGATCAGGCCACTCTGTGACGTGTCAATGAGCGTCTGTGTTACTTCATAGGTTTGCTGGTCTTCCTGGAAAATGAAGTGCGTCGCAGCGTTTCCGTAGGCTTGGATTGCTGCAGACCCGAGAATCTGACCGGCGAATACCACGGGTATTTTCCTGCCACAGTAGATGCCGCCGTCCGCATTCCAAACGCCACCGCTAACGGCAACGCCATAGAGGTCAATACCCAATTGAGTGTACGCGACAACAAGATTGAAGAGTTCTTCCCGCGAGTAATCAAGTGAAATTGCCAGCGCCACATCGCCTGTTACCTTTGATATTTCACGGCCGTAGCTTGGCATGTTGTTTTCTGGCTGGAGTCTTGTGAACGTCCAGAACACATTGTGGTCGAGCCAAACGCGCTCGACCTGGGAGTACAGGCTTTCGATATCTGGTAGATCCGCGGGGTCAAGGGACGCTCTTGCTACTTGCCGAGATTCAAGCCAGGCCCAATCAATGTCATTTGTGGTCCATGTGGCAGTCTTGTCCGTTCCCGAATAGGGCGGCCGGAACGAGCCCGGAGCCGGGTACGTATCCACAACGGTGAGCACCGATGCATCAAGGAGCTGCGGCCAGTTGTCGGGAGTTCCCTTGCTTCTCGTCGATACCAATGACGATCCAGCCGGAACAACCAATGGATTGCCCGCATCGAGTACATCGGCACCCGGCATGGCTACGTTGTTCGAGATATCAAAGGTGTTTGCCGAACGCGAATCATAGCCCTGAACATCGCCCTCGCTTGGATTGATCATCGAGCCATGCTGAATCCACCCGGATATCCCACTGTTTTCCGCGCTTTGAGGGGAAATGGCGACTATGGTGACCCCGTTTGGGGCGTAGACGTAGGGATCTCCGTTCGCGTAGTAGCCTACGTACTCCTGCTTTGAAAACGTCCAGGTGATGCCGTGACGCGTAACAAACGTACGCAACTCTGCACCAATCTGATACGCAGATGCACCGTAGACTATTCGGGTAGTAGGCATGGCCTACCTCGCTAACTCGCGGTCGTGAGCGTCAACTGTGGAGTAACAGAAATGGTGCCGCCGCCAGCGCCCAAAACAGCCGGGGTCGCGAAGCGCTCTGCCCACAGACCGATCGTGCCGGCCGCGTTTGTCGCAACGTATCCGTAGCAGGTGACGGCCGTTGTCGGCTCAAAGTCCTGCTGCGCATAGGCTGCGGTTGCCGTGCCGCTCGCCGGTGATGCCTCGGTCACGGTCCACGATGCGCCAGTGAGCGTCTTGTCAGCGTACCCGCTCACCGTAGCGATGGTGTACGAGCCCTGCGTGTCCGACGCGCTCGGCGTCACGTTGTTGGTAAACAGTTTGACGGTCACATTGTCCGGCGCTTCCTCGTTCAGGATGCGTCCGACCATTTCCGCCCCGCCCTCGTCCAGTACTACCAGTGCCATGTTTCCTCCCATGGGTGCGCATTTCTGCGCTTACTATACAGATGTTACCCTATTTTGAGTTGTCTTGTCCATGCGCGAGCTCGGCCACGTAGTTCTCCGAGATCACGCGCTTCTGCGCCACGTTTGCTGTGAAATAGGTCGCGAAATTGGCCGTGAGTTCTGCGAGCACCACGCCAAGAATCACGCCTATGTCCTGTTCGCTGAAGAAAAGCCCGAGTATCGCGCCGTAAATCAGCGGCATATCGATGAAAAACAGCCGGAATCTGAACATGCGCCACTTACGATTTCTCACCTTGCCTCCTGTTGATGACCATTTCCGCGGTGCGCGCGTAGCCGGCGATGTCGGTGAGTGTGTCCCGGTGGTCAGGCGTGTGCGCCCAGCGGCTCATCTTCACGCACTCCTGGAACATCGGCACGTCGATCGCCTCGAGCGGCTTGCCGTTTCGGGTGAATCCCATTGCCGTCGCGATCGCGGCAGTTCGTGCGAAGTCATCGGCCGGGTGGCCGTAGACTGCATTGCGATCCTGCGCTGTGAGCTGGTCCGCTTCGGTGAGTATGTTCATACTTCTGCCTCGATGAACTGTGCCTTGATGGTCTGGTCACGCTTGGACCAGTAGAACCGGATCCACCATGCGCCGAGCGGCTTCGGCGGCCCGCCCTTCTCGTGGTGGAATCCCCCGCTCTTGTTCAGGAACTCCTCCTTATAGGTGGGCAGCTGTACGTGGTACTGTTTGTCGCACACTTCCTTGCCAGATTCAGTGAGCCGCACGCGCTGGATCGGGAATATCCACTGCTCATGGATGTGTCCGCCAAACACGTAGTCGGCATTGGCGAGGTAGACTGCCTTGCGGCTCGCCTGGATCACGCCTTTCGTCACTGGCCCACCGCCACCATAGCCGTGGGTGTAGTAGCCGCGCTTACTCATGCGCAGCCCGCCGTTCGCGTCCTGGAACATGAACCTGATCCACCCGCGATAGCCGCCCCGAATCACCTTGTGCGCCCCGATGCGGTTCAGTTCGTGGATGAGGCCATCCTGCAGGTCGTACTCGAGTTTGTTGTCGACGCTGCTCTCGTGGTTACCCTGCCCGATCAGCGCAATGTTGTCTACGAACGGAGCGAAGAACTGGCCGGCGTAGTCAACGAGTGCATTTAGGTAGCTCCGCGAAGCGTCTTCGTCTTCCGGATCCACGCCCTGCGCCGCGAACCTCGCGTGCAGATCGCGCTTGCTCGAGCGACGGTCACTCTTGCCCTGCATGGCATCGAAGAGGTCGCCGAAGTCAAGGACGAACGCGTCGCGCTCCTGGGCCTGCAACAGGTGCTCGCGCTGCAGATCCAGGTCTGTTGCCGGATTGTCAATATGACGGTCTGCTGTCAGTAGCCCCCACTGCTCCCACTCCGGGCTCTTCTCGAACGTCATCCGGATATCCGTTGTCACTGGCCCCGATCGGCTTACCTTCCATTGCATGCGCATGCCCTGGGAAGTAGCGATCCAGATCTCCGGCCACAAGCATCCGTAGCAGCTTGCGAATCACTATGGCCTGCTTCTGGCCTCGTTTGCTCAACCATCTGTGTAGATCCTCCTTCAGTTCTCGCGACACCCTGACGCGGACATCAGTGTGGTTCTGTCCATTCGCTCCATGCCGGGACGTGGAGCCAGACTGAGTACTTGAATCCGAATGCAACGCAAATCTCCTCTGCAAGCCATGATGCGTCTGTGGGGTCCAGGATGTTGATGCAGCCGAGGGTGGTATTGCTGGGCACGAGCTCGTCGCCCTTGCGATACCGTGCGTGGTGGATCGCGTACCCTCGGCCGGTGATCTGCCGGTTCGTCGCGCTCTTGTAGTGGCCGTTCTCGTCGAGATCCCATACCGTCAGCCGCTGGGTCGCGTTGGTGTCGATGAACACCGGCCAGAACGGCGAGCGAGCGCCCATGTCCTCGACGCGCGTAACCTCCCATGCGCCTGGGGGAAAGGGGCGCGGGTAGTAGGCGAGCCCGTGCGGCACGGTCTGGCCTCGCGTTTTCACTACCTGTCCCGGCCGGCGCCAGCCGTTGATCTCGTGCCTGACAACGCACGTTGCCGGGATCTCGCGGCCGAACGCCTTGAGCGTCGTACCAGTGAAGTGCATCGTGCGCATATTCTGCGCTTCCCGTATACCACTCATACCAATTTTGCGTCCTACTGGGTGATAGTTGATGTCACGGCGACAAGCGACTGTATGCCGCGCCACAGTGCAATGAGCACCCCGCCGGCGACGGTTGACGTGATCGCGACGATCGCTGCGTCGCGGAACTTCTTGAACCCCGCGCCTGAGCTTCTGACTTTCGCCCCCAGGTTGTCGACATCGCGCTTGACCACGGCGATCTCGTGCTCCATGTGCGCCTTGTCCTGCTCGGTCTTCAGAATGATTGCGTCGAACTTTGCGTCCATGGCTTCAAGCGTCAAAAGCATCTTTTCCTGTGTCGCTTCCATCTGCGCAAGCGCTCCCCCGCGTCCTTCGCTGCCGTAGAGGTGGCCGAGCGTGCCCTCGAGTCTCGCGTTCACGGCGTCAACCTTATTGGCGAGCGTTTCGTGAACTCTGTCATTTCGTGATGCATCCATACCCACCCCCCAGCGTAGGCGATCAAACTCTTCCTCGGTGAGAATCCGACGAGTGCTCGCCGGCTTCGTCTCTTTCTCCAGGAATACTTGCTTCCTGTAGTCGTCGTAGGTTGTGTACCGCTCGAGGTCTTCGCATCCGTCCATCCCTACCTCAGCCGCGCCCCGTACTCGTCTGCCGATTTAATGGACTCAGGTGCAAAGAGTTGGGTCATGCTTCATACCAGATGGTGATCCAACCTCGGTTGTACCCACCAGTAGTATCAAAGTTCTCATTGTCAAAAGGTCCACCAGCAATTCGGTAGAGCCGTATATCTCCATTGGTTGGCTGTACTCGGTAGTAGCCGGCAATAGATGTGGTGGGATCTACTCCGAATAGCGATCCAACATAGTCGCCTGAAGTATCATCCTCTCGTATCAAGACAGTGGCAGACCTTAGAGTATAGAGATCAATCCCCGTGGCAACAGCGATATTTGCAGTGGAGTCCATGTCCCACTCGCCAATCTCAACTACCTTGCACTTGAGTGTCGGGGTGCCAGTGCCAGTCGTTTCTATCCCCTCGGCGGAGGTTGCTGTGTCAGCGTTTCCTGTGACATCGCCGGTAACATTGCCCGTTACATCGCCGGTGACATCTCCCGTTACGTTGCCGGTGACGTTCCCCGTGACATCGCCTGTCAGATCTGCGGTTACGCTGTTGAACGTAACGTCGTCATCGGTATCGAGCTCGAGTGTCCCACGCGCGGCGGCGGCGGTTGTGTCGTCAAGAAGTGTCTGTGCCCAGGTGCTCGCCGTTACGCCGGTAAGGTTGGTGGCTCCATACGCGTCGCCGTTCTCGTCAAATGCAAGCACCGTGCCTGCTCGGGCGTCCGCGGCCGGCAGCGTCATGCTCGGGCTTGTGTCCGAGATACTCACCTTCACGCTGCGCTCGGTGAGCTCCGCGACCTTCTGCACCGCCATCGTGAGCTGGTCGAGCGCGCGGTCGATTGCGTCCGGATCGATTGCGCCGCCGTGTACATTGTCAACCGTCTGCGTGTAGTCCGGATCCCGCGCGAGGGTGATCTTGTAGTCGCTCGAGTAGGTGGCAACCGTCGTCACCGTGCCGCCCGAGATCGTGTAGTGCGTGGTCTCGGTGAGCACAGTGTCCACGCCGGTAGTCTCATCGGTGAGTACTACCTGGATCTGCTCGGCATCTCCGCTCGAGTCGGTCAAGTAGTCAAACGTGATCGCAAATCCTGTGGTCGATCCGTTGCAGTTGTACGTCACCTTATTGGTTTCGCTTGATACGCTCATTCTTCCTCCCCTATGAAGAACTCAACCGCCGGCGGCGGCTCACCCTTGGTCAGTAGGTTCCACATGCGCCCGGTCACAACGCCGGGAACGCCTGCGGTGTTCATGCCCTGCGTGATTGCCCGGACAACGGCATCCATCTGTTCCTGCGCAGTAGCGTCGTCGCTCCCGATCTTGGTCGCTGCATTCGTGATTGCGGGTATGGCCGAGGTGAGCGGTGCGAATCCGCGCCCGACGAACGGGTTGTGTTCTCCGCGCACCTTCGACTCAATTTGGCTGTAGAAGTCCGGCCCGATGAACGGCAGGATCTGCAGCCACTGGCCTGTCAGTGCCAGGGCCAGTTCACGCTCGTCCTCCGGCGGTTCCTTGTTGTCGAACATCCACATGAGCAGTCCCGTCAGGCCGAACGTGCTCATCATCATCATGGTGTACATGACCTTCGACCGCGCCTGTCCGACATCCTTCACCATGCCAAGCATCTGCGAGAGCGGTGTGGTGAACATCAGCATGATCTTTGCCGGCGAGTTGTAGATCGCAGGCCGGTCCTTGATGCCGCCGACCGGCTGCGTGCGCCGGGTGGCTTCCTGCGCGGCCTCGATTGCGCCCTGGTGGCCGAGCCTGGGCTTCATCGTCTGATACGTGGTGAACGCCCCGACGGTCACGGTCCACTTGTCCATCCACTGCAGGAACTTCAGGCCGCGTTCGGTGAGGCGGTCCTTCAGCTTCTTCTCGCGCAGGGTCTCCATGGCCTCGAGCGCCGGGTCGATCGTGCGCCGGCGTGCCTGCGGGTCAATGTCGTCAACAAACTCCTGCATCTGCTTGTAGTTGAAGACGCTGCGCAGCATGTTCACCGCGAGCCGCGGGACGTTGCCTAACATCTCAGCCGCGGTCATGTCTTTGTTAGGCAGGTACAGGAGCGGGCCCACGATCTGTTTGAGTCCACTCATGATGTTGTAGGCGAGCACCGCCTTCGTGTAGTTGTTGCGAAG
>Ga0272440_1003639_pt1 | contig 11415 bp, 7 predicted proteins | sample SSMMMBAug17_FD_192440 | JGI IMG/M metagenome (GOLD analysis project Ga0272440, IMG submission 192440) | Marine sediment archaeal communities from Little Sippewissett salt marsh, Falmouth, MA, United States - SSM-MMB-Aug17 | ecosystem: Environmental > Aquatic > Marine > Wetlands > Sediment ... | reverse complement strand
AAGAAGATGAATAAGATGAAATCAAACACTTTTAATTCATCTTATTCATCTTCTTCAGCGTAATCCAGGTTCAAAAATAGGAATTCAATATATTAAATGGGGAACTTATTTTCCGAGAATTCCTATGCTTAATTGTTCAGATAAATAAGGAATGTTTGAAAATAGGATCGTTCAACTTTGGTTTTTCCAAACGCGTGATGTTATAGTGTTCGTGTTAGTCAGCGATTGTCCGCCTGAATTGGAAAAAACAAAATTGGACGATCATAACATGCTCATTTTTCCAGAGCATTTATTAAATGGTGAAAACAGTTGAAGTATCTTACTACAAACTTTAATGTTGGTCAAGTTACATTGTTTTCTGGGCTTCTTGGGAATGCGCCCTCCTTAATATTAAATAATAAACGTACAAAAAATAGCACGACACTAAAAAATTAAAAGAAATTTCAAATTGACTTTTCATAAAAAATTATATAATACTATTTGATTTTATTACTTCACGTAACAGAAGAAAGGAAAAAGGCAATGCCAAAAGAATACACCAATTTTGAATCTCTGATATCCGGTTTTTTAAGCAAACTGGAACTTGCCACCAAGTCAGATGTCCAAAGTTTAATGGAACGAATTGATCACCTTGAACAGATGATTGCATCAGTTGCCACTGATTCTGGCATACGAAAAAAGCAAGAATCAAAATCTGCGGCAAACCAACGAATCTCAGAACAAGTTCTCGAAATCTTGAGCAACAAAGACTCTCCCATGACATATGCACAGTTAAAAGAGGTTTCCGATTTTGATGAAAAAGCCCTTCGGAATGTTATTTATCGGTTGAATAAACTGGGTCGCATTGAAACAGTCAGGCGAGGTCAATATAAAATGGCAAAAAAACAGGATAATAAATCTAATGATTCATGATATTAACAATCCTGATATCATTCAGGGGAAAGTCATTCATGGTTTCGTAGTTGAGCACATCACTGAAATTGATGAAATGTCAGTGATTTGCTATATTTTAAAACACGAAAAGACAAAAGCGAAATATTTTCATATCAGTAACGCTGATAATGAAAACACATTCAGTGTTGCATTCAAGACTGTTCCATTTGATGACACCGGTGTGGCCCATATTTTGGAACATACTGCATTATGTGGATCGGCAAAATATCCGGTTCGAGATCCATTTTTTGCCATGATTCGACGTTCCATGAAAAGTTTTATGAATGCGTTTACAGCATCAGATTGGACCATGTATCCCTATGCAACACAAAATTTAAAAGATTATTACAATCTTATGGATGTTTATCTGGATGCCGCCTTTTTTCCAAATCTGTCTGAATTGTCATTCAAGCAGGAAGGTCACCGGCTGGAGTTTGATGATTCTGGCAATCTCGTTTTCAAAGGTGTTGTGTACAATGAAATGAAAGGTGCCATGTCATCCCCCTCTCAGATCATGGGACGCGGCCTGATGAATGCCCTTTACCCAACCACCACCTATCATTTTAATTCTGGCGGCGATCCTGAAAAAATTCCAGACTTGACCTATGATGCTTTCAAAGCGTTTCATCAAAGGTATTATCATCCATCAAACGCATTTTTTTATTCCTATGGCAATTTTTCGCTGAAAGCGCATTTAAAACATATTGATGATACAGTGCTGTCCAAATTCAGTGAAATTGATCCCAAAACTGATGTCCCCACTGAGCCGAGATGGACATCACCCCGAGAAACACGAAAAAAATATCCCCTGTCCGCACATGAAAATCCAGAAAAGAAAGGACAGATTTGTCTGGCATGGATACTTCCAGGCATTGAAGATGCTTACATGGTTTTATGTTTTTCTTTGTTAGAACAAATACTTGTGGGAAACTCGGCATCACCCTTGAGAAAAGCCTTGATTGAGTCGGGTTTGGGCACAGCACTTTCTGATGGCACTGGATACGATCCAGAATTACGAGATACCATGTTTGCCTGTGGCCTTAAAGATGTCCGCATTCAGGATGCTGACGCTATCGAGAAAATTATCCTTGATGTTTTCCATGACCTGATCAAAAATGGTATTGACAAGGAATTAATTGATACAGCCATTCATCAGATGGAATTCCATCGCAAGGAAGTCACCAACACGCCTTATCCTTATGGTATCAAACTTTTGCTTCATGCGTGCGGTTCATGGTTTCATACCAGTGATCCTATTCGCCCATTACGTATTGAACAAGACCTGGCACAATTGCGCGCAGACCTGAAAGCCGGCCCTTTTCTTGAATCCTTGATAGAAAAATATTTTATTCAAAATACGCATCGGCTCAGATTTATCCTTGAACCCGATCAAACCATGAATCAAAAAAATGATCAAAAAATTCGGGAATTGCTGCAAGAAAAGAAACAAACACTTTCAGAAAATGACATAAATACTATAAAAACTGATACAAAATCCCTGGATGACTTACAAAATTCGCCTGAAGATTTTTCCAGTCTGCCAACGCTGACTGTCAACGATATTAATCCTGACATTGAAACTGTGGTTGAAAAATCGGAACAAACAAATCAGAATATAACCTGCTACGAGCAGCCAACACGAGGCATTGTGTATTTTGGTTCAACCCAAGAAATCAATGCATTACCCGAAAAATTCATGATGCATGTTCCTTTGTTTTGCTTTGTTTTTTCCAGGATTGGCACAAAAGATTATGATTATGTAGAACTGGCCAGACGAATTGACCGATATACTGGCAGGTTGGGGGCATCATCAATTATACGCACTCCTGTTGTTGAAACACTTTCCCCATTATCAGTTTTCAATTTAAATGCCAAATGCCTGACAAGAAATATTTCACCCATGTTCGATATTTTCGACAGCCTATGTTTTAGAAATGATTTTTCAAATATAACACGCCTGAAACAATTACTTTTGGAATTTAAATCCGCTTATGAATCCAGTGTGGTTTCCAATGGGCATCAGTATGCTGTTGGGGTGGCCAGTAAAAAGTTTTCATCCGCACGAATGCTTGATGAATGCTGGCATGGCTTGACTCAGCTAAAATTTCTCAAAACCCTTACACAAGACTTATCTGACAAAGCACTTGAATCGCTATCCCATGATTTATCTGAAATGGCACATGTTCTGTTTTCAAAAGACCAGATGCATCTCGCAGTGATTGGTGAATCTGATGCCTTGGATCAAATTGACACACCTGTCAAGAATTTTTATTCTCAATTTTCAGATCAGGGCGCGAAAGAATCCTTAATTGACAGATTGAATTTTTCCCAAACACAAACGCCCAGGCTCGAAGCCTGGACAACTGCATCAAGTGTCTCTTTTGTTGCCCAAACCTTTTCTTGTGTCAAACGTATACATCCAGATGCACCTGTTGTTGCTATAATCAGTAAATTGTTGCGATCTTTATATCTGCATAAAGAAATTCGCGAAAAAGGTGGTGCTTATGGCGCATATGCCACAGCAGACCTGGAAGATGGCTTGTTTCATTTGATTTCTTATCGTGATCCACACATTCTCAGGACAATGAAAACCTTTGCCAATGTTTCTGATTATCTATGCAATGGCGATTATACAGATAATGATATTGATGAATCCATTCTTCAGCTTTGTTCGGATATAGACCGGCCTGATACACCGGCAGCAAAGGCCAGAAAAGCTTTTTGGCGAAAATTGACTGGCATGACTGATGAAATTAGAAAATCGTTTAAAAAGAATGTACTATCTGTTACGCGGTCACAGGTTATTGATGTTGCACAAAAATATTTTCTGAATCTGGATCAGAATGGAATGATTGGCCTTGTGTCTGGAGATGAAAAAGTGAAAGAATTTAATACACAACATGCGGATGTGTTTGAGGTTCATGAGATTTAGACCATCGTAGCGTGTAGAGACGTAGCATGCTGCATCACTACACGACCTGATTTTTTTAAATGTGAAACTTATTTACAACTTTTAATTATTAAAGGAGTTTTCCATGAAAGATGTCGTAATTGTCGGGGGTGTTCGCACACCAATTGGTTCATTTGGTGGCGCACTAAAAACTGTTCCTGTAATTGATCTTGGAACATTGGTTATCCGAGAAGTATTACAACGTACAAAATTACGTCCGATAATCAGTGATGAAATGAAATCGTTGATCCCTGAAAAACTGAAAGATCAGGGACTTATAGAACTTGAACAAAAGGCAGGCGCCTGGGATTCCTCTTTTACACCGGTGGCTGTTGATGAAGTCATTATGGGCAATGTCTTGCAGGCAGCACAGGGACAAAATCCTACCCGACAGGCCATGATTCGGGCGGGGGTTCCCAAAGAAACGCCCGCTTTTACAATCAATAAAGTTTGCAGTTCGGGTTTAAAATCCATTGCCCTGGCAGCGACATCTATTATGACAGGTCAGGCGGATGTGATTATTGCTGGCGGTATGGAATGTATGAGCATGGCGCCTCTGGCATTACCCAAAGCCCGATGGGGTCATCGTATGGAAATTTCGGGGCGGGGGGAAATGATTGACCTGATGGTTTTTGATGGCCTGTATGAAATTTTTTATGGCTACCACATGGGGATGACTGCTGAAAATATTGCCAATACTTACAATATCAGCAGAAATGCTCAGGATGAATTGGGCGTTCTTAGCCATCAACGTGCAAGAAAAGCCATTACTGATGGTATTTTTCAGCAAGAAATTATTCCAGTAACGATCAAGTCCAGAAAGGCTGATATTGTGTTTGATACTGATGAGCGTCCGATGGATACCAGCCTCGAAAAAATGGCCAAACTCAGGCCCGCTTTCACACCTGATGGCACAGTTACTGCGGGGAATGCGTCTGGGATCAATGATGGCGCTGCAGCAGTAATTGTCATGAGTGCTGACAAGGCGACTGAATTGGGACTTAAACCCATCGTAAAAATTAAAAGTTTTGCATCTGGTGGCCTGGATCCTGCTTATATGGGACTGGGTGTCATACCGGCAGTCAAGAAAACATTGAAACAGGCCGGCATGAGCATTGGTGATATCGAAACCATTGAACTGAACGAAGCGTTTGCATCACAGGCACTGGCTTGCATGGAAGAGTTGAATATTCCCACTGAAAAACCCAATGAGCTGGGAAGCGGTATTTCATTGGGACATCCCATTGGATGCACCGGTGCGCGTCAGATGGTTACTGCAATTCATAATATGGAACGAAATTCTTATGCGACCGGATTGATTACCATGTGTATCGGCGGTGGTATGGGAATGGCTATGATTATAGAAAAAGCTTCTTAATTGAAGCTGATTGAAAGGAGTAAAACATGTCAATTCCTAGGAAATTATCCATTCTGGTTGTTTTTGGCGTACCAGCGATTATTGGTGGTGGCATTATGTACTGGTTGTTTGGTGGAAATTATCATCCAGTAATTGTATACGAAATTTTATTGGCGTTGGTGGCTGGAAGTCTTGTGACTGGTTGAGATACTTGCCATTCCATTTGCCTGAGCCGGTTGGGTCTAACTTGATCGGACTTGACCGGCTAACATGCAGTTTAACCAAACTGCACATTTAACGAAATTATTAAAGGAAAAAACAAAATGTTAACCCCAGAAAACTCGCCCAAAGTCAGCATTGAAGTTGAAATGAAAAAGTCTTATCTTGACTATGCCATGAGCGTAATTATCGGGCGGGCGCTCCCAGATGTTCGGGATGGCTTAAAACCTGTTCATCGGCGCATACTATACGCCATGTCAGATTTAAAAAATGACTGGAATAAACCCTACAAAAAATCTGCCAGAATTGTTGGTGAAACCATTGGTCGATACCATCCACATGGTGATAGTGCTATCTACGATGCTATCGTGCGTATGGCACAGGATTTTTCTCTTCGCTACCCGCTGATAAATGGTCAGGGAAACTTTGGTTCTGTCGATGGCGACCCGCCCGCAGCCATGCGTTATACAGAAATTCGCATGATGCGTATTTCTCACGAGTTGCTCAAAGATATTGACAAAGAAACCATCGACTTTGTTCCCAACTATGACGAATCCACTGTTGAACCATCAGTGTTGCCATCACGAGTGCCCAATTTATTAATCAATGGTTCATCGGGTATTGCTGTCGGCATGGCAACAAATATTCCGCCCCATAATCTTTCGGAGATCGTTGATGCCCTCACTGCACTAATTGATGATCCCAATCTGACCATTGGTGATTTGATGCAATTTCTACCTGGACCCGATTTCCCCACAGGGGGGATTATTTATGGTGTTGATGGCATTATCAAGGCCTATCAAACCGGACGCGGTATTATTCGGATTCGTGCAAAAGTTGATATTGAAAATGAAAAGAAAAAAGGGAGCGGCGGTGAAATTATCGTTGTGTCTGAGCTGCCCTATCAGGTCAATAAAGCCAGGCTGATCGAAAAAATTTCAGAATTGATAAAATCCAAGCAACTTGAAGGCATTCGTTATGCACGTGATGAATCTGACCGACGCGGCATGCGGGTTGCCATTGCAGTCAAAAAAGATTATCAGGCTGAAGTGATTCTCAATAAGCTTTACAAACATACGCAGCTTGAAAACACGTTTGGTATTATCATTCTGGCAATTGTCAACAATCGTCCAGAATTGCTCAATTTAAAACAGGCACTGGTACACTTTATCGACCATCGTAAATTGATCATCGTGCGCCGCACCAGATATGATTTACGTAAAGCTGAAGAACGCGCGCATATTCTCGAAGGTCTGAAAATTGCCCTGGATAATCTGGATGAAGTTGTTGCATTAATTCGAAAATCACGCACACCGGCTGAAGCCAAACAGGGCCTGGTTGAAACGTTCACCCTGTCTGAAATTCAAGCACAGGCCATCCTGGACATGCGCTTACAACGTCTGACCGGCCTGGAACGTGAAAAAATTAATGCAGAGTACGACCAGCTTCTTAAAGATATTGCCTGGTATAAAGAAATTCTGGGAAGTGAACAGATTGTTTTTAATATTATCAAAGATGAACTGGCTGAAATCAAGGAACAATTTGGCGATCAAAGACGCTCGCAGATTACATCAGATACAAAACAAATCAGCATGGAAGATATGATTATTGAAGAAGACATGGTGGTTACAATATCCAATGGTGGATATATTAAACGCACGCCATTGTCAGTTTATCACAGCCAACACAGAGGCGGAAAAGGCAAAACAGCCATGGAAACCAAAGATCAGGATTTCCTTGCCCATGTGTTTGTGGCATCAACGCATCATAATTTTCTGTTTTTTACCAACATGGGGCGGGTATATTGGTGTAAGGTTTACGATATCCCGCAAGCCGGTCGGGTCAGTCGCGGAAAGGCCATTGTTAACCTGCTTAACTTTACTGAAAATGAAAAACTGGCGACTGTTCTGCCTGTCGAGGAATTTACACCGGGTCATTTTGTTATTATGGCAACAAAAAATGGACTGGTTAAAAAAACCGATATCATTGCTTACAGTCGGCCCAGAACCAATGGTATTCGTGCAATTAATCTTGTGCCCGGGGATGAGTTGATTGCAGCACGTATTACTGATGGCACGCAAAATATTTTTCTAGCGTCATGTCTGGGTAAATCCATTCGATTTCATGAGTCTGATATTCGGGCATCTGGGCGGACATCAAGAGGAGTCAAGGGAATCAAACTTGGTGCCGGAGATCGGATTGTTGGCATGGAAGTTCTCAGCTATGGCGAAACTTTGTTTGTCGCTACTGAAAATGGCTTTGGCAAACGAACATCCATTAATGAATACACACTGCAAGCTCGCGGCGGTAAGGGCGTCATTACTATTAAAACCAGCGCAAGAAATGGCCTTGTGGTTTCCATTCTTCTGGTTGAAGATGATGATGATATTATTATTTTGACTGAAACCGGTAAATTGATTCGCATACATGTCAATAATATTTCCAAAATCAGTCGAAATACGCAGGGCGTAAAGCTGATGGATCTGGATGAAGGTGAACGTGTGACTGCTGCTGTACGATTACCAGAAAAAGAAGAATCCAAAGATCCAGAACTTGATAATTATCCCAAACAGCAGCTTTTAATAAAGGAATAATACATTAATTTCAGGAGGTTTTTGATGAAAGAAAAATATGATCCGCAAACCATTGAATCCCGATGGCAGGCATACTGGGAAAATGAAAAATTATTTCAAGTCGATATTGATGATAAGCGAGAAAAATATTATCTCCTGGAAATGTTTCCCTATCCATCGGGAAAGATTCACATGGGCCACGTTCGTAACTACACGATTGGCGATGTGGTGGCCCGATATAAACGTATGCGGGGTTTCAATGTACTCCATCCTATGGGATGGGATGCCTTTGGCATGCCTGCAGAAAATGCCGCCATTGCAAACAATACGCATCCGGCCCAATGGACCTACGACAATATTGATTACATGCGCAATCAATTGAAAAAAATGGGCTTTAGCTATGATTGGAGTCGAGAATTTGCAACCTGCCGACCAGATTATTATCGTTGGGAACAATGGCTGTTTATCAAGATGTTTGAAAAAGGCATGGTGTATCGAAAAGCATCCTATGTCAATTGGTGTGAGCCATGTCAGACAGTTCTGGCCAACGAGCAGGTGGAACAGGGACAATGCTGGCGCTGTGGGAAAGAAGTTCAACAAAAAAATCTGCCCCAATGGTTTTTTAGAACCACAGATTATGCCGATGACCTTCTGGAATATTGCGACAAACTCCCTGGATGGCCTGAAAAAGTAATCACCATGCAAAAAAACTGGATTGGCAAAAGTTTTGGCGCTGAAATTCATTTTCCACTTGAAAATCGTGATGAACATATCACAGTGTTTACAACACGTCAGGACACAGTTTTTGGCGCAACATTCATGAGTCTGGCACCTGAAAACCCATTGGTTGAAGAACTGTCAAAAAATACACGAATGGCACAAAAAGTTCAGGACTTTGTTAATCGCATGGCCACACAAGATAAAAGCAAACGTTCGGCTGAAGGCTATGAAAAAGAAGGGGTTTTTATTGGTGCTTATTGTATTAATCCACTGACACAACGCCGGATGCCTATCTACACAGCCAATTTTGTCTTGATGGATTATGGTACAGGCGCTGTTATGGCAGTGCCTGCCCATGATCAACGAGATTTTGAATTTGCCAAAAAATATCAGTTGGATATTCAAATTGTTATCCAACCAGACAATAAAGCGCCTCTTGATCCATCAACAATGACTGAAGCATACACTGGTGAAGGCAAAATGGTTAATTCTGCTCAGTTCAATGGCTTGTGGAATACACAAGGTCTTGAATCCATTGCCGAGTATCTTGAACAAAACAACATGGGCAAAAAGACAGTCAATTTTCGATTGAGAGATTGGGGGATATCCCGCCAACGATATTGGGGCGCGCCAATTCCAATAGTTCATTGCGACACCTGCGGCACAGTACCGGCTAAAGTGTCTGATCTTCCAATTCTGCTGCCTGAGGATGTCAACCTGCTTGAAGGCGGACGTTCGCCTTTGCCAACGCTGGATTATTTTGTTAAGACAGAATGCCCCAAATGCGGTAATCCCAATGCACGTCGTGAAACTGATACAATGGATACCTTTGTGGAATCATCATGGTATTTTGAACGTTATTGCAGCCCCAATTACGATCAGGGCATGTTTGACACCAAAAATGTCGATTACTGGATGCCGGTTGATCAATACATCGGGGGGGTGGAACATGCAATATTGCATCTGTTATATTCCAGATATTTCACTCGGGTATTGCATGATCAAGGGCTTGTAAAATACAAAGAACCATTTACGCGACTGTTAACACAGGGCATGGTATGCAAAGAAACTGTCACCTGCCCGGAACATGGTTTCTTGTTTCCAGAACAGGTTAAAAAGGATGGAAGCAATCGCATCTGTGGTTTGTGTAATCAGCCTGTGAAAATTGGCCGCATTGAAAAAATGTCCAAATCCAAAAAGAATGTTGTAGATCCCAATGTTTTGCTGGAAAAATTTGGCGCGGATACCATGCGTATTTTTTGTTTGTTTGCCGCACCGCCGGAAAGAGATCTGGAATGGAGTGAACAGGGCGTTGAAGGCGGCTATCGTTTTCTCAATCGCTTGTGGCGGGCAGTTGAAATGAATTTATCCATATTAACTCAAGCAACACCTTTTAATGGCAATATTGATGAATTAGCACCTGAACTTAAACAATTGTATCAAAAAGCGCATGACACAATCAAAAGAGTCACACAGGATATTGAAGACAGATTTCATTTTAATACTGCAATCAGTGCTGTAATGGAATTGTTGAATGCCATCTTTGCCTATACTGAAACAGAAGCCGAGTATTATCCATCAGTGCTAAAATTTGCAATGGAGTCGGCCATTTTGCTGCTTTCTCCCATCGTCCCGCATATTTGCGAAGAATTATGGACATCAATCGGACATGGTGCCGGAATTATCAATGAATCCTGGCCCACATATCGAGAAGATGCTTTAGAAAAAGACACATTATTGATCGTTGTTCAGGTCAATGGAAAACTTCGGGGCAGAATTGAAGTACCGGTGGATATGCCTGATGAGGAAATTAAAAAATTGGCAATGGCAGAACCAAAAGTGCTTAAATTCATTAATGGCAAGACCATTCGTAAAGTGATACTGGTTAAAAACAAACTGATAAATGTGGTTGTATAATGCAGCTAACTAAATATATCACTCTGATTGTATTGTTTCTTTTTTGCGGCTGCGGCTATCGTTTTGCCGGTGGTGAAGGGCTGCTGAGTGGTAAAGTGCATGATATTTCGGTTCGGATATTTGAAAACAAAAGCCGATGGTCTGATCTGGATATAATTGTTACCAATGATATTGTTTCGAAATTGCGCCAATCTCGTTCAGTCAATTTCGTACAAAATCCATTAGAATATGTACTTTGTGGAACGATTGAGCGTGTTCATGTCGATACGCTCAGTCGTTCATCAGATGGCACACCTCAAGAAAAATTTGTAGAAATAACCATTTCTGTATATATCTCAGACCTTAAAGGAAATAAAATCTGGCAAAGCTCAGTTACAGAACGTGAGGCGTATTTTCCAGCCCAAAGTCATACGCTAACATTACATGCGCAGAAAGAAGCGATGGCCGAAGCATCTGCACGACTGGCAGATTGGGTTATGAATGAGTTAGGACAGGGCTTTTGATTATTAGTTGCCAGTCTTAGGAATGCTCTGAAAATAACATACTCATTTTTCTTGATCGTACAAAATAACAAGGTCGTGTATTGTTTGATTGTAGGGTCGGACCAAATTAACTGATTCATCTTTATAGTCTTGTTTTACAATGCCATCACTGATTTTTTCAACCCTGTTATGAATAGATTCAGTAAAATCTGACAAAAGACTCCTGAAAAACTTTTCATCACCGCCTAAAGAAAACATTGCCCG
>Ga0272440_1003638_pt1 | contig 11421 bp, 3 predicted proteins | sample SSMMMBAug17_FD_192440 | JGI IMG/M metagenome (GOLD analysis project Ga0272440, IMG submission 192440) | Marine sediment archaeal communities from Little Sippewissett salt marsh, Falmouth, MA, United States - SSM-MMB-Aug17 | ecosystem: Environmental > Aquatic > Marine > Wetlands > Sediment ... | reverse complement strand
ATTTTCAAAGTTTTCCTAACTCACATAAATCACCTATCCCCACCACAAAAAATATTTTTTTATTAATGATGTAAAAAAACAATTCCTCAATTGTAGTTTAATAATAGTAAGCGTTAAATCACTACAGGTTTATCAATATAATTATTAAAATATAAAAGGAGGAAAAAATGTTTAATACCAACTTACTCATTACAACCATTATGATTTTCGCTATTGTTTTTAATATTGAAGCCGGAGCAGTTCCGCAGCTAATCAATTATCAAGGCACTATCAAAACCTCAGAGGCATTAACAAAAGTAAAACTGGAATTTAATATCTATGATTCAGCCACAGTAGGGACCAAAGTTTGGGGACCACAAGTATTTGATAATGTGCCTGTCATTCAGGGAAAATTTAATGTTATTCTTGGCTCAACAGATATCTCCGGTAAAGCAATTAGTGATGCCTTTGATTCAGATCAGCGATTCATTGGAATTAAAATTAATGGTGCCGACGAGCTAATGCCCAGGCAGCAAGTTTTAAGTGTTGGTTACGCAATAAATGCGAATCATTCTGTTCAGGCAGACAGAGCAGCTTTAGCGGATAAGGCACTGAATGCAGATTATGCTTCCAAGGCTTCTAATGCTGATCATGCTTCCAGGGCTTCTAATGCTGATCACGCTTCAAGGGCTTCTAATGCTGATCATGCAACTGTTGCTGATCGAGTAACAACGGAAACTGATCCAAATGTTCCGAATTACATGAAGGATGGTATCCATTGGGATGAAGTTCAAGGAAAACCTGATCTGAGAACACCAAGGTATTCAGTACATATTTCAGAGTTAACAAACGTTAATCCACATTGTAATATGAAAAATTTATTCAGTATCGCTTGTGCACATGCAAGACGATATTTTTGTGTCAATCATGGACATCATGGTGCGCTTGAATTTCATGATCAAAATGGAGAAGACTTTGGCTTTATCTGCATTCATTAATCTTTTTTAGCACAATATAAGGAGTAAAAAATGTATAAAAAATCTACATTGTTTTTCCTGCTATTGATATTACCATCAACTATAGCAATGGCCCAATCTAATGAAAACCAAATCAGCGAGGCCATTCTAAAAGGAACAATATCTCAACAAAATTTTTCTGAGTTTGACATAAATAAAGATGGTCAAATTGATGTCACCGATCTCGTAAAAATTGCCAAACCAGATATGTTTCCAAAAAGTTTAACCGGCCATACCTGGCTTGTTGCGGCCTCTTTTACAGCTTCTGAGGGAAATATGATTCCTGTAAGCTATTCCTTTGCAATTTCAATTTACGAAGATAAATCGATTGTTTCCCTGATTACAGGCTCTAATCCCTCAAAAGGCATTTTACAACAGAGCAGCAAAGACCAAAGCCAGCAAAATGGATGGCAGCGACCTGTTTACGCGCTTTCCGGAATGATTCCTCCGGGAACATCATTTACCGCGTCCATTGATAATGCTGCAATCACTCGTATTGAAAGTCCCAATTGTCAGATATCACCTGAAAACGATAACAATCCAACAGGGAAATCTTTGTCAAAAGAATGGATCATCGAAATTGATAAAACTGCGCTTTATGCTGGCGCTGTCAGTCATGGTAAAATTATTGAGAATACAACAGGCATATTTGAGGATAAAGTCGTTTCATCAGTCGGTCGTATTTACATGGTTCCATATGCACCAGCGTCATCCGATGAAACCAATATCAGGTAAAACATTTATTATAAGGAGGAAACAAACAGTGAGACATACTATTTTTATCAAATTGTTTGTATTTGCGTTTCTGTGCCTCATACCCTGTTTTGGTATATGCAGTTCGCCAGATATTTTATTTTCAACATCTGAAAATATTATTGATCTGACAGAAAATACAATTCAATTTGGCACAATGGCCTTATCATCTGGGGGTGCTGTATTTGAAAACGATCCGAATATGATGACTGTCAGTTTTGGTCAGCCTTTTGCCGGAAAAAGCTTTTATATGGGGGCAGAGAATGACCTTTGCCAACAGGCAACCAGCTTATATCAAGAAGCCACGCCTTTTCTTAAAAATGATGATGTTCTCAAAAAAGGTCTGGATCTTACCGGTAATATGATTTCAAACATGGATTATCTGTCTCTTGATATCAATGGAAACCCGATATTCAGTGAACAAAAACTGAATAAAGCACTTGATCTTTATAATACCGCTTTATTTATTAATCCATTTAATCTGGATGCTATCAGAGGAAGTCTTCTGTCCATTCAAGCCCAATGCCTGAAAAACAATCTGATTTGGGATATTAAGCGAAGAAATCAACTTCGTATACGCCTGACTGATTCAGGAATAGATACAGGACAAAATGTTTTAGAAAAAGAAATTGAAATCCTGGAAGAAATTTCTTTACTGCAAAAACAATCATTGATCATACTTTTTCAATATTTACCACGAGCATTTCAACTTAAGGAATCTTCAATTAATGATGCTGACCTCTTAGATAAAACCATAAAAATTATGATTTCATCCGGACGCAGGTTTGGAGATGGTCAGATGGTTTTAGCTCATAAAAGGCTTTTGTTGAACTTTTTTAATGAAAATTCCGCACAAAACAATAACTCAAGAGCATTTGCTACATCGGAGCTGATACATGCTGTTGAATATCTGACAAATCTGATCCATATACTTAACTCAATCACAGATTTTGATTTTCAGGCATCTTCAGAAGCACTTCAACTGGCAATCACGCAATCAAAAATGAATGACCTGTATCAAAATATTCAGCAAGGATATAACACATTCGGTTTTCTTCCTGATTTTGTCCCATTTGTAAAAGGAAGCGCAGAAAATGATAATTTAAGCACATTTAACAGAATGTCTGCAATATCAGAGAATGCAATATCTCTTGCCAGAGTTAAGGAAACACAGGCAAAGACACTTGAAAACAAATTCGCCCAGAGTAGTGCAGACTATCAAAGAAACAATACAGAAATACATACCAGCTACAGCCAGAGATTAAAGACAATTATGGGGACAGTTGTTCTGGCAAATGGTGTAGAAATCCCGGATATATTTACTTATAATGTTCCTGAAATTGATGTTAATGAAGATGGTATGACTGCCAGAGATGAAGTTCGGGAAGTGTTTAAATCTAAATGCGGCTATTCGTTTCCATCAAAAGGACAGATTGCGCTTCAGTATGCAAATATGAGTAACGCTCAAAAAAGGGTTGAAAGTGCGCTTGATGAAATACAAAGTCTGGTTGATGAAATTGAAATCCGGGAAGATACTGCAAAAAAAATTATGGGTATTCAGGCAGAAGTTGCCTATACAATAGTGGTAAGCGGCGAAAATGTTGGAATATTGACCCGTCAAAAAGGAGAACTTCATCAACTGATTGCGGAATATATTTCAAAGGTGCATCAATATAGTAATGTTTATGGGGCATTATTTCAAAAAATAATGGCTTTGTTTGATAAGATAGAATCATTTTTTTCGGAAATCAAAGAGATTTTTGGTAAACTGGATGATGCATGGGATAATGTCACTGGCCCGGCAGGCAATTTTATTGAAACAATCTGGGAAAATGTAACAGATCCTGGAGGTTGGGTTGGAAATATCAAAGATTTAAACCCTTTTAAACGCAGAAAACGATCCTTAGGCGCTGTTTTAGGCGTTACATCTTTAGGATCATCAATCGTCAATGGAATAATGGGCTCTGAAGCAGCGGCTAAAATTAGTCTGATACAGGGGGAGCTGGCAAATGGGATATCGGAAATTGATGCAGCTATTATTGAAATTCAAACTTTGGAACGTTCCCAAATCGTTGTTGCACAGGGTAAACAGGAACTGCTTCGAACAGAACAGGAAGTTAAAATCCTGTTATTAAAACAGGCCAGAATGAAACTCAATTATTACATGGCCATGCGGGATCTTGACCGAGAAATGCAGACCATTCTGAATTTGACCAATCAGGCAGATACAATACTTGCAGATTTATCCCGAATAACAGAATTGAATAAAAATAATTTCGATAATCTGGCAATCGGATGGGCTGAAGATGATATTCGTGATGTCTTGACCAATTCCACTTTAATTGCTGATAATGCGTTTTATCGTGCCCAGGTATGGTCGTTTATCTCTTTGCGGGCACTGGAATATTATGCCAACCTCAAACCTGATGTCAATGGTCAGCCCAATCCAATGATTCGTTCCCTGTACAACCAGCTCTACACTGCCAGAAGAAGTGATGATCTCTCCGAACTTCTTCAAAACATGAAGTCCAAAGCACAAACAGATTTCCTTTTTACAAGACCAGGCATTGAATGCCCTGAACGTGGGCTGTTATCCTTAAAGTACGATGTATTTGTACCTTCGATAGTCAATTACAGTGGCGATGAGATTGATGTACAATATGCAGAAGATTATCGATATCTGGATAAACAAACCGGAATTATTTACAAAGGGTTATCTGCTTATCAAGCCTTATTCAGAAATATTCTCCGCAGCGGTTTGTCAGGTGTATATCCAAAACGCGTACTAAAAATTACATTCAGTACTGATCTTTTTCCCAGATATGCCACTGAAAATATAATTGGTGACAATCCTTTTTATACCGCCAATGGCACAAGTGCTAAAATTATTGGTTTTACCAACGCCAATTGTTCAGGCTCCGGAACTGTCAGTAATATTCAGGGGATTCAGGTGAATATGACAGGCCAACTCGATATTGCCAAAGCTCCAAGGGTTTCTCTTTCACAAACCGGTAATTCGTATTTAAAACATTCATCATGGAAACCAACGGATTTTGATGAATCAGGTAAATTGATTCATCCATTACAGGCAGTAAATATCTATTCCGCCTATCGGCAGGTGCTTCCCACCTGGCTGATCGGCGACTTTGATTCATCAATGATACAGGATGAAATTATTGGCAATAATGTCATTGCTGTATTCCGCGCCTTAAAAAATGGGCAGGGGCCTGCCGGTAAAACACTGGAGTTTACTGACAGAAGTGTAGCAAATGACTATTGGATTTTAAGCATCAATGAAATTGAAGATTCAGCCCATAAAGAATTTTTTGATAATCTTGAGGCAATGCTCAATTCTCTATTGTCTGAAAATTCCATTCAAACTGAGTTTCTTACGGATATTCAGTTATGGATTGGATGGGCGTATCGAAATCCTGATCCTTATCGTAAACGGGTAAAGGAACAAATGTAAGGAATATCAGAAAGTATGAATGAACTGTCTTTGTTTAACATTCATTGGATACGACTTTGAAAGATTGTAATTCTGATTATTGGAAAGAATAATACTTATGTTCAAACAACCTGTATTCATTATAACAATGATTGCATTGTTATTATCTTGTGCAATCATTAATCATTCAGACGCTCAGATACCATCAAAGTCAGGCGTTCGTCCACAAGTACTGTCTTTGCCAGGTGGACCGGGTGCAATTGAAGGTTTTGGTGAGTCGTTTGAACCCCAATTGAATATGGGCACAGGATCATATGTTATTCCAATAAAACTACCACCGGGACGCGCGAGTTTTACACCTGAATTAAATCTGACCTACAATTCAGGAAATGGTAATGGTTTGATCGGAATGGGATGGCATCTTCCTCTGATGTCTATAAAACGTCAAACAGATAAAGGATTGCCTCATTATACAAGCCAGGATAGCTTTATTGCAGATAATGGAAGAGAACTGGTCTGCATACAATCTTCTGAAAGCAAAATCCTTTTTCGATTAAAAAATGAATCACATTTTTTCAAATATGAATATTTTCCTGCTGATGATTACTGGATCTGTACTGATCGCTCCGGTAAAAAATATTATCTATCAGAAACACTACAGCATCCAGGTATCCAAAAAACATATGCATGGTATGTTTCAAGAATAGTTGATACAAATGGTAATCAAATTATATATCACTACAGTCAATATCATAATCAGATTTATTGCCACTATATTGCTTATGGCCCTGTTGAAAAAGGTTTTCCTGATGAATGCCATGCAGTCTTTTTCCATTATGAAAATCGACATGACCCGATTGCCGATTATCGACCAACCTTTAGAATGCTTACTGACAGACGTTTAAACAAGATAGTGATTAAAACCAGAAATAAACTCGTTCGAAGTTACACCCTGACTTATGCAACAGATCGTTTAATGTCTTTGCTCTTCAGTATTCTTGTTTCAGGTCATGATAATACTGTTTTACCTGAAATTAAATTTCATTATACCAGGGAATATCCCGATGCATCAAATACGCTTATGCAGATTAATGGTCTGGATGGTGCTTTTATCCTACGTTCACAGGAAAATCCATCGGATTATCCCGGAGCATGTGAAATCATAGATTTTAATGGTGATGCCTTACCAGATTTATACCAATCCAGAAATCAGTCTTCTGACCCGTTAGAATATGAAATTTTTTACGAAAATCTTGGTAATGGGTCGTTTATTCGTAGACCTCTCACTCAGTCTCAAAGTTTGAATCTCAATATCCAGTCTCAAAACAGCTTTGTTATGGATATTGATGGCGATGGCCTGTCTGATGTTGTTTCCCAAAAAGGTCAAAACCCTGAAGATTTTGTGTATAAAAGAAATATTGGCGGTCAATGGGCATTACAGGATATTCCTTTTACTTTTCCTCACACGCAGCATGCTGAGGATGTATTTGTTCATCCGAACATTCGATCCTTTGATATAAACGCAGACAAAAAAATAGATACCATCAGAAGTTATTGGAGCAAAGATCCACAAACAAATGGTATTTTGTTTGAAGCATTCCTGAACAATGGCGATGGCTCTTTTGAGCATATTCCCCGGACAACAACAGGCATTATAAAAGGGCTTTCTGATGATTTTTCTCAATCAGAAGGACGTCTTGTTATCGCTGATATGAATGGTGACCGAATGCAGGATCTTGTTTTATTAAGAGATTGTACCAATAACAACTTGCTTTACTGGCCTTCAATGGGATGGGGTAAATTTGATGATTCCTCATTCGGCTATGAAATTCAACTTACTGATGGACCTGATTTTATGGGTGATCTCTCACAAATCAAAAAACTGCACCTTGAAGATCTAAATTCCGATGGTCTTGCCGATCTTTATCTTGTTACAGGTTCTCAGATTCTTTATTGGTTAAATCAGGGACGAACGATGGGGAAACGTTCTGAAATCAATATGAACCAACTGTTCGATCCGTCATGTGCAACCTTTCGCCTCATTGATATTGATGGGGATAGATTGAAAGAAGTACTCTTTTATGTCAGCCAACAGCCATCTCCGGATTATATCTCAACAGGTTTTTGGTATCTTCGCTTATTCAGCAATCGACAGGGCAGTGCTGGCAGTATTACTCCCAATCTTTTATATCAAATTGATAATGGCATGGGAGGGACAATCCATATCACCTGGCAATCACATATTTTTGATATGATCAGTGATCGTCAATCAGATAACAAATGGTCATATCATGTCCCTTTTCCAGTGTCTGTTGTTAAAGAAATTGAAGAAAACGATGGCACAAACACATTCAAACGAATTTTCAATTATTATAATGGATACTATGATGGCACGGAGAAAGAATTCAGAGGGTTTGAAAGCGTAAGCCAGGTTGAAATCGGAGATCATACAGTTCCAGACCTGATAACTTCATATTCTTTTCACACAGGTCTGTCCTTTGAAGCATTAAAGGGCAAACAAAGATGGTGTAAAAAAATGAACAGTCAGGGTGAGATATTTTCCCAGAAGAAAACAGTATGGAAAACCCGCCACCTTCAGAGCAGTGAATCAGGCAAAAGTCATGTTGTTTTTCCATACCAATCCTCTCAATCAATTCATCTCATAGAAAAAAACTCAGGCTCACCCGTAACCCTTACAACAGAGTACGAATATGATAATTTTGGAAATATGACTCGTCAGACAGAGCTTGGACGCGATGATAACAATTTTTCTGACGAGCGCATTACCGATCAAACCTATTCATCTGGTTATGATTCCGGAAAAAAACTCTGGATACTGGACAAAATTATTGATCGAAAAATTACAGACATAACCGGCAAGCTTGAAGCGCATACGCGTTATTATTATGATAAACAAACTCAAACAGGTAATATTTCAAAAGGAAATCTGACACAGATTGAACAATGGATATCTGATAAAAACTATATTGTTACCCAAAAAAATGATATTGACACATATGGCAATATTTCAGCATCTTATGACCCTTTATACCCTATTAAACCAGGTCATTATCGTGAATTTATATATGATACACACTTTCATATCTATCCGGAAAATGAAATTATTCATACTGGAAACCCATCTTTGCCGGTTTTGCAATTATCAGCCACATATGACTATGGAACAGGCGGCATAACATCTTTTACAGATTTTAATCAGCATACAACGTATTATCACTATGATGGTTTAGGGCGTTTAATGTCAATACAAAAGCCTCTGGATGATGGACACACTATTGAATATGAATATGTATTGGGACATCTGATTGATGATAGAATTTTCAACTGGCTTGAAACAAGAAAAAAAGATAACAGTCCTGACGGTTTTTTGATTTCACGACAATTTTATGATGGCATGGGAAAAAAATTAATGATGCGCTCAGAGGGTGAAACATCTGAGCAAACAATTGTAACAGATGCAGTTGTATATAATTCTCGAAAAAAGATTGTCAAAAAATATTTACCTTTTTTTGATCTGTCAGGGCTTGATTATCAAAATATTCCTGAAAACACGCCTTATATTCAATATTTTTACGACGCCCTCAATCGGAAAATTCGAACCAATCAACCTCAGGGACCTGATGGCATCGATTATTCCACTGTTACTTACGAACCGCTTGCCAGAATTATTCGTGATGAAGAACAAACAAAAGCAGGCAGTAAACATTCTGGTTGTTTCAAAAAATTTATATATGATGGTTTACTGGATGATTCCGGGCAAAGGCGTTTGAGAGAAATCCATGAATCTGTAAAATTAAGTGATAATGGTGATTTTATTCATGAGCCGGCAGTATGGGTGACATCCTATGATTATGACCTTTTAAATAATCTTGAACAACATACTGATGCTCAGGAGAATCAGAAAATCTGGAAATTTGACGGCCTGAGCAGAAAAATTTTTGAAAATGATCCGGATCGGGGAATCATGACCTATGAATATGATGATGCCGGAAACCTTCTTCAAACACTGGATGCCAATAACAAAAACATTTACTATGAATACGATGGCATCAATCGTTTAACACGTATTTATTTTGAAAACAAAAATCATCCGGCAGATATTGAATATCATTATGACTTAGCTGAAAAGCCTTTAAACAAAGGTCATCTTTTAAATTCTCAAAAGCTGATAACCATACAAAAAATGATATTGAGTGAATATGGCAGTGACAGCTCATATGATTTAAACGCTGATGGTCAAATAGATAGTGCTGATACAGTCATAGCAGGTCGTCAATTGAATGTTATGGCTGAAAATACACATGGCTTTCTGGCATGGGTTAAAGATCAGTCCGGAGAACAACATTTTTCATACGATGCTCACGGAAGAACAAGCTGGATTGTTAAACGCATTCGTAATCAGAAACTTGATAATTATTTCACAGCCATGACATATGACGCAATGGATCGACTTTCTCAACTGACATATCCGGATGGATCTCTGATTCACTACACTTACAACAGCAGGGGACTTCTGGCTTCTATCCCAAATGTTATTGATCAAATAAATTATGATCCTTTTGAAAAGCCTTCAAAAATAGAGTTGGTATGCAATGTAGACATCTCAACAGTAAATGATTTTCGTGGTCGTCTGGGGCAGATGAAAGCAGTTAGAAATCATGATAACCAGATCCTTTGGGATTCTTTCTACGCATATGATTCAGTTTCCAATATGACTGAAATTACAGATCAGCGAACAAAAGAAAGCCTGAACTGTATTGCAAAGGAAAGTAATTCATCTGAAAATACAAACTTTTCCTGTACGCAATCCTTTACTTATGATGCTTTGTATCGCCTGATTCATGCATCAAGTCCAACAGTCTATGGAGATATCCATTATCAATATGATCGCATTGGTAATCTTACCCAAAAAACAGCCGCATTAACAAAAGCTCATCCATTAATGAATTTAGGAATGTTTACCTCAGGTGGTAAGACTGGAACCTGGAATCGAACAGGCAGGCAAACAGGTGATGAAGCAGGGCCGCATGCAATTACCAATGCGGGAGAAATGTTTTTTCAATATGATCAAAATGGCAACATGACCAATCACAATGGGATTGATTTTGAATGGGATGTCAACAATCAGTTGATACGAATAAAAGATCAATTAAAAACAACTAATTACATCTATGATTACGCGGGGAACAGAACCATTAAACACAGCATGCCTTCAAATCAGAAAGTGCTGTACATTAATCAGTATGCTGAGATCCGTAAAGGGCAATTAATAAAATATGTTATTTTTGATCATAAAAGAATTGCCAGTTCCCAAAAAATATTACAACCAGGCCAGAAACTGCTGCCATCAACTTTTTATATTCACAATCACCTGGGATCAACAGCAATATCCCTGTCAAAAGAGGCGACAGTTACAGCTCAGATGGCTTACTATCCTTATGGACAGATCAGGGAAAAAACAGACCAGACAATTTTTTATGGCTTTACAGGCAGAGAAAAAGACCTTGAAAGTGATTTGATGTATTTTAAACATCGTTATTATGCCCCTCATCTTGCTGGTTTTGTGTCTGTTGATCCCATGTTCCAATTTTTTTCAGAACCAGAAAAACAACATTATTTACTGGCTGATCCGCAGCATTTGAACCCATATGCATATACAAATCATTCACCTGTTATTTATTTTGATCCCAGCGGCCTGTTAAAGGTCTGGTTTGGTGTGGAAACATATCTCAGTACAGGGAAATTGACACTCTTTGAGCTTGGCGGTCAATCTTTGTATGATACTGAAAAAGGTGAATCGAGCATTCAGGGTAAAACAACAGTTACAGGCACGCAGGCACAGGTTGATTTTGCCAGCAATGAAGGAAAAATTGGAACACAAACAATTTCGCTTGAAGATCCATTGGGTTTTTCAAACTTTTCTGTGGAAGTCAGTGGACTTGGTAATACAAAGAGTCAACAGGTAAATGTGACAGTCAAAGGAAGTCTGGGATCTGTACGGTTTAAAGGCGGTTCCACATTCAATTTGGATGTTTATAAGGCTTATCAGTCAAACAATGATTTGAAATCCTTACTCACAAAAACAGAATTTACATTTGAAGTGGGGCTGGGGAAAAAACTTAATCTTAAAGGTGTTAAAGCGGGTGTTGATTTTTCTATTGGGGCGCAGGGGACGTTAAATGAATTTAAGGACTTTGCAAACCA
>Ga0272440_1003637_pt1 | contig 11427 bp, 7 predicted proteins | sample SSMMMBAug17_FD_192440 | JGI IMG/M metagenome (GOLD analysis project Ga0272440, IMG submission 192440) | Marine sediment archaeal communities from Little Sippewissett salt marsh, Falmouth, MA, United States - SSM-MMB-Aug17 | ecosystem: Environmental > Aquatic > Marine > Wetlands > Sediment ... | reverse complement strand
CGATTTGAGTTGGATCAACTTTTAATTTCCATAAATTTCTTTTTGGAACCCAGGCTAAATGGATATCTTCACCTATAATTCTTCTTAGCATTGAAAGCATGTTATCAATAATAATGTTCAATTCTACAATTTTAGGAGCTACTATCTGTTTTTTTGCAAATGATAATAACTGATGAGTTAAATCTGCAGAGCGTTGAGCAGCATTATAAATCCCCATAAAATCATTGTAAAATTCATTTGTTGGATCAATCTTTCCAAGAGCTAATTCTGAATGAATTAGAATTATTGACAACATATTGTTAAAGTCATGGGCTACTCCACCAGCTAATCTTCCCACAGATTCTAATTTTTGAGATAAAAACAATTTTTTTTGGAGTTTTTCTTTTTCATATAAAGAATTTATTCGTTCAGTTATGTCACGTGCTATAATAACAGCTGTAAGCATATCGTCAAAAGTGGCAATTTTTAAACTTATTTCAACAGAAATATCTTCACCATCTGATTTTTTAAGTTTAGTAGTTATTTTTCTAACATTTTTATTCTCAGATTTTTCTTCTGAAAATAAATGCCTGATTTGATCTGTAACATCAATTGGAAAGAAATCATTGATTGACATTGAAAGAAATTTTGCTTTGGAATAACCTAATTTTTTACAGGCAGAATCATTTATATCAATTATTTCACCAGATGGTGCATTTATAAGAAATATAAAATCATTACTTTGATCCAGCAAAGTCCTAAAACGTTCTAAATCTATTATTCTTTGTTGAAGTTCAGGGTAATAATTTTTACGAATTGAATTTTCTCCAAATCCAATAATTTTTTTACGAATTTCATCCCAGGAATCATTATTTTCAGAGAGCTTCTTCATAGATAACCTCTATATCACGTTTATTTGCATGGCGAGGATTTGTCGCCATGCATGCATCTTTTATGGCATTTTTAGCAAGCTTTGGAATATCTGCTATGGAAATACCTTTCTGACTTAATTTTTTATTAACACCAGCTTTAGTTCTTAATCTATCTATTTCTTTAAGAATAGCCTTCCCTTTTTCTTTGACATTCATACCTCTTAAATCAATATTCATTGCTTTGCCGATAGCTTCATACTTTTCTACTGCCTTTTCAAAGTTAAAACGAATGCCATGTCTTAACAAAATTGCATTACACTCTCCATGAGGTAAATCTAAAACACCGCCTAAACTGTGAGCCATTGCATGGATACATCCTAAGCTTGCATTTGAGAAAGCCAGGCCTGCTTCTAAGCTACCCAACATCATATTTGACCTTAGCTCTATATTGTCAAGCTCTGCTATAGATGGGAGAAGATTTTTGGAAAGTAATCTAATAGCTTCTAATGCATGCATATCTGTAATTGGAGAACTTGCATTTGATACAAAAGCTTCAATTGCATGAACTAATGCATCAATGCCAGTACAGGCTGTTAAATAAGAATCCATTGTTGAAAGTGTTACAGGGTCAACAAGGGTTACATCTGGAACAAGTGTTTTGCTAATAATTGCTATTTTAACTTTATTATTATAGTCTGTAATTATATCAAATTGGGAGACATCGGCTGAAGTTCCACCAGTTGTTGGAACACAAATCAATGGGGGCATAGGAATTAATACTTTGTCAATACCTTCAAATTTTAAAATATGTTGTTTATTGGAACTAACAATTCCAATACCTTTTGCACAATCAATGGGACTCCCTCCCCCAACAGCAATTATGATATTACAACCATAAGAATTGTATAATTCTTCTCCTTGCATTACTTCTTCAGCGCGAGGATTTGGTGATACTCCTGAAAAAACTTCATATAAAATGCCTTCAGATTTCAGTGAGTCTGTTACATGCTTAGTCCAACCAGCTGCAATTACACCCTGGTCAGTTACAACTAATGCTTTACGTGCACCGAAATTTTTAGCATAACGTCCTGCAAGAAACCTTGAGTCTACTCCAAAAACCAATTCTGGAGAAACAAATTTTCTTAGTTCTATTTCATTTTTGATCATATTTTATACCTAGGCTAAAGATAAAAAAAGCGATTTTTCAATCATGCATTAGTAAAAATATTAAAATAATACGTTTCCTTAATTAATTTTAGTTTCATCAATATGAATAAACTTTTTTATTTGAAAAGAGATAATTATTGTTTATTAAAAAAATAAATAAGTTAACAAGTTAAAAAAGTAAAAAGAAAAAAAAGGAATTTACAAAATGCTATTTTTGTTAGATTTAATTGGTAAATAATAATAAAATATTAGTGGTCGTGCAAAATAATGCCAACTTAACGAACGTAGAGACGTAGCATGCTACGTCTCTAAACGTCCAACAGAGAAAAAAAGTGATTTGAAACCTATTATTTTTTTTTTCGGAAATCGCCTTAGTTTAATTAATAAAAAAATTAGCCTTCATAAGGTCCAAGAAATTTGTCACCATCAAAATGAATTAAATGAGAAGGCGAATCTGAAATCCATACATCAGTTTCCCATGCTATATCATTTATATAGCGTGACATTACAGAGCGATTTGGAAACGCTGTCACATAAACCAATGATGCCCTGGCACCATCAAATAATTTTGATAATTCAGCATGTCTTTTTCCATCAACTGGACCATGACTGGTTACAGATTCAACAAGAACAAGCCAATTTCTTTTGTTATCATAAAAAACAACATCTGGCATTTTACCATGAGAATCAATACTAACTTTAAGACTTTTTAGTAATTCAATATCAAAATATACCCATTTATCTCCAGTGTCTCCAACATATATAAGTTTACTAGCAGGCACAAAACGTGGAGCAAAACTCTCAATTATTGACCTGATCAATTCACTATGATTTCCTGGGCTAAGTGATATTTTTTTGTTTTTTGCTATTTGAACAGGAATACGATTTTGTTTTCTTTCTTTGGCATATTTAGCAGCTAATGTTTCACGACTATGCAAGTAGTTAGACAATTTATTATTCCATTCATTTGAACCAAAAGATGATAATAATTTAAGAGTTTCAGGTTCTATTTGATAAACTGCTTTAGGACTATTTACAGGCCGATTTGGTCTATCTGGATTATATAATGCAATTCCAGAATCAACAAACTGGTGCATAGTATATCGACGAATAGTTTCACGAGAATTTGGAGCATATTCTTTGTTATAATTTTCCCTCATCCAATCCATAATAGGAGTTATTCCCATAAGAGGATTTTCAAGATCAGACCATTTTTTTGAAGGTGATAGATTGACTAGTGCAAGCAGGCATAATGCTGACCGCTCATTTTGTTGCCCTCGAGGTAGACCTAATAAAATAAGAATATTTAATGCCTCTTCAATATGGTTTGTATTATTCATTTGTCATGACTTTTAAGCTGTTTGTAAATAGTTTCTTTATCAGGCTTGCCATGTCGAATGACCCATTTGCCTAATGACATCAAAGCTTTTCTACTTGGATATTTTATACTTCTAAGATCAGTTGCATTGACTTGAGTATGTCCGCTAAATCTTCTAAAATTTTCATCAACATCTGCCATATTTAAAAAAGTAGTTAATCCATATGCCAATGATTTTGCTAACCCTTTTTTAGAATTATGAAAAATATTAAGATGATTTTCAAATCCTAACAATTCTGTATCAGGAAAACTTTCAGGTTTTACTATATGAGCAGAAATCCTACGTTTTTCTTCTTTTGATGAAAATCTTCGGACTACACAATAAAAACCATTTGGATATAGCCACTTGTTTGTTTTTTCATTAAATAAAATTGCATTCGGTTTTTTAAAGCCAATTTTTGGCCAATGTATTTTTTGATCGTTAAAATGACCGGGATATAATAAAGGAACTGTACCTACTTCATAGTTTTTACATAGGTATTCTTTGACTCGAAAATCAACAACAGGACCGGTTGATACCATAATCCCAATTTCGTTTAAAGAATAACGTATTGATTTTAAGATTTGATTATAATTATTTTGTGAGGATATTGGTATATGAATGAAGTATTGTAAGTCATTTGAAGAAACAATATCTTTAAAGGGTACTGTAAATTCTTGTAGATTCTCAAATGTATCATCATTGGAAGTAGTAATTCTCACATCTTTTTGATTCCCACCTCGCTCTAACTTAATAATTACATTTTCTTGTAATACTTGATCTTCTTTGAAAGCCTTATTACGTGAATTAAATAAATGTATATGCTTTATAGCAGCTTTACTTATAATATACTTTCGAAATTTTAGGTAATAGGGACCATTACAAAAACTTCTTGGTATAATAGCAACAAGTTGTCCTTTATTCTCTAATAAATCAAGAGATAAAGCAACAAAAGCTGAATATAAATTGACAGTTTCAATACCAATTTTTTTCAAATATTTTCTATGTTTAGAATTGTTTCTAATTTTTTTATATGGAGGATTAAGTATAGCATGTGTATATTTTGGTAGAGGTTTTACAAAAAGATTACCATAAAGAGAATCAACTGCTGTTACTATGAAATCAGTATTTTTAATAAATATTTCAATATTATATTGTTTTTTTAAGGTTTCTAATGCTTTAGATAAATCAGGCAATAAACTTTTATCAATTTCAAAAGCATCTATAATACTATGTTTAGAATCTATATTGTTCTTAAACCACTTTTCTCCGAAAGCAAAAGAAAGTGTTCCAATCCCTGCACCAGCATCAAGAAGGTGACAATTTGTATGAGTTATTCTTGTGAACAAGTTAGCCATAAATTTCGCTATATTTATAGGTGTAAAAAATTGTCCAAGCTTAGATTTTTTTTGGGGATCTATAGATTTCGATAGTTTTAGTCGTGTTTTTTCAATTGTGGATAACAATATAAACCTCCAAATTATTTTTAATTGTTTTATCAATTTAGATAATATGTGTCAATAAACTATGATCTAATTTATCAATTTATGATGAATTAAATACGATGAACTATAGTGAAGACCACACTGTTAATACAGATTTTTTTAAAAAGAAGTTTTACAAGGTTTCAACTTATGATAATATATTAAGTTAATAAAAAACTATAAGGATATTTTTATGAGTAAACAACCCAATGTTGATATCTTAATTACAAATAAATTAAAAATACCTTGCGATCAATTGCCATTTGAAGCAGTAGAAAAACTTAAAAGTCACCTCATATTTACAAACCCACAATGGCTTGAAAATAATAAAAGAGGTTATTGGAATGGAAAAACCCCTGAAAAGCTATATTTTTTAGAAACAGTTAATGATAATTACATTATTCCCAGAGGCTTTGTTCATCAACTTGGATCTATACTAAAGCCTTTTAATCTAAACTTAGCTTTTGATGACCAGACTTGTATCAGGGAACCTGTTGATTTTAAATTTAAAGGAAAATTATACGATTTTCAAGAACGTGCTGTAAATATAATACTTAATAGAAGGTTTGGTGTATTTAATTGTCCTACAGGTGGAGGTAAGACTATTGTTGCATTATATTGTATCGCAAAGAGAAAACAACCTGCACTTGTTGTAGTTCATACAAAAGAATTACTTTATCAATGGCAAAAACGAGCTCAAGAATTTTTAGATATTGAAAATGAAAATGAAAATGAAAAAATAGGACTTATTGGTGATGGTAAATTTAGCATTGGAAGCCATCTGACTGTTGCAATTGTTAATAGTTTATATAAACGTGTTAACGAAGTTAAGGATCATATAGGTTTTTTTATTGTTGATGAATGTCACAGAACACCATCAAGAACCTTTATTGAGGCAGCATCTGCTTTTGATTGCAGGTTTATGTTAGGTTTATCAGCAACTCCATACAGGAGAGACAAACTTACTCAAGTTATTGGTTTTTATATGGGGGCTCTTCTAATTAGTATTTCTCCTCAAGAATTACAAAAAAAATCACGTATTATGAGAGCCAGAGTCGTTGTCAGACGTACAGAATTTGATTATGACTATGTTGCTGATGAAGATTATCAAGCAATGATGACACTATTAACAGAAGATATTGGACGAACAGAGTTAATTGCAACTGATGCCAGTAATCATTCAAAAAAATATAAAGGAGTTGGGCTCGTTATTTCAGATAGAAAAGATCATTGCAAAGCAATTTACAACAGGCTTAAACAAATGAATGTTAATGTTCGAATGTTAACAGGAGATGTCCCCAATAAAGAAAGAAAAGCAATAACTGAAGAATTAACTCAGGGAAATATAAAGGTTTTGGTTGCAACTGCCCAACTTATTGGAGAAGGATTTGATCTGAAACAACTGTCTGCTTTATTTTTAACAATGCCTGTTAAATTTACTGGAAGAATAAAACAGTATGTAGGAAGAATACTTAGAACAGATAAAGAAAAGAATGACGCTATCATTTATGATTATGTAGATAAACCTGGAGTTTTACAGGCATCTTTTATTTCAAGAAGAAAAGCATATTTGGAACTGGGAATTAAAGATATTAATTGAATAGCATGTATCAATCTATTATCGAAGAAAAGTCCCACGAACAACATTTAAGTCAAAATTTTAAAGTAGTTTTGTTGCTTGTAGAAAAGAATAACCCCAATTAAAAAAATATCAACCTTGTCAATAAGTGATATAGATGTTATATTCTTTTTAAATAGTATTGTTGATATCTAAATGAATATTAATTTTTAAGGAGGTTTTTTGTATGTCAAGTCTTAAAGGAACAAAAACTGAAAAAAATTTATTAACAGCCTTTGCTGGAGAATCTCAAGCACGAAATAGATACACGTATTTCGCAAGCAAAGCTAAAAAAGAAGGTTATGTTCAAATTGCTGATGCTTTTGAAGAAACAGCGACTCAGGAAAAAGAACATGCTAAACGTTTTTTTAAATTTTTAGAAGGTGGAGAGCTTGAAATACAAGCTTGTTTTCCTGCTGGTGTAATTGGTTCTACATTGGAAAACTTAAAAGCTTCAGCTGCTGGAGAAAATGAAGAACATACTAAAGTGTATCCTGAATTTGCAAAAATTGCCAGAGAAGAAGGATTTGAAGCAATCGCTATGGTGTTTGAAGCTATTTCTGTTGCTGAAAAACAACACGAATCCAGGTTTAACTCTTTTGCAAAAAATATTGAATCTGAAACTGTATTTAAAAAAGATTCAAGTGTTACATGGCGATGCAGAAATTGCGGATATGTTAAAGATGGAAATAATGCACCAGAATCATGTCCTGCATGTGCGCATCCTCAAGCACATTTTGAAGTATTAGCCAATAATTATTAAAAATAACAAGGAGAATAAAAATGGCAGAAAAATTAGGTGTTTATAAATGTGAAATTTGTGAAAATATGGTCGAAGTCATCCGTGCTGGTGCGGGAGAGCTTGTATGTTGCGGTAAGCCAATGACTTATATGAAAGAAAATACAGTTGATGCAGCTAAAGAAAAACATGTTCCAGTTATTGAAAAAATAGATGGTGGTGTTAAAGTTAAAGTTGGAGATGTTGCCCATCCTATGGAAGAAAAACATTTTATTGAATGGATTGAGATTATAGCTGATGGCAAAGCTTATAGACAATTCTTAAATCCAGGTGATGCCCCAGAAGCAACATTTAATGTTGATGCTGACCAGGTAACTGCACGAGAATTCTGTAACCTTCATGGTGTATGGAAAGCTTAATAGATAAATACATTATAATTTAATAAAAAAGCTTTGGCAGATTTTGCCAAAGCTTTTTTTATTTTATCATTAAACTTTTTTAGAATTAGATTTTAAGTTATTTGTTATAAAATAATATCTTGACAAAGATCACTAAATACAGGAAAATCTATTATCTATCTAATATCTATAAATAATATTTAATTTGGATTAATTATGATTTCTTCAAAAGTTTCTTCATCAAATTTACCTGTTTTAATAGCTGAAGACAACGAAGTTAACAGCTTTTTATTACAAAAAATATTTGAGCAGCAAGGTCATGAAACAATTATATTTACAGATGGACTTTCTGCATTTAAAGCTTTTCAGGAAAAATTCTATGCCTTATTGATTTTGGACATTGGATTACCAGCTATGGATGGTCTAAGTCTGTGTCGAAAAATTAGAGGACTTCCTGGCGGTAAGAATTGTTTTATTCTGATTTACACTGGATATTCAGATACTGAGAAATTATCTGCTGCAATAGAGGCTGGAGCTGATGATTTTTTAAATAAAGGGACCAGCCCCAAAATGTTCAGGCTTAGAATAGAAATAGCTCTGCGTACTATAAGATCTCAAATGGAAAGGCACCAGGCAGCTATATCTATTCGTGAAAGCGAACAAAAAGCAAGAGCAATTATTGATGCCAGCCCTGATGTTGTTTTAATGGTTGATAAAAATGGTACGATATTAGACTCCAATGAAATGTTAACCAAAGTTATGGACTCAAAACGTTCTGCTCTCATAGGAGAAAATATTTTTTCTTTTTATTCTGACCCCATCGCAAAAAGTAGAAAAGCATATTTAGATCAGGCTATTTTAACTCGAAAAACTGTACATTACGAAGATAATATTGAAAATATTCATTTTAAACATAATATTTATCCCATAATAGAATCAGATGATAGTGTAGAAAAAATTGTTATATATTCTACTGATATAACAAGAGAAAAACAACTTTCTTCTCAAAGAAAAGAAAGTGAAGAAAGATTTCGTCATTTATTTGAATACACATCTGTTCCTTTATGGGAAAGGGATTACTCTTATGTTAAAGATGAACTTCAATCTCTTTATGAAAAATGCGACAGTGAAGATTCTTTTTTCGAATATTTTGAATCAAAAAAAGGTGCTTTCTGGGAACTAATTTTTAGTATTAAAACAATTAATGTCAATCAAGCTTCTGTAGATATTTTTGGATCAAAAGATGCAAAACAATTCATTGAAAAAACTTCTGATATTATTTTTGAAAAATCAATACCCGCAATGCTTCAAATATTTAAAACTATTGGCCAAAAAAAAAAAATACTTTCAGGAGAAATAGAACTTCAGCGTTTTGATAAGACCTGCTTAAACATGCTTTATCAATGGGTCGTAATGCCTGGTGCTGAAACAGATTATTCTCGAGTATTGATTTCAATGATAGACATTACTGCTTTAAAAAATACAGAACAAAATTTGCGTAATGAACGTAATTTTAATGACGCTATCTTAGACAATGCAAACACAATGATTATGGTTACTGACTGGTATGGAAAAATTGTCCGCTTTAACAGAACTTGCCAATTAATAACAGGTTACAAAGAAAAAGAAGTATTAAATAAATTATACTGGGAAACAAATTTTTCAGATAACTCTGACCTTTCAACAAAAGAAACATTTTTTGATTTTATAAGAAAGACTGGAAATCTAAATACGTTTGAAAGTACCTGGATAACAAAATCAAATAAAAAATGCCTTATTTCCTGGTCAATAACAACTATGGGTGAAAAAGATGATCACCCCTTACATGTAGTTTTTGTTGGAATGGATATTACTGAAAAACGTAAAGCTGAGAATGAAGCAAAACAAAGACAGCAACAATTAATGCAAGCTGATAAAATGGTTGCATTAGGTACTTTAGTTTCTGGTGTTGCTCACGAAATTAATAATCCTACTGGGATTATTTCATTAAATGGACCTATGCTAAAAAAAGGATGGGATTCATTTTTTTCAATATTGGATAAAAATAAAGATATAGCTGAAATTTTTAAACAACAAGGTGTTTCAATAGATAAAATAAAAAAAAGAACACCTTTTTTAATTGAACAAATCATTGACAGTGCCAGAAGAATAAAACGCATTGTTTCAGAATTAAAAGATTATGCTCGTCAGGATCTAACAGATATGAACCAGGTTCTTGACTTGAATGATGTAGTTAAAACTTCGGTTAACCTTGTTATTAATAAAATAAAAAAATCTACGCATGACTATTCATTTCAATATTATCCAAATAAATTAATGGTTAAAGGAAATTTTCAACGTTTAGAACAAATATTTATTAATGTGTTAATAAATGCATGTGAGGCCCTTAGTGATACAAGTCAGAGTATAACTGTAAATACATCTCAGGATGAATCATCAAAATGTGCAATTGTAGAGATAAAAGACCAGGGCATTGGAATATCTGAACAGGCACTTAAAAAATTGTTTGATCCATTTTTTACTACAAAACGTGATAATGGTGGCACTGGACTGGGAATGGCTGTTTCCCACGTTATAATTGAAGAACATGGTGGTACTATCCAGTATATATCAGAACCTGGTAAGGGTACTATTTGTCAGATAAAAATCCCATTGGATTCATGAAGTTATAACTGATTTTTAATAAAATACTTTATAGTTTTCCAACAATACCTTCAGCAATCTTTTCTGCTGATTTTCCAAATAAATCTTCAACAGGTAATAAATCAAGAAAAGAGTTTTGCCAGACTACGTTACTTTCCTGAACTATATTTTTAATGTGTTCACATTTTTCTCCCAAAGCTTTGATTTTTGTTTCAAGATCTACATTTTGTTTCAGGGAGATATTCAACAAAAGAATATTTTCAATTACATGAGGGGTATTTGGTGATGCTGATATAATGGGAATAACTATAATTTTTCTATGATCAGCACGGCCTTTTCCTATAAATACATTCCCTTGTCTGACAATTATTCGCTTAATACCTTTGAGTTGTTTATCATATTCAAATCTGGAATCTATTTCCTGCGAGGAGCCATCTTTTTCAATTACTTCAAGATATGATTCTTCTGTGGGTTCACCAAGTACATTCAATCCGCCTACCTTGTATAAAATAGATCCTTCAACGCTCTCAACAACATTTTGCAAATTTCTCAGGACTATAACATTTTTGTTAGTTAACTGTGCAAGCTTAAATCTCTTTTGAACTATTTCAAATAGCTGACCTTCCATTTTTTCTGAGATTCTACTGGTTCCAACAGTTACTGTCTTAGCCTGATGTTTTATTGCATCAATTGGTCTTGCCATGTTGTTAATAGCTTTACCAAGACAATCATAAAGTGTTTCCAGCATTTTTTTGGGAGTACCTTTGACTCCAAAATCTAACTCAAAATCACGAACAGGAAGTCGTCCTGTTAAGTATTTCATAAGTAGTGTTAAGTCTGATGCTATTTCAAGGCTCATTATCAATGGTATACTATGTTCCCTTTTTTTCAACCTGAATTCATTATAAAAACTAGCTATCATTTCACGAAAAGATTTTTCCAAAAGTATTTCGTAAATATCTATATTTTTGGAAGAACAATTATCAATATATCTTGTAATTTCTTCTTTAAAATCAAATAAAAAACGTGAATTTTCGTTAATAGCAAGAGCTGCATAGTATCCCCATAAATGCCCAAATAATGTATTTAATATTGGTGAAAAATGTTGGGGTAATTTTGGGACATGAAAAACTGCTTTAGCATATGTTTCAAATCTTTTTTCCCCTTGA
>Ga0272440_1003636_pt1 | contig 11428 bp, 8 predicted proteins | sample SSMMMBAug17_FD_192440 | JGI IMG/M metagenome (GOLD analysis project Ga0272440, IMG submission 192440) | Marine sediment archaeal communities from Little Sippewissett salt marsh, Falmouth, MA, United States - SSM-MMB-Aug17 | ecosystem: Environmental > Aquatic > Marine > Wetlands > Sediment ... | reverse complement strand
TTTTTGGGAATTAAAATAATGAGCATTAATTCTCACCTTTATATTTGTGGAGACAATAGAAATGCGTTCTATTGTCAATAGAGATTTTCATGGTAATATTTAAACCGCTGGTAACATCGGGTATTGTCCACGGATAATTAGGTCCCTTGTCATTAATTAATTTCATCCAGGTTTGCTTCAATAAATAATACTATGAGTATACTTTCAACTGATTGAATATGTCAGATAGACAATAAAAAAATACAGCTATCCTCCTAATTAAGAATTGATTTTCAAGTTAAATTAAACAAATGAAAAGGCTATAAAAAATGGTTCATTTAATGTGATAATAGGTTTGAAGTTATCAATTTATTCTGAAAATTTGAAGGGGTTTTTGGATAATATAATTTGATTCTATACACATACAATTGTAAATGAGGAACTTATTCTTCAATTGTTTATTAGTGATATATGCGGCTTTGCCTATCATTAAAAAAATGTATAGTCAAAAGGATTTGAAAAAACGCTAATTCAGAACAATTTTCAAGATTGCAAAAAGATCGTTTTTAGATTATCATCATATAAAAACGATTAATTATGATTTTAATGCATTGGGTGGAACATAAAACAGCATTGGCAATACGAAACGAATTGAAATCATTCTGGTCTACAAATCATGAGGGTTGGCGTTTTGCGAAGAATATTGTATTTAAAAAGGTACTAATGATACCCGATATCAATGAATATATTCAAGCACTTCTTGCTTCAGATCAATTTTCTCAACAAGTTGTATTTCATACAATTATGCCCAAAAAGAAGCCATCATACGCAACACTTAACCGCCCATTACCTTCACCACTCCAAACAATACTAAAACAATCCGGTATATCTCATTTATACTCGCACCAAACTCAAGCGATCGATCATATCAGAGCTGGTCGTCATGTTGTATGCGCTACACCAACGGCCAGTGGAAAAACGTTCATTTATAATATTCCTGTAATCGAAAAAATGCTATCAATACCTCATGCAAAAGCCTTGTATTTATTTCCTTTAAAAGCACTGGCTCAAGATCAACTCAAAACCTTCGAACAACTGACTGCTTCAATTCCTAATTTTTCAGCATCTGCTAAAATTTATGATGGAGATACCACGCAATACCAACGAAAAAAAATAAGAGATAATCCTCCTAATATTTTAATTACCAATCCTGAGATGCTTCACCTTTCACTTTTGCCCTTTCACGATCGTTGGGCAACATTTTTTTCAGGTCTTGAATTTATTATTGTAGATGAGGTTCACACCTATCGCGGAGTGATGGGATCTCACATGGCACAGGTTTTCAGGAGATTGAGACGTATTTTTGAATATTATGGCTCTCATCCCACATACGTTTTTTGTTCAGCAACTGTTGCGAATCCTACAGAATTATCTGAAGGTTTGACAGGGCTTAACGTTCAAGGTGTGCTTGAATCGGGTTCTCCTCAGGGAAGTCGACATATTGTTTTTATTGATCCTGTTCAAAGCCCGGCTCAAACCGCGATTTTATTGTTAAAAGCCGCACTTCATAGAAAACTGAGAACCATTATTTATACCCAATCCCGTAAAATGACCGAACTTATTTCCATGTGGGCTGGGCAACAATCCAAATCTATTGCTCAAAAAATCAGTGCATATCGTGCGGGTTTTTTACCAGAAGAACGACGGAGTATTGAAAAAAAATTATCAAGTGGTGAACTTCTGGCCGTTATTTCAACCAGTGCTCTGGAATTGGGTATTGACATTGGCGATTTGGATTTGTGTATTCTGGCAGGATATCCAGGAACAATAACATCTTCTCTTCAGCGCAGCGGTCGTGTCGGGCGAAAAGGACAAAACGCTGCCTTAATACTCATTGCCGGGCAAGATGCTTTGGATCAATATTTCATGCGTCACCCCGATTATTTTATCAATGCTTCAGCCGAATCCGCTGTCATGAATCCTTATAATCCAGATATTTGTGACCGGCATATCATTTGTGCCGCATCTGAATTACCGCTTCACATTAATGAATTCTATGTTTGTGATGAATCGATGGCGCCCATTCTCAAGAAATTGGTCGATGATGGAAAATTATTTCACAGTGAAGATGGTCAGTATTTTTTTTCGGGAAAAAAACAACCCCAAAGAGAAATAACGCTTCGAGGAATTGGTAATCAATACAGTATTGTTACGGCAAGAGATGGTAAAAATCGGGGTGATATTGATGGCTTTCGGGCATTCAAAGAAACTCATCCCGGCGCTATCTACATTCATTCAGGAAAAACATATCGCGTTGATCATTTAGATATAGCAGCCCGGATTGCATATGTAACGCCTGTTAAAGTGGGATATTATACACGTGTCAGAGGAAATAAAACAACAGAGATTATCAGTGTTAATGACATTTCAACAGCCTGGGGAACAACGGTGGGTTTTGGACGATTAAAAGTAACGGATCAAACAACGGGATATGAAAAATGGGATATTAGTTCTCGAAGGATGCTGCATGTAACGAAGCTGGATCTTCCTCCTCATATTTTTGAAACAGAAGGATTATGGTTTCGAATTCCTCAAAAAGCTCAATTAGAGGCAGAAGAACAATATTTTCATTTTATGGGCGGCATTCATGCCATTGAACACGCTATGATCGGAATTTTTCCACTGGTGGTCATGGCAGATCGAAACGATTTAGGCGGTATATCAATAACCTACCATGAACAGTTGGGGCATGCAGCTGTCTTTGTTTATGACAGTTCTCCCGGTGGCGCCGGTTTAACCCGCCAGGCGTTTCAAAAAATTGAAGTTTTACTCCACCACACATTAAATATTATTCTGTCTTGTAAGTGTGAAAATGGATGTCCCCGCTGTGTTCATTCTCCAAAATGTGGTTCTGGAAATCGACCGATTGATAAAAATAGTGCTCTATTTTTACTAAAGACCATTCAGCAATTAAATCAACCGACTAAAAACGATCTGGATGAATTCAGAAAAAAGTGTTTGCCTGAAAAAGAAGCATTCATTGAACAGATAACATCTCCTAAAAAGACAGAGCAAGTTTTGACGACCACCGATGATAATAAATCTGAAAAATCAGATTTATTATATGGCGTATTGGATATTGAAACTCAAAAATCTGCACAAGAAGTTGGGGGGTGGCACCTTGCCAACAAAATGGGGATTAGTTGTGCTGTGTTGTACAATTCGAAAACCGATGCATATGAAGCGTTTTTAGACAATCAGATCGATACATTGATTCATGTCATGCAACAAATGGAATTAATAATAGGCTTTAATATTAAACGGTTCGATTACCAGGTTTTATCTGGATATATCAAAATAGATTATCGTCAATTTCCAACATTGGATATTTTAGAACATGTTCATCAACGCCTCGGATATCGACTATCATTGGATCATTTGGGTCAAAAAACACTAGGCGCTCAAAAAAGTGCTGATGGTTTACAAGCACTGGCATGGTGGAAACAGGGAAAAATAAAAAAAATTATCGAATATTGCCAAAAAGATGTCCAACTTACTAAAGATCTCTATGAATATGGCAAAAAAAATGGATATCTTTTATTTCAAAATAAAGCCAAACAATTGGTTCGTTTACCGGTATCCTGGTAAAAAGCCCTATATATTTTCATACATATACATGCCATCATACCCTTGTGTCTTTCCTCTCAGCATAAAAAAGACAAGCTGCAGAATTCGGGCGTTTTTCAATATAGAAATGCCTTCTGAATGATAAACTGTCAACAAAGCTTCACTTCTTCCACTGTATCCAGCATCCCATACTGCGGTGTGTAATGCTGCTCCCATTCTCATTAAACTGGATCGTGGGCGACCTAATGCCATTAAATGATCAGGAATATTAACAATTTCTTTAAACGTTACACTATATGCACCTGGTTTCAGATGTAAACAGTCATTGTTATCATATGGAATCGGTTTTTTTTGAGGCAAAATTCGATGTTGATTTGAAAAATCAATCTGACCTTTTCCATCCAATAAAAAAACCTGATCCAGTGTAATATCTAAACCATTGGGTTGAATTTGAATATCCGGATCAGTCAATCCTTCAACCAATGGCGGTGTCAATGTCAGATAGTGACGAATGGTTTGTCGGTTAAGTACCATAATTATCCTTTCTATGAAAAATGATAGTCTTTAAATGATAAAAAGGGTAGACGATATTCACTTTGGGACCTTGAAATTGTTGAGAAAATAGTGAATCAAATGATCATCTGTTTTATGTTGATAAATAAGACCATCTTTCTCAACCCCACGAATAATACCATCATATAAAAAAAAAGATAGCAATTTTTCACCAATGATCTGTCTGTCATCCAATGGGTTTAAAGATACATCATTACAAGAGCAAGGCTCTGGAACTTTTTTATTGTTGTAAATGAGCGATTGAGCAAAATTGATCATTCGAGTTAATCTGAGTAAAGTTAAGGATTGAATACGAGTAGTTGTATGGGAAATAGGGATAACAGAGCCTCTCATTAAACTGAAATCTTTTGGTAATAATTGTTCTTTTATTAGTTGATTGTAATCCTCACTGCCAGGCGATGGATAAAAAATAGAAAGACCAATGACTGTTTGCATTGAAAATAAGGTTAACAAATCATCAACCGATTCAAAAGGAAGCTGATAAGGTGCGGCTGCAATAATATAAGCTGTAGTTGGCATATGGTTTTGTTTGGCAAGTTGAATGATTTCAGGCAATATTGTTGAAAGATCCTTTCGCATGAAACGGGCCTGTTGTTGTGATGAAAACGTCCCCACTGATAAATTTAAAGCGCTGAATCCAGCTTGCTTCATGGCAACAATAATATCTTTATCCAAAGATGAAGGATAAAGTCCATTCATGCTTCTAAGTTCCAAATGACGGTCAGAAAAATGGTGGTTGATTTGATCAAGCAATTCCAAAAACCACCGCCGATCCAGGCTGATATTTTCATCTTCAAAGTCAATAAAAGCAGATTCTTCATTGCCAAGACCATCAGCAATTTCATCAATAATGCGGGAGATAGATTTCTTTCGGTATGTCCACTGATCATTAGCCATAGAACAATAAGAACATTTTAAAGGGCACCCACGACTTGCTGTAATAACGAGCCCCTTTTGTCCATTACGGCGATAAAAACGTTTGTGAATGGATGATATATCCGGTAAGGGAAAATCATCGAGATTATTCAATATTGATGGGGGACGGATAAAAAAATCATTGTCATCAGTTTTAAAGGCGATACCAGGAATATCTTTAAGGTCCTTTTTTGTTTTAAGCGCTTTTGCAAGCATCGGCATACTCGTTTCACCTTCACCTCTAATGACAAAATCGACATCAGGATGAGATAATACTTCCTTTGGAAAATGGGTAGGATGATGCCCACCCATAACAATTTTGCAGTGTGGATGCCATTGCTTCGTGATTTGTGCCGTCATTAAAGCCTGCTCACTATAAGCCGTAAATAACGATGAAATACCAATCAAAAAAGGTCGCGAATCTCGTGCAATTTTTCCGATATGTTGAAAACTATATCCAAAATGTTTATAAAAATGAAATAATGCAAAAGGAGAAATATCATTCCGACCATAAAATTCGTTTAAGTACAAAAAATTTTCAGGCCACAACAATATTTTTGATTTATGCGTGGATAAGGCATCGAATATCTGAGTATCAAAGCCTTCAGATTTTAATGCAGAAGCGATGCAGGCCAGACCATATGGAATTGTTCGTTTTTGCGTAAGATAAAAATCGTGAACAGGGGGTTGTATCAGTAAAATATCCATAATTATCTAAGTGGGTTACTCCTGCCAGAATCCAAAATTGAAGATGAATTTTGTTTTACCTGATTTTCAATGTACTTAAAGATAACATGGCAAGTATCATGGCTATAATCCAAAACCTGACAATAACTTTTGGTTCGGGCCAGCCTTTGAGTTCAAAGTGATGATGAATAGGTGCCATTCTGAATATTCTTTTTCCATTGGTCATTTTAAAAAAACCTACTTGGAGAATGACTGAGAGCGTTTCAATAACAAATAGCCCTCCAACCAGGACCAATAAAATTTCCTGTTTGGTAATAACGGCAACAACGCCTAAAACAGCACCTAACGGAAGAGACCCAACATCTCCCATAAACACTTGAGCTGGATATGTATTATACCACAGAAATCCAAGCCCTGCACCGGCAAGAGCTCCTAGAAAAACAGCAATCTCACCACATCCCGCAACATAATGAATTTGAAGATATTCAGCAATTTTCACATGACCTGCCACATAAGCAAAAATGATATAAGTCACTGCTGCAATAGTAACCGGTCCAATAGCCAATCCATCAAGACCATCAGTAAGATTTACAGCATTTGATGTTCCTACAATAACCAGCATTGAAAATAAAATATAAGCAGGCCCTAAATCCGGGGATATATGTTTGATAAATGGAATGGTTACGCGTGTGTCAAATGTTGGGTTTAAGTATATTAATAATCCAGCAATAAAAGCAATACCTGTTTGTAAAATAAATTTTCTTCGAGCAGTTAACCCCAAATTTTGTCGTTTGGTAACTTTCATATAATCGTCCAGAAAGCCTATTGCACCGTATCCCATTAATACCATCAATGTAATCCATATATAACTGTTTGAAAGATTCCCCCACAAAAGAGTTGAAACAATAACAGAAAAAAGAACAAGAGTCCCTCCCATTGTTGGTGTTCCTGCTTTCGACAGATGAGATTCAGGACCATCCTCCTGAATATACTGGCCAATTTGCATATGACTTAATTTTCGTATAACATAAGGCCCTAAAAAGAAACAAATTGCCATGGCGGTGATTGTGGCGTAAATCGTTCTGAAAGTAATATACCGAAAAAGGTTAAATACTGAAAAATATACATGTAATGGGTATAGTAAGTAATAAATCATTTTATTTATCCTGATCTGTCCATATTTTTTAGATTTATATAGATTCTAAGGAAAAGATTTTGGCAAGGTTAGAAGAAGACTGTATAGATCATACATCGACAACTGATAACGAAGCCAATATTTTTTTCTTAAAAGCTATAGCAATTGGTTGACGAATTGTTCCATTTTCATGGCCCGAGAGCCTTTAACCAGTACCCAATCTCCCGGTTTTAGTCTTTTTGACAATGACAAAGTAATCATTTCAACAGTGCCTTGATATAAATCATTAACATCCATTCCAGCTTTGTGTGCGCCATTAATGACATCAGATGCAAACATTCCTGTTGAAAACAGGGCTTTTATTCCAGATTTTGCGGCATATTGTCCAATTTCTTCGTGGAACTTTTTTGCATCGTCTCCTAATTCATACATATCTCCACTAACCAGGTAGCTATTCGTTGACTGACACAACCGATTTAAACTATCCAATGCTGCTCGCATTGAGGCAGGATTGGCATTGTATGTATCGTCAATAATATGAATACCATCTTTGGAATGACGTATGGTCAACCGTCCATGAATCTGGTTAAACGATTCCAGCCCTTTCTTAATTAACGCTATGGGAATTTTCAAATAAAAACCTGCCGCCGCTGCTGAAAGTGCATTTGAAACCATAAAAAGACCATTTGCCGGTAATTGAATGTCAATAGAAGAATCAGAAGTCTGTAAGGTAAAATGACATCCCTGTACACTTTCAGTAATATTTGTAGCCCATATATCAGCACGAGATTTTATTCCATAAGTGATTAAAGCGCACGGTAATTGATGACTCAGAGACATCACCAAAGGATCATCAGCATTTAATATTGCCACACCATTTTGGGGGAGATATTGAAGTAATTCACTTTTTGCCTTTTTGACCCCTTCCAAAGATTTAACGCCTTCTAAATGGCCAGGGCCAATGTTTGTGATGATGCCAATTGAGGGCCTACTCATTTTAGCAAGATATGCAATTTCTCCAAAATGATTCATCCCCATTTCAACAATAGCCCATTCATCGTTATTTTGTATTTGAAATAAGGTTTTTGGAACACCAATATGATTATTAAAATTTCCTTGAGTTTTGATGGTATTAAAGGTCGTTGACAGAACCGCAGCGGTCATTTCTTTAACCGATGTTTTTCCATTGGTCCCAGTAATGCCGATAACAGATCCTCCCCATTGCATACGCTGATAGTGAGCAAGATCGCCCAATGCTTGCGCCGTATCAGGAACTTCAATGCAAAGGAGGTCTGGTCTTTTCCATTTATTCACTTGATCTTGAGTGAGCTTCCCCTCTTGAACAATAAGACCTCTGACATTTTTTTTTATAATATCTGGAATAAACGTGTGACTGTCAAAATTGTCTCCAATAATGGCAACAAACAATGCATTAGAATCAACTGTTCGAGAATCTGTTGAAATACGATAAAAAGGATGAGAGACATCACCAAACAGATGCTTTCCTTTGACAGCTCTGATAATATCAGATGTTGACCATGTAAAATATTGATTATTCATTTATTTTGTGATTGTATTTGTATCCTTTTGATTTTTTTTTATCAAAATCAAAAAAAATTCTGGTTTGCAAATAAAATTTAAAGAACTGCTTATCAGCGAGTGTATTACGATAAAACATTTGCCGTTAAAAGCTCTAAAAACTTAATCTGGGAACCTCTATAAATATTGATATGAATGGTTAATGCGTTAAATCTTTTTATTTTTAACATAATAGATGGTCATTTGCAACGAATGTTTCTATTGATTTTATCACGGAAATATTACCTTCTTACGTAATCAATTTGACAATTCATATTATTTTTCTATATATTAAGATTTTTGAACAAAGATAATTAGAATATCAATGTTAATATCAATCCGTTTGAGGAAATAATAATGCGTATGCAAAGTGATAAAATTGGAAGAAATTCACCATGCCCATGCGGTAGTGGCAGAAAATTTAAAAAATGTTGTATGGGAAAGCAGGTTAAACCCCAAAATATAATATCAAAACCATTACCGCCTAAGAACAATATTGCAAATTATTATGCAAAAAAATACAAAATACATTTGAAAACAGATCGAGATATAGAAGGAATCCGAAAAGCAGGAAAACTTGTTGTTGAAACCTTAAATCTGGTGGAATCCAGATTAAGTGCTGGAATGACAACAGAAGAAATCAATACAATTGTTCATGACTTTACGATAAGAAATGGTGCCAAACCTGCAACACTGAATTATAATGGATTCCCGAAAAGTACCTGTGTTTCAATTGATAACGAAGTTTGCCATGGTGTTCCCGGATGTCGTGTTATTCAAGACGGAAATATTGTAAATGTTGATGTCACATCTATTCTGAATACCTATGTAGCAGATGCCAATAAGACTTTTATCGTAGGCGATACGTCCAATGACGCTAAAAAAATAATTTCAGTTGCAGAAACCTGCATGCGTAAAGGAATCAAAAAGGTCAGACCCGGTATTACTATTGGAGATATCGGATGGACAATTCAGAAATATGCAGAGGAACAAGATTGTTCTGTTGTTGAAGCTTATGTTGGACATGGTGTTGGATTTGCTTTTCATGAAAATCCACATGTCCCCCATTTTGGAAAAAAAGGTGATGGAATTCCTTTAGTTCCGGGTATGGTTTTTACGATTGAACCCATGATTAATCTTGGAAAAAAAGAAGTCAGGGTGTTATCTGATAAATGGACAGCCGTTACCGTTGATAATTCTCTTTCAGCACAATTTGAACAAACAATTCTGGTTACTGAAAATGGATATGAAAGTTTGACGCCTTTTTAACAAAATCATTGATTCAATTGCTCAATGATATGAGAGAAAACATCCAAGGAAAAAGGCATTCCCATGTGCGAAGCGTTTACTTTTATGTGACAAACATTTGGAGACCATTTGTCAATGCATGCCTCCCAGGAAACAACGCCATCAGACTGAGTATAAATAGAAACAATTGGAACCGTAATTGGAATATCAAATTTTTTTTGAGAGTTGATTTCAATGCGATCAAGATCCCAGCCTGAAAGCTCATAAAATTTCCCACAAAATGTGTATTTTGGACCTCCAACCGCTGGCGTTGCCAAAGTAATCAGCTTACGAACCATATGTGGTTTTTCACGGGCAGACTCACGGGCAATATGGCCGCCTAAACTCCAGCCTATGAGGTCAATAGGACAACCTTCTTCTTCGTAAACACATTTCAGTCGATCCTGAAATGCATTTAAAAGAGGGCCAACCTGTCCATGATTTCGTCCCAATCCCCACAACATGGCTTTATGCCCACATTGGTTTAGCCTCTTTTGTAGAATGTTCATACTGCCTTCAGGCATTCCAAATCCTGGAAGAAGTAAAACTTTTCTTTGATTGTTTGTGGGTGAAAATCTCTCAGAAGAAAAAAATGCTGCTGATTTAATGGCATCAATTACAATTTTAAGCTCGTAAAATGTTCTCAAAAAAGTCGGGCGCTGAATAGGTTCATATTCTATCATAATAATTTTTCCTAAAAAAAATGTAATCATCAACGGATATTCTATAAAATAACAACATTCATATGATTATTCCATTGTCCATTTTTTGATAAATTGGCCTGAAGTTTTATTCGTTTTTCTGCATAAAGCTGTATGCATTCGGGGTATAATTGCCATTCAAGTGCCAATCCTTTTTTCCGGACGCTTTCTTCAGTGTCCTCAGGTGTGATGGCAAAACATTTTTGACCAATAATGGGTCCTGAATCTTCTCCATAATCGATAAAGTGAACCGTACAGCCTCCGACCTTGCATCCATAGTTAAACGTATCACCATAACCATCCGTTCCTGGGAATGATGGCAGAAGTGCTGGGTGAATGTTCATTATGCGAGGTAAATCAGAACAATTATTTACACGATCAATAAAATATGGTGTAAGAACACGCATAAAACCTGCTAAAACCAATAGATCATAATCATATTTAGCCATATTATCCAGAACAGCGCGTTCAGCCAAAATACGAGAACCAATCAATTGCATGACTTTTTTTTGGTCATTAATTTTTTTTGAAAAAATATGCTGTTTTTCATAGATTTCACTTGGATCATAGTCCTCAGGTAATGAAAAATTCTGATGTGTTTTTATGATTTGTGCATAATCCACAACGAAATGTGGAATATTATGCTTTACGGCTCGATCCAAACCTCTGGCATTTGGGTTATCTGTTCCCACAAACGACATCTGAGCATTAATCGTTCCATTTTGACAACTATCAATAATTGCCTGCAAGTTGGTTCCACCACCGGAAATGAGCGATCCTATTTTTAATTTTTGTTTCATATAAATTCCTGATATTGTTCAGGTGATTTCCGGTAATAGACCGTGAACGAGTGATCAAAATTTTTTTACGGATAAAGTTTTTTCCGGAAATCATCTAAGTAAAGTTATTTAATTATAGTGCCTCAATCGTTGTTATTATTAAGGCG
>Ga0272440_1003635_pt1 | contig 11432 bp, 9 predicted proteins | sample SSMMMBAug17_FD_192440 | JGI IMG/M metagenome (GOLD analysis project Ga0272440, IMG submission 192440) | Marine sediment archaeal communities from Little Sippewissett salt marsh, Falmouth, MA, United States - SSM-MMB-Aug17 | ecosystem: Environmental > Aquatic > Marine > Wetlands > Sediment ... | reverse complement strand
TACTTATAATTAATACGATACTATACATATTGGACGCTTGCATATATGAAACAAAAAATTGAATCAATTATGCGATCTGATCACGCAACCGGTATTTTTGCCTTTTTTTTATACCTATTATCAAAAATTTATGCTGGTATAATGAAAATCCGCGCATTATTATATCAATGGCAAATCTTTCAAATAAAAAAATTGCATTGTAAAGTGATTTCAATAGGAAATATAACAACAGGTGGTTCTGGCAAAACGCCAATGACAATCTATTTGGCCCGAATGCTCAGCCGCTTTGGTTGTCGTGTTGTCATATTGAGTCGTGGTTATCGCGGCACGTTTGAACAATCCTGCGCTATTGTCAGTGATGGCAAAAAAATAATCATGGATGCCAGATCAGCGGGTGATGAACCCTGCCTTATGGCCAAAAAACTCAGTTCTGTTCCGGTAATCGTTGGAAAAGATAGGTATGCATGTGGTCAAATGGCCATTCAAAAGTTTTCGCCTGATATGATACTCCTGGATGATGCTTTTCAGCACTTGCGTATTTATAGAGATATCGATATTGTTCTGATGGATAATTACTCACCATTGGGCAATTCTCACGTTATTCCCAGAGGTGTTTTGCGAGAACCTAAATCCCATCTACATCGTGCGCATCTTTTTGTTTTGACACGTGCGACAAAAAAACAGGATAATACGACTCAGATTAAACCATATGTCGCCAACAAGCCAATTTTTAAGTGCAGCCATGTTCCAGACCAACTCATGCAAACGAACGATAATGGACAGGTAAACTTTCTCGCACCTGAAACATTGACCCATCAAGCGGTCTATGCTTTTTCAGGAATAGCAAATAATGATGATTTTTTACAAATGCTTACCAGATTGCAGTATCAGGTTGTAGGAACGAATCACTTTCATGACCATCACGACTATAATGATAATGATCTAAAAATGATTGAAACAAACGCTAAAAATGCAGGCGCAAAATATCTTCTGACAACTGAAAAAGACTATGTAAAAGTTTGCAACCATATTCATTGGACAATACCTCTTTTTGCCCTGAGTATAAAATTAAATTTTGGAGACGATACAAAAATCTTTGAAAGAACAATTCTCAACCGTTTGAAAACTCAATGAAATTAATTAATAATCCAATCACACAAAAACGTCTGCTTCGTTTTAAGCAAATGCGACGTGCATATTATTCATTCTGGCTCCTATTGATGATTTATTCGATCAGTCTCTTTTCAGAATGTATTTGTTTCAATGTGCCAATTTATATTCACTACCAGGGCCGGTCCTATTTTCCTTTAATTTGGTATTATCCAGATGATGAATTCACATCCTCGGGCAAGAAAACACGTCCAGATTACAAAAGTATTTACGAATCTGAATCTTTCAGACAAAATCCTGCGAATTGGATGCTATTTCCCATTCACCCCTTTGGCCCCAATGAAAGTGTTTTTCCTGATTCAATTCAAGTTGACAATAAGGTTTACGCTACTTTTGATTGTCAACCTGTTTTAGGCCACGTGCGAATTACAAAAGATCGAAAAATCTATCGTGCCTACCAAATGGAGGCATTTACAAATATTGAGGACCAACAGTTGAAAGGGCAATTATTAGACAAATTATTTCTTCTTCCCAATAAATTTATTTCTGCCATTGATCGTCGCTTTAATAATGAATCATCTAATAGAATATCCATTCAGCTAAAAGGACAAGATAGTATTCCATATGCAATTTCTTTATCTACATACACCAAACGAACACGTGCACCTGAAAAATTGCGATTGATTTTTCGAAAAGCGGCTGTTATCTCAAAAAAATTTCAAATTGTCTTTTCGCCTAAAAAAGATAAGTCAGACCATGTTTACGTGGTATCTGGCCAACACTTTTGGAAAGGCACATTGATTGAAGGACAATCATTTCAATTGACGAATAAGCAACAGACGTTTTTGACAAAGAAAGCGGCCCAACGTTTTCATACAATTGTTGAGCCGACACAGATGCGGATTAATGATATTCCATATAAGATTCGATTTGAAAAAGAGGATGTTCGTTTTCCCTTTCGACCTGTAGCAGGGCATCCTTTGGGCCTGGATAGTGCTGGACGTGATGTCTTATCACGAATTCTGCATGGCTTACGTATTTCGATGACTTTTGGAATGTTATTGGTTGTTTGTTCAATGGTGCTCGGTATTATTTTGGGGGGGATCCAAGGTTATTATGGCGGATGGTTGGATCTTTTAGGCCAGCGACTGACAGAAATTTGGAATGCATTGCCTTTTTTATATATCATGATATTGATGGGTGCTGTTCTGGGACGCAGCTTTATTTTGTTACTGGTATGCTATGGGATGTTTAACTGGATTGGAATTTCATATTATATGCGCGCAGAATTTTTACGATTAAGGAATCTCTCTTTTGTTGAAGCAGCAAAAATCCAAGGTTTGCCAAGCTGGCGAATCCTTTTTTATCATATTTTACCCAATGCATTGACACCGATTGTAACATTTGTCCCATTTTCCCTTGTCGGTGCTGTCGGTGCTCTGGCTGCTTTGGATTACCTGGGTTTTGGACTCCCCCCCCCAACACCCAGTTGGGGTGAACTGCTTGCCCAGGCTCAGGATTTTCGCTGGGCATGGTGGCTAATTTTATATCCATCACTTTCCTTATTTATTGTGATGTTATTGGGTGTTTTTGTTGGTGAAGGCGTTCGGAATGCCTATGATCCAAAACCATACAGTCGGTTACAGTAAGTCTTTGCGAACAGAACATTTATGATCGTCTAACTTAGTTTTTTCATGGCATAGTTATTGCGCTGAAAGGGGAAGAATAAAAGTCCATAGCCATCAGGCGAACTCAAATGTAGTGATACCAACGAACAGTGTAGGAGCGAACCTTATGTTCACCCGCCAGACAAAAACCGAAATCAAACCTATGTTCGGAAATTTTTGGTAACTGACATTCATGTAATTAAACAATTTCCCCAAATCTAAACATACGCGCTAAGGATGCTTAAATATATACTTGACAATAACTGCTCATTTGGATAAGTTTATTATCTGATTTGCTGGATTGGAGACGTTATCTTCAAATATTTTTTAAAGTTGATAAAAACGATAAATAAACTATTTGATAAAGAAAAAATGCTCAACGATAACGTAAAAAAAATGATAAAAACTCGACGCGGCGTAGTTTTATGATGGTTAGCTTTGTATAAATTTCTAAAAAAAGGAGCATGAATCAATCAAATGACAGAAAACCAAGAATTACAGCACAAATTTTCCCAAAATATTCTGGATCAAATATTCCCACTTGATAAAACGAATGAATTCTTTGAAGCTATGCTTGGTGACGCTTCTGAAGGAGCATATGACATTCGCTTGATTTATCAAGGGATAAAGGACAATGTCCTACATTTTGCTTTTGCGTTGTCACAAAGGCCTGAAAAATGTCTGGTATGCAGTGTGACTTATGGTCTTCCACAAGTTTTCAAGAGACATCGCATCATAAATATGGAAAATATTGTCAACCAGATTAAAGCGATCCTTGGCAATGTAAACATTCTTTCGTGGGAATTACAGCCCACCCAGCCAATAGAAAACAATGTCCATCTTGTGCCATTGCACATTACTTTGGAGCAGAAACCTTAGAGTCAAGCCTATGTCAAAAATCATTCCATTTATTCCTGATAGACAGGTTGCCATTAAAGATGCGATTGAAGAATACCTGCTTTATAATAAATCCATTGGCGCGTTAAGTGATATATCAATTATTAACAGGCGCAGTGAACTAACACGTTTTATGAAAAAGTGTCAAGAAAAAGGTGCGGATAAGGTTACTGAAATTGACAAACATATGGTCATAAAATACCTGAGTGAGTTGAACATTCAAAGCAATACAAAAAAAACAATTATGATGATTTTAACTGCTTTCTTTGACTATCTCGTAACTGAAAATCTGATTTTGGATAACTTTATAGCCAGTATCAAAAAGCCCCGGATATATCTTCCTGAAAGTGATTATTTAAGCCTTGAAGAAATAAATCGACTTTTTTATGCTGAAGCCCACAACAGCAATGAAAAACTGGTAGATCGAAATTTACTACTACTGTCATTATTTACAATACTTTGCATGCGAGTAGCAGAAGTTATTCAGCTTCAACAATCTGATGTGCATCTTGATCAGAAACAGGTGTGGGTAAAGCGCAAAGGCGGTAAAATTGCACAGCTCCCTTTGAATGAGGACCTGGTTGATCGTTTTTCAAACTGGTTTGAAATGCGGGCCTACTTTAAAAATGCAGAAATTTCTTCCTGGGTATTTCTTTCAACCTGGGGCAATCAGATGACCATTCGTCAGGCAAGAAACATTGTAACTAATGCATTAAAAAAAGCATCTATTATCAAACGAAAAAATGGACCTCACTTATTACGACACAGTGGCGCAACACTCTATTTAAAACAGGGTGAAGATATTAAAACGATTCAATATCTGCTGGGACATTCAAATTTGTCAACGACCTCGCGGTATGTTCATTCTGACAGTGACACTTTGAAAGAATCGGTTAACAGGTGCCCGAGCTTTCAAACTTAATATGATCGTTATCGACATCAAAGATGAGTCAACAATAAATGTATCCAATTGAATATGCACATAAATGAAAAATGCGATCCCATCGTCCAATGCGCGATTGTTTGCTTTTATGGGTTGAATTTTTTTTGATCCTTCTATGCTGTCGATTAAATATTAAATAAACAGCCAAACGAAATCGGAGGGTTTCATTATGAACCATAATGATATCTACAAAAATTTCGGGGAAACACATATCCCTGAACTTTTGTCAACAGTGTTTAACCAAAAAGGCTATTATAGTAAATTTGGTGGTGCATTTGTACCTGAAATATTGACCGCTACTTTTGATGAACTGAATAAATCATTTTATAATGTTCGTGAAAATCCACAATTCTGGCAAGAATATACCCAATTGATGCAAAATTATTCATGTCGTCCCACGCCTTTGACATATGCAGAAAATCTTACACGTCATTTTGGTGGCCCATCCATTTTCATCAAACGAGAAGATTTGAACCATACTGGAGCGCATAAAGCCAATAATGTGATGGGACAGGGGCTTATGGTCAAACGCATGGGGAAAAAAAGGGTTATCGCTGAAACAGGTGCGGGACAGCATGGTGTCGCCACTGCAACAATGGCTGCCAAATTTGGCTTTGACTGCACAATTTATATGGGAGAAATTGATGTTATCAGGCAGCGTCCAAATGTTTTTTGGATGCAACGATTGGGTGCTGAGGTTATTTCAGTTCGTGATGGCACACGCATTTTAAAAGATGCAATCAATGCATCTTTCAGAGATTGGGTTACGAACATGGATAATACCCATTACGTGTTAGGAACAGCATGTGGCCCGCACCCTTTTCCAGAAATGGTATCATGCTTTCAGTCAATTATTGGCTTTGAAACCCGAAACCAAATCCAGGATCAGCAACAAAAATTACCCAAAAGAATATATGCCTGTGTTGGCGGAGGCTCCAATGCATTGGGCATATTTCTTGGGTTTATTAATAATCCTGAAGTTGAATTGGTTGGTGTTGAAGCCGGTGGTCTGGGAAAAGAAACATTACATCATGCATCAAGACTTTGTTCCTCCCATGCCTCCATAGGGATTGCACAGGGATATAAGACCTATTTTTTACAAAATGATGAAGGCCAAATGAGGGATACCCATAGTGTTGCCGCAGGATTAGACTATATAGGCGTTTCTCCAATTTTGTCATCCTTCAATGAATCCGGTCGTATTCAGTTTACATCAGCTAACGATTCAGAAGTTTTAGATGCCGCAGTCTTGCTTATTGAAAAAGAAGGTCTTATTCCTGCTTTAGAATCTGCACATGCCTTTGTTCAGGCCTTTAAAGATGCACCCCATATGAACTCAGATGATATAATCATTATCAATATGTCTGGCAGGGGAGATAAAGATATTTTCAATATTGCTGAAGCATTTGAAGACAAAGAATGGAAATCATTCATTAGCGCAAAAGCGGGGGAGTATCATGTTTAAAGAATATGTCAATAAACAAAAACAAAAAAACAATATCCTATTGATGACACATATGGTTGTTGGATATCCATCAATTGAGGATTCCGAAAGAATTGTTGATGAAATGGTCGCAGCAGGTGTAGATTTAATTGAATTGCAAATCCCTTTTTCTGAGCCAATTGCAGATGGCCCTGTAATTTTACGTGCCAATCAACTTGCTTTGGAAAAAGGGGTCAGCGTTCAAGATTGTCTGAATTTTACTGCACGAATGAAACAAAAATATTCCTTGCCATTATTTTACATGACTTATGTCAATATTATTCATAAATATGGCATTGATGATTTTCTTTCCCATATGCTTGATATCAATGTTTTAGGAGCAATTGTTCCCGACTTGCCGCCTGAAGAAGGTTTGGATTATATTGAAAAATTCAAAGCAAAAGATAAATCATTGATTTTTATCTATGGACCAACAACATCAAATGAACGAATGAAATATATTGCCAACTATGCATCAGGATTTATCTACTGTGTGGCAAGAAAAGGCGTAACAGGAGCTAACACAAGTTTTTCAGAAGATCTGGATCTGTATCTCAAACGATGCCGCGCTGCAACTGATTTGCCAATTGCTTTGGGATTTGGCGTAAAAGATCGTTCTGACATTGATTTTTTAACAGGCAAAGTTGATATTGCTGTGGTGGGGACTCAGACAATTAAAGTGATGGAAAAAGAGGGGGTCAGGGCCATTGGACCTTATCTGCGATCTTTGAGAGGATAAGTTGTATGGGTAACTGAAAAAATCAGGAAGGGCATGGCCGTCAGGCTAAGAGTTAGATTATAATAAGTTACAAAAAATAACAAATTTTGGTTGTTTGAGACAAGAAAAAAGCATAAAAAATTTGTAATAATAAATAATACAGTATTGAGTTAGAGGTGACACAAAAATCTGTTTAATAGGCGAGGCTCATGAAACTTTCATTAATAAAATTAATTATTGCTGTGATTATGGGTACAATATTCATGAATCAGGCTGTAATGGCAGATTACCCATCATCCGAGCTCTTAAAAACACTTGAAAAGCGATTATTGAAAAAACCAGAATGCCTGCCAAACTGTGCAAATATCTCCCAAATGAACCTTTCTATTTTTCCAGATCGCCTGAAAATATCATTATCAGTACACGCGGCAATAAACACAGTTATTCCCCTGCCAGCAATTGTTGATGAGTGGGTTCCCAGTAGTATTACAATTGATGCCAGACCCGCTAAGGGTATAAGAAAGGACCTACAAAATCATATTTGGGTTTATGTCAAACAGGGAATACATCAATTGGTTTTACGAGGCAAAACGCCTGATCAGAATCAGTTTCATATGCCTTTACAGCTTAAGCCACGCCATATTGAAACTCAGGCTATTGGATGGGATATTCAGGGTGTATCTGATGATGGTCAAGTTGCTGACAGCTTGCAATTCAATCGAATCCAGCAAAATGCAGAGCAACTGCTTCACAATATTTCCATTTTACCTTTTTTTAATGTAGAACGTATATTGTACATCAGCCTTCAATGGCATGTTATGACAACAGTGAAACGTGTAACGCCTGCAAATCATCCGGTGTCAATAGAGATACCATTGCTTGATGGTGAATCCATAATGACCAGCCAGATACAAGTAAAAAATCATAAGGCCCTGGTTAGCATGACCACGAATCAATTGCAGGTACAGTGGCAATCTGTTTTGGAATATCAACCTAGCATTCATCTTGAAGCACCAGAAACCAATCAGTGGGTTGAAACATGGATTCTGGATGCAGACACCCATCTTCACGTTAATATTGATGGGATTCCAGTCATACATCATCAGGACAGTCGGGGTCAGCATCGTCCAACATGGAAGCCATGGCCATCCGAGACTGTTGATATTAAATTATCCAAACTGATACCAATTGCTGGAAAAAATATTACCATTGATAAAGTCAAGTTAGACATGAATCCAGGCAAGCATTTTCAGCAGTTAAATTTATCGATGAACGTTCGTGTCAGCATGGGCCAAACACATACAGTAACAATACCTGATCAGGCCATTATTCAAAGAATTCGTATTGATAAACGTTCATTACCTGTAACCGCTGAAAATAATAATATACAACTTCCATTGGATCCAGGTGGACATCATGTTGAAATAAATTGGCGTCAGCCCGAACGTTCTCATTGTTTTCTCAAATTTCCAAAAGTCAAAACAGGTGAAGCTGTTAATGCGACATTGAATCTGAATATGCCTGGAAATTCATGGATTTTGTGGACAAATGGGCCTACAATGGGTCCTGTTGTTATGTTCTGGTCATATTTAGTTTTGATGGCAATTGTAGCTTTTGCCCTTGCTCATCTGAAATGGACGCCTTTGAATGCATGGCAATGGTTTTTGCTTGGCCTCGGACTATCGCAAACTCATGTTATCGAAGCCTGTCTGGTTGTAGGCTGGTTTCTTGTATTTTATTATCGCAAACAAAGTACTATGCAGGGTAGTCGATGGCTGTTTAATCTCAGGCAATTGGGACTCATTTTTTGGTCTTGTGTGGCTTTATACATTATATATATGGCCATTCATTCTGGTTTGTTGGGAATTCCACAGATGCAAATTAAAGGCAATGGTTCTTCATGGAAATTTTTATCATGGTACCTTGATCAGATTAGCGATACATTACCACAGCCATGGGTGTTTTTTCTGCCATTATTTATGTTTAGAATCACTATGTTGCTTTGGGCATTATGGATGGCGCATCGTTTGATCAACTGGTTACGTTGGATGTGGCTGTGTTTTTCTGAAGGTGGAATTTTTCGAAAATAGATTGAAAAGTGCGAACTGGTTATCATACTGTATGAAAGATGCCCAGATGAACGTATTTCATTCTTGACCAAACATTAAAAAATATGTATTTTATTGAATTCGTGCCTTACAGATTATCTTGTTTGAAAACACGAAGTCGTGTTAAGGCGTTAAAAAATTAAGGGCGGATTTAAAAAAGGAGGTATGATCGTCCAACTTAGGTTTTTCATGGAATAGTTACTGCCCTGAAAGGGGAAGAATAACAGTCTATAGCCATCAGGCTAACACAAATGTAGTTATACCAACGAACAGTGTAGGGGCGAACATAAGGTTTGCCCCTACACGCCCCCTACACAGACTGTTGTAACAACAATATTTACGTTAGCCTGTCGGCCATAGGCTTAAGCAAGCGATCATAAATTTTCGGGTAGATCGTAGTTAATTATTTAACATGCTTTGGCTTCTTAGCCCTGAAAGGGCGTTAAATATCAGCCCAGGGCAACGCCCTGGGTAATGGTTCATAAAGTTTTTTTAGCCCTGAAAGGGCGTCACATCAATGTTTGATGTGTCGCCCTTTCAGATTCTGATCAATCTTTAACCCAGGGCGTTGCCCTGGGCTGGTATGTGCCGCCCTTTCAGGGCTAAGAAAATCACCTTTTTCTGAAATACATTCAAATTGGACAGGCCAGAAAAGACTGAAATGTCTGACTTGTCCGACTGACGTAACTCTTAATTAAGACATAAAATAATAAGGAATAGTCAAATGACAAAATCATCAAAAATACTTGGTGTTGGCATGTATTTGCCATCACGAGCCGTTCCAAATACAGAGTTGGAACAAATTAAATCATTGGAAACATCAGATGAGTGGATTCAGCAAAGAACAGGTATTCAATCCAGGCATTATGTAACCAATGAAAGCGGCACAGAGATGGCCTTTGAAGCATCAAAAAAAGCCCTGGCAGATGCCAACCTCAGTGCTGATGATATTGATTTTTTGATTTATGCAACCCTGAGCCCTGATCATTATTTTCCAGGAAATGGATGTTTTCTTCAGGACAAACTTTTTGGTGAAAGACCTGTTGGCGCGCTTGATGTTCGTAATCAATGTACTGGCTTTTTGTATAGCCTGGCAATGGCAGATAGCCTGATTAAAAGCGGACAATATCGAAATATACTCGTTGTCGGTGCTGAAGTTCATTCCAGAGGTTTGGATTTTAGTAAGGATGGCAGGGCAGTTACAGTTCTTTTCGGTGATGGCGCTGGTGCTGCTATAGTTGGTCCTTCAACCAATGATCATCCAGGGATTTTGGGGCATGCAATGTATTCCGAAGGTAAATATGCGGATGCGTTATGGATTGAATATCCATGCAATGCTTATGATTTCTATATGTCTCATGAAGATCTTGATGCCGGGGGACAATATCCTAAAATGAATGGTCGATTGGTTTTTAAACATGCCACCCGACGTATGGTTGAAGTGTCTAAAGAAGTCCTTGAAAAAACTGGAAAAACTGTTGATGATATTGATGTTGTCTTGTTTCACCAGGCAAACTTGCGGATTAACCAGATGACAGCTTCCATGCTCAAAATTCCTGAAGAAAAAATGGTCAATACGATTCAATGGACAGGCAATACAACAGCTGCAACAATTCCAATTTGTATGTGTGAGGCCATTCGTCAGGGCAAAATGAAGGAAAATGATCTTGTTCTCCTTTGCGGATTTGGGGCGGGATTTACCTGGGCAGCTTCATTACTTCATTGGTAGGATATAATCATGCAAGCAATACATCAAATTGGCATTATTCATTCCCCCCATAAATCCATTGAAAATATGCCTATTCAACCCAAAGGAGCCATTGGTATCGAAGGATATGTTCTGATTGAAGAACAATATGTTGTTGGTTTACAAGACTTGGAGGGTTTTACTCACATCTATCTCATATATTTCTTTCATGCAGCGACTCGAACAGCATTACAGGTTAAACCATTTATGGATACACAAACAAGAGGTGTTTTTGCAACACGATCACCGCTTCGCCCCAATCATATTGGACTTTCCATTGTTCGTTTAAACAAGATTGAAGGAAACAAACTCTTTATTTGTGATATTGATATTTTGGATAATACGCCATTGTTAGATATCAAACCATATGTTGCCAGATTTGATCATGTCAAAGAGAGTAAATCCGGATGGTTGACTGCAAGCGATCGTGAGATACAAGAAAAACGTTCAGATTGTCGTTTTAAATAAAATGATGGGTGCTAAATCTCAAATTAATTGCAAAATAATTTAAGATGTACTGGAAAAACAAGTGCAGGATTACGTAATCCCGAAAACCATCTTTTTTTTGGAGATCAACGTTTTTAAAAACATCTAAAAGCTCATTCTGAGTTAAAAAATCTACAAGCGGTTTGGAGATCATTCCAGTCAGCATCCTTTTTATTGAGATAATGGTCAATCGCTGAAAAAAAATTACGCATTCTAGAAGGTTCAACTGTGTAGCCCAGTTTTTTTCTGAAGGAAATAAATGCCTCAATGTCT
>Ga0272440_1003634_pt1 | contig 11433 bp, 6 predicted proteins | sample SSMMMBAug17_FD_192440 | JGI IMG/M metagenome (GOLD analysis project Ga0272440, IMG submission 192440) | Marine sediment archaeal communities from Little Sippewissett salt marsh, Falmouth, MA, United States - SSM-MMB-Aug17 | ecosystem: Environmental > Aquatic > Marine > Wetlands > Sediment ... | reverse complement strand
CTTATCATATCAAAAGGTGCACATACCAGTTGTTTCAATTGATCACCTGCTGCGTCCTTGAATTGAGAACAAATTACTATAACAGGTAAATATTTATCTTTTGAACGATGGCGTATGGCAATAATCTCGTCATATAGTTGATTTTTTGTAATTGTATCCGAAATAATCAGCATTGTATATGTTTGTTTCTGAACGCGTTCAGTCAATTGTTGGAGATTAGTAACGCTATCGCTTCTTATATGACAGTTATTGCATATTTCTATTATCGTGTTCATTAAATTCATATCTGGTGTTGCGATAATTGCGATTTGTTTCTGATTTTCATTGTCCATTATTCTTTATCTCCTTAATATTACGATAGAAAACCTTTTTAAGGGATGATTGATCAATGCTTTCCCAATTGGATTTTTCAAATAAGTTGGATATGATCGTCCAACTTACTTTTGTTTTTCCTGGCATAATTATTGCCCTGAAAGGGCAAAACATACCAGCCCAGGCATCGCCCTGGGTTAATGATAATAGTGTTTTTTTGCCCTGTAAGGGCGATACATTATTCAACAAATCTACATGCCTTTATTTGACGCACTTACAGGGCTAAAGCACAACCAACATTTACCCAGGGCGTTGCCCTGGGCTGGTATGTTGCCGCCCTTTCAGGGCAACAATAGGGCAAAACATATGCCAGGAAAAAACAAAGTTGGACGATCATATAACTAAGGAATGCTCGAAAATTAACTTCCCCATTTTCAAAAATCGGACAGGTCGGACAAGTCAGACTGGTCTGACCTGTCCGATTTGTCTGACTTTACCGAATGGGGAACTTATTTTACGAGAATTCCTAAAAGTTGGATATTACCAATTCATTAAAAAAGAATGAAAGAGCTAATAAGCAGATCCTTCTTTGAAACTGGATTACGCTGAATAAGATGAATTTATAGTGTCTCTTTTTTTCATCTTGTTCTTGAAAAACGCTATAAAATAATTTATTTGGATTGCAATATCAGTGCCTGTATTTGTATTATTATCGTCCAACTTACTTTGGTTTTTCCAAACGCGTGATGTGGGTGACCGTGTTAGTCAGTGACTGTCCTCCTGACTTGGAAAAACCAAAGTTGGACGATAATACATTATGGTAGGCGTGTATTTGGAATTGATGGCATGCATTATTTATTTAATTTCGATCGAAAGATTCCGCCTTCTGAAAAACACAACCACATCCAGCGTAACCAATTAATCAAACTTTGCGCCATCCATAAAGCCCAAAGCAACATTGTGATTCTAAACATGTATAATGGAAGAAAAACCATCCAGGGCTGTGGTAAGGTAGTATTTACCTGATCAATATACCATGATAAAAATTTCCAGGAAGAACCATTGCCTTTAATCTGCATATGCGGAATTCCCAATAAACCAGAATGAATTGCCATATAAATCATGTATAGTGCCACGCAAGACCAGATAATTAATCCCAATTGTCTGAGATTAAACAACCATCGGCTGCCCTGCATGATATTTTGTTTTCGATAATAGAAAACAATAAACCAGGCGACAACGACAATGGATTCAAGAACATGAATCTGTGAAAGTCCGAGCCCAAGTAAAAAGAATTGCCACGCTTTTAATGGTGTCCAGCTCAATCGTCCCAGCGTGAAAGAAACAATTGCATTCAAGATTAAAAATGACCAAAACAAAACGACAGGCCCCATTGTGGGGCCATTTAACCACAAAATCCATGCATTTCCTGGCAAGTTTAAGTTTAATGTCGCGTTGACAGCTTCGCCAATTTCAACACGTGGAAATTTTAGAAAACAATAAGCCGGTTCATGCTGATGCCATTTTATTTCTACATGATGTTCACCTGGATCCAAAGGAAGTTGTATAATATTTTGCTCCACTGATTTTGGTATTGAAAGTTTATCAATAAGAACCTGTTGAATAATTGACTTTTCAGGTATCTTTATTGTATGCGTTTGGCCCATACTGACTCGAACACGCATTGAAAGATTAAGCTGATGAAAATTCTTGCCAGGATACATGTCTAACTGGACTTGATCAATGGTCATATTTTTTCCATCAATAGGTGTCAGACTGGAAAGCTCAATTTCAACCGATTCAGATGGCCAGGGCTTCCATGTTGGACGATGTTGTCCCCGGCTGTCCTGATGATGAATAACAGGGATACCATCAAAATGAACATGAAGCTGGGGGGAAGCATCCAGAATCCATGTTTCAACCCACTGATTGGTTTGCGGCGCTTTAAGGTGAATTTTGGGTTGATACTCCAAAACAGATTGCCACTGTACCTGTGATTGATTGCTTTTCATACTAACCAGGGCTTTATGATCTTTTACTTGAACCTGGCCAGTCATCAATGATTCACCATTCATCAATGGTATTTCTATGGATACCGGATGATTTGGTGGGGTTATTCGTTTAACTGTTGTCATAACATGCCATTGAAGATTGATATACAGTACACGTTCAACAGTATAAAAGGGTGGAATTGCAACTTGATGAAACAATTTTTCTGAGTTTTGCTGAATACGATTGAATTGCAAGCTGTTAGCAATCTGACCATCATCAGATACCCCCTGAATATCCCATCCTACTGTCTGAGTTTCAATATGCTGTGGTTTGAGTTGCAGCGGCATGTGAAACTGATTCCGATTGGGCGTTTTGCCACGTAGAACCAATTGATGTATTCCTTTTGTGACATAAACCCAAATGTGTTTTTGTAAGTCCTGTCTGACACCGACAGCGGGTTTGGCATCAATTGTAATATTGCTGGGAAGCCACTCATCAGCAATTGCGGGTAAGGGAATAACTGTGTCTATTGCCGTGTGAACAGTCAATGAAATTTTAAGACGATCTGGAAATATTGAAAGATTCATTTGGGAAAAATTAGCACAGTCTGGAAGACACTCCGGTTTTTCAAGTAATCGCTTCTCAAGTATTTTTAGAAGATCTGATGATGGATAATCTGCCATTAAAGGTTGACAGATAAATATGCCACCAATCATTATGCTGATCAATAATTTTGAAAATAATAATTTCATGCGCCCCGCCTATTTGTTTTTTTTAAGCTCTTATCCTTTTTTTATATTTTCCTCAAGAGATATTTATTTCTTACCTTGACTTAAATTATGATCTTTTGTTAATAAATAGTTTGTACATAGATGTTCATGAAATTCCTCGCAATAAACCAATTCACAGGAAAAAATTAATGCATCCAAAACCAAAAAGCGAATTCTGTATGGCAATGCCAGCTATAAGGAAATCGTTCATAAAAATGGATATTTTGTAGCGGACAGGTCTACAAGTGTATACATTTTTTTCTTAGCCCTGAAAGGGCGGCAACATACCAGCCCAGGGCGTTGCCCGGCGTTGCCCTGGGCTGGCATGTTGCCGCCCTTTCAGGACTAAGAAAAAAAATGTATACACTTATAGACCTATCCGGAAGAAATATATTATTGATATAAAGAAAGAATGGCCTGAGGATACGATTAAACCCTATCTAATTTATTGTTTTGGAAATCGAGGGTTTAAAGTTTTTTCAATAACTTGAATACCCATAACCACTTGTTCCGATCTTCATGAAAACAGGAGAGCATTATGAAAACAATATTAATTGTCGATGATTCGACGACCATGCGTCGAATGATCAAAGCATGTCTTCAGAATATTGACAATCTTTATTTTGAAGAAGCTGCTAATGGACTTGAAGCCATCGAACGACTGACAATTGGTTCTATAGATCTAATGACACTGGATTTGAATATGCCAGATATTCAAGGTTTGGATGTTTTAAAATTTATCAACGCGCATCAATCCCTGAACAAAATTCCCATTATCGTCCTTACTGCCCGCTCAGATGAACAAACGCGAGATATTGTGATGTCCGCTGGCGCAACACTTTTTATGAGTAAGCCTTTTGCTCCAAAACAATTATTGGAACAGATTGTTCGATTGCTCGAAACACAATCAATTGAATAATTTTCTCAACAATTTTTAAAAGGTTAAATAATGTCAGATAACTATGATGATATTGAAAGAGAAATACTTGAAGAATTAGCTGATGAGTTTTATGCAGAATGTGATCAACTTCTTCAAGCACTAAGAAACGATCTTATTGCTATGGAGAATTTTGTTGACACAGATCAGTATGACAAAAACTTACTGGATAATATTTATCGCACATTTCATACCCTGAAAGGGATTACCGGGACAATCAATATTGATCTGGCAGTAAGCCTTTCACACAAACTCGAAAACTATCTGCGCCTGCTTTGTGAAAAAAAAGTTAATCTTTCAAAATCAGGGCTTGATACCCTTATGTCAGGTACCCAGATGCTTGAACAAATAATTTCAGCCCATCGTAATAATCAATCAGCGCCTGATATTAATTCTTTACTATTAACAATTGAAAAACTCGCCAGTTCATCGAATACGATGCGCGTAAAACAAGTTCCCATAAATACTGTATCAGATAAGATTTTTCAATTAAATGAGGATGAGATTGAATTCATTCGGAATGGTCTTAAGGAAGGCCAATTAATATACAGGTTTAACTTTACGCCCTCTCAAGAACTGTCTGTAAATGGGATAAATGTTAATATCATTCGCCAACGCATCCAGGGAATTGGCAAAATTGTGAAAGGCATTCCATCAACAAATGAAAAAGGCGATGTTAGTTTTGATTTTCTGGCGATTGGATTTGTTGAGCAACGCTTGTTGGATAAATGGCAAAAAGATGGTTTGAAAACAATTTTTCACGATTTCAATGCGCTTTTAAAAATTAAACCTGCTGATACAGATAATACAGCGGAACATCCTGATGAAAAACCAGATCCTGTGGAATTCAATGCGGATAAAAAGGAATATGTTCAGTCCCCAAAAAGAGCAACATCTAATATTGTTCGCGTTGACCTTTCACGCCTGGATGATTTAATGCAAATGGTTGGTGATATGGTTATAGACAGGGCAAGGCTTGAAGATCAATTCAATCATATAAAACATTTAATACCCAATACGAACCGATACACGCTAGATGAAACCATCCAATCATTTGAAAAAAGAATACGATATTTGCGAGAAGGTATTATGCGGGTTCGAATGGTTCAAATTAATGAAATATTTGAACGAATGCGTTTTACTGTTAAGGATGTCACGCGTGATGACAATAAGCCGATCAATTTAAAATTCGAGGGTAAGGAAACTGAAATTGATAAATTGATTGTTGAAAGAATGATGGATCCAATTATTCACATGGTACGCAATTCAATCAGTCATGGCATTGAAGCTCCCGAACAAAGAAAAAAGTTAATTAAACCGGAAGCAGGCTTAATCTGTTTAAGGGCTTTCACCGCTGGCGATATGGTCATTATCGAAATTGAGGACGATGGCAAGGGCATTAATATGGATGCCATTACCAAAAAAGCCAGAGAAAAAAATATTATTGATGATCAAACGTTTGTTACCCTTGATAATGTATTGAATATTCTTTGCTTTCCTGGATTTTCAAGTAAAGAGAAAGCAGATCATACCAGTGGACGCGGTGTTGGAATGGATGTTGTAAAAAATGCTGTTGAAGAACTGGGGGGGTCCATTACAGTAACCAGCGCCTATGGTAAAGGAACACTTTTTCGTATTCAACTCCCTTTGACATTGGCCATTATGGATGCGCTGATTGTCGCTGTTGGTGATCAAAAATTTGCTGTCCCCAAATTATCGATTCAGGAAATTATTGAAGTCGATCCTGATCTTGTCACTGAATCAGGCCAGAATGAAATGGTTTTATATCGTGATAAGATCTTGCCCATTGTCAGATTATCCCGACTTTTTCAAATTAAGGAACAGTATGGACGTGCTTTTTATGTCATGATTATTCAAAAAGGTCATGAATATATTGGTATTGCCATTGATCGAATCATTAATGAACAAGAAATTGTCATTCGCGCATTGCCTGATTCTTATATTAATTTAAAATCTTTTTCAGGGGGGACAGAACTGGGTGATGGTCGTGTTGTACTTATTCTTGATGTTCAAAAACTGTCCTATGATGAAATCTCAGAATCCACTACAATAAATCATGTAAATACAAACGCTGAAAGGCAAGTTCCTGAGGAGGAAACCCACACAACAGCACCTTATATTCTATTTCACTTAGGTAAAACAAGCTATGCTATCCTCAGTAAACATTTAAAACAATTGGAAATGATCGAAGATATAACACCTGTTCCAAATGCTCCGGATTTTATTGAGGGGCTTGTTTTTTCAAGAGGCGAGCTTATCACTGCAATCAATTTGAGGCTGAGGTTTGGATTTGAAAAAGCAACTCACACCATTCAAAGCCGATTGTTGGTGATTCATAACAACAAACAAAATGTGGGTTTGATTGTTGATTCAGCCAGGGAATTTGTTTCAATATCTAATGAAGATATTCAGCCACCGCCTGAAAAACTTTCTGAAGTGAATAAAAAATTTATTAAAGGCGTTATTAAAAAGGATAATCGCATTATTTTTTTAATCAATACAGATGAAACGCTTAATATACCACCTGAAATATTTTATAAGGTCAAGAATAACAAACCTCTTCTATCCGCTTGACATATCTTAAAATAATTTGTTTATAGTTAAATATAACAAAAATTGGAAACATTATGAAAATTTCAGAATAATGTTTATATATTATTTTTTTATAGGAGCAAAAAAAATGCCTGATAACAAAGAAGAAAACAAACAAAACACATCAGAAAATGATGTTATAAAACATATTGATCAAATCAGTCAAATTACAACAAAACTGGTTGACACATCAACCCTTGTTACCCAGGGATCGTCTGATCAGAATGAAAGTATCAATATTGCCATGACTGAAACAGAAAAACTGTCTTTGTCCATGAAAGAAACTTCGGAACAATCCAAATCAGTTGAAACATCAAGCATTGAAATTTTTTCTTTTGTCAATGAAATGAATGCCTCTATCGAAAATGCCGCAAGTACCATACAAGCTGTTGCGAAAAATTTGCATCAGCTGTCAATTTCATCCAAAAACACTGCCAGTTCAATTAAGAATGTGACCAATACCTCAATGAGCATGTCATCTGCCAGTTCACAAGCCATGACATCAATGGAGGAAATGGCCTCATCGATTAATTCTGTTAATACAAATGCTGAAAATTTGCTGACATCTGTTGAAGAAATTGCAAACACCATCGAAGAAGTCTCCCGCAGCATAAAAAGTGTGGCCAATAATTCGGAAGAACTTAAATTACTGGCAGATCGTTCTTCAGTTTCAGTAACGCAGATGGCTACCTCAGTGGAAGAGGTTTCTTCTACAATGGAAGGCCTTTCTCGTAAAATTGATGATGTGTCCACATCAATTGAAGAAACAGCCTCATCCATTCAAGTTGTTGCCAACAGTGCAGACAAGATTACCGATGCCGCTGCAAATGCAGCGGTTGCCTCTGAACAACTTGAACAATCCATTCGATCCATTGCGCTGCTTTCCAAAGAAGCCGATGACAGCACACGTAAGACAGAACGTGATGCTGATGAAGGCGCAAAAATTATTGAAAAAGCGATTAATGGTTTCAATCGCGTTCGTGAATCAATGATTGACTCAGCCAATGTCGTCAATCAAATGGACGAACAGGCTGAAGAAATTACAACGATTATCAATACCATTGAATTAATTGCTGAACGTACAAATCTTTTGTCGCTGAACGCTTCAATCGAAGCTGCCAGAGCAGGTGATGCTGGAAAAGGTTTTGCAGTTGTTGCTGAAGAAATTCGCAATTTATCCAATCGATCTGCTCAGGCCACTCAGGAAATTTCGAAAATTATCAAAAATCTTCAAAAAATTGTTCGACAGGCATCAAAGACATCTGAGGAAGGCTCCCGAATTGCCTCTGATAGTGGTGAACTCGTTATTGAAGCCCGAACCGGTTTACAACAAATTCTAAAAGGTATTGAAATAACAACAAATGCCATTGGAAAGATTAATACGGACATTGATCAGCAGCTTCAGGCCAGCCAAAACATGGTGAACTCTGTAAACACCACTGCCATGCAATCAAAAGAGGTTGCATTGGCAACTTCTGAACAGGCATCAACTGTATCGAATATCGCAAAGTCTGTTGCTGAAATGCGTAGAAACGCCCTTGAGGTTTCAAAAGCAATGAACGAAGAAACAAGCGTTGCCAGAGATATGATAAGAATATCAAAAACTGTCTTAAATCAGTCAACCCAGGTGAGTGCTTCGACAGTTGAACAAGTAAAAGCCATTGAACAAATACGCAAAGCTGTCGAAGCCATTCGAAAAGAAACCGCTTTCATTTCCAAATCCATCGGTGATCAGACAAGTGCTGTTGATGACACCAGCAAACAGGCTAAAGCAATGATGACACTGATTGAAACTGTTAATGTTGAAATGAAAGAACAATCTATTTCATCAGAAGACATTGCACAGGGAATATCAGATATTCAAACGCAAACAGAAGATCTATCCAAATCATTGACAGAGCAGACACGTAATGTAAAACAAGTACGTCAGTCCGGTGATAATGTAACACAACAAATTGGTCTTATCTCAAAAGCCAATTCTGACAATGTTTTGGCCATTGATCACATTATTGATTCATTGGATCAAATTCGCGCAATTACGAAGCAAAATTCAATGGGGGCTATTAAAACACGCAAAATGAGTGAGAAACTTGATTTGATCGTAAAAGACATAAACCAGATGTTAAACCAACTGAATACAGATAATTTATGAACAATACGATGAAAGCGATAATCTGTTTATTGGAGGTAATGATTCATGCCATTTAATTCGAAAATACCTGTCATGTCTACGACGGAATTCAAACTGCTGCGCGATATTATTCATGAGCGAACCGGTATATATTATGAAGTGGATAAAATGGATATTCTTTTTGATAAAATAACACCGCTATTATCAAATCATGAAATGAATTCCTTTATCGACTATTATTATCTGCTTAAGTACGAAAGTCGTTATACTGATGAATGGAGTCATGTTTTTGATGCCATATCTGTTCAGGAAACATATTTTGGTCGGGAGTTTGATCAAATTGAAATCTTGATCAATGAGATTATCCCAAAACTGGCGATTAATCAAGCATGTCAACCCATAAAAATATGGAGTGCTGCCTGTGCATCAGGTGAAGAAGCCTTGACCATTGCCATTTCCTTAAAAGAATCCGGCTGGTTTGAACGAATTCCCATTGAAATCTATGCCAGTGATTTGAGTCCAAGAGCGATTTCAAAAGCACGTTCCGGATTATATGACAATTACTCCTTTCGTCATTGGTCACAAACTTTGATCAATAAATATTTTGAAAAGAATGATCAACAGTATCAGGTGAGCCATTCAATACATGAAAAAATCCAATGGAAGAAAGCAAACTTGAATATCAAAGATGATGTAATGCAAATGACCGATATAAATATTATTTTTTGTAGAAATGTATTTATCTATTTTTCAGAACAAGCCATTAGAAACACAGTCCGACTGTTATATGATTGCATAACACGTCCTGGATATCTTTTTACAGGCATATCAGAATCATTGCTAAAATTTACTGACGATTTTGAAATGCAAGACATTGACAGTTCATTTGTTTATGTAAAACACTAAAAGACCGATTTTAAAACAGAACAACCAATTAAACTGGAGTAAGCCTGATGAACTCGGTGATAAAAATTCTCATTGTAGATGATTCCGCTTATGTGCGGAATATAATTGAACGTATTCTGATGATTTCCCCATTTATCGAAGTCGTTGGCAAAGCGCGAGATGGTAAAGAAGCCCTTGACATGGTTGAAGAACTTTCACCTGATGTTGTCTTATTAGATTTAATCATGCCTGAGATGGATGGTATCACATTTATTAAAGCGCAGATGAAACGAAAAATTATTAGAATAATCGTTGTCAGTATTGTCAGTCCAGAAGGAAAGCTACTCATTGAAGCACTCAATATAGGCGCCATTGATTTTATTCAAAAACCAACATCACTGGCAACTGAACAGATTTCTGAAATTCGAGATGAATTAATTCAAAAAATTAAATCCGCAGCAGTGGCGAATCTAAATCATTTAAACAAGATTTATCATCAGACCAGCCAGCATAAGAAAATTTCTGAAATAATAGCATTTAAAGGTAAATTTGATGTGATTGTTATCGGTATTTCTACTGGCGGCCCCCAGGCATTACGATATCTCATCCCCCAGTTTCCTGTCAATTTTCCAGTGCCCATTGTGATTGTTTTACACATGCCTGAAGGCTACACAGAAATGTATTCCCAAAATTTAAATGAAATATCTGCCATTCAGGTAAAAGAGGCCAAAGAGGGCGATCAATTACTTCCAGAAACTGTAACCATCGCATCGGCCGGATTTCATCTGACTTTTCTTAAAGATGCCCAGAATCGCATCCTATTTCATCTTGACAGACAGCCTGATGATACACTTCATCGACCATCAGCAGATATACTGTTTCAATCAGCAGTCGAAGTTTTCAAAGAACGTGTACTGGGCATCGTCATGACAGGTATGGGATCTGATGGCAAAGAAGGTGCTGCCTGGATTAAAGCAAATGGGGGGATCGTGCTGACAGAGTCAAAAGATTCCTGTGTTATTTATGGAATGCCGCGAGCGGTTGATGAGGCTGCTTTGAGTGACAGGTGTGTCCCCTTAGATCAGATGGCGAGAATTATTAAAGATTTGATTTGAATTATAATAATAATTTTTGTATCTTCATCAGCTAAAAAAAGGAATAAACCATGAAAAATCCTTATGCCATAAGTGATTTTGAAGCCATTAGATTAGAAGGTTTTGAATACGTTGATCGAACCAGTCGCATTCCATTAACAGAAAATGCAGGTAAATATCTTTTATTTTTAAGGCCGCGAAGGTTTGGAAAATCGCTCTGGCTGTCCACGTTAAAAAATTATTATAATATTGCCAGGTCAGATATTTATGATCAATTGTTTGCAGGCACCTGGATTTATGACAATCCAACTGAACTTCACAATCAATATTTTGTACTGAAATGGGATTTCTCCTGTGTAGATTGTACTGGCAATAATGTCGAACAAAAACTGTATCAACATATTAACGACTGTATTGATTCTTTTGCATCAGATTACAAAGATTTCCTTCCTGAAAAGATAAAAATCTATCCAGATAAGGCAATGAGTAGTTTTATGAGTTTGCTGTCTGTCGTTCGCCAGACCGGTCACAAGCTCTATCTGTTTATTGATGAATACGATAATTTTGCCAATGAAATGATCGCAAATGATCAGCAGGAAGAATATTTCAGCATGACAGGCCTGGGGGGATTTTTAAAAACACTGTTCAAACAATTAAAGTCTGCCACTGAAGGTCTCGGCCTGGATCGTATGTACCTGA
>Ga0272440_1003633_pt1 | contig 11433 bp, 7 predicted proteins | sample SSMMMBAug17_FD_192440 | JGI IMG/M metagenome (GOLD analysis project Ga0272440, IMG submission 192440) | Marine sediment archaeal communities from Little Sippewissett salt marsh, Falmouth, MA, United States - SSM-MMB-Aug17 | ecosystem: Environmental > Aquatic > Marine > Wetlands > Sediment ... | reverse complement strand
TAGTAATGAATGCTCTTAAAATAACGAACCCATTAAGTAATCGATTATAGATTCTTGGGGCTAAGGAATGCTCGAAAAATAAATTCCTCATTTACTTATGTGCCAGCCCGATGTAGGGGCGAACCTTATGTTCGCCCTCGAACTAATAACGCTTTCGTTCCTATGTACGATGGGCGAACACAAGGTTCGCCCCTACATCGGGCTGGCACATAAGTAAATGGGGAACTTATTTTTCGAGTATTCCTAAGAAAATACACCTTTTTTGGAATGCGCCCCTTGTATGCTACGTCTCTACACGACCTATTTTTTCTACGATCAAGAAAAATGAGCAAGTTATTTTTTGAGCTTTCCTGAGGACGATTGAAAATGTATTTTAAACGATTTATAGAATTGTTTCCGGATTTAGCTGAAAAGGAAACACGTCGAATAACGATTCGAAATGACAAGAGAGTTCCCGATGGAGAATATGCATTTCTTGATGCTTACTGTGCTGATAAAACATGCGATTGCCGGCGCGTTTATTTTTATGTTCTCCAGATAGATCAAAAGTTTGAATCCATTCATGCTGCGACAATTTCCTATGGATGGGAAGATCTGGAATTTTATGAATCCTGGTCCCCTTACCTACCGCCCGATATGGCTAAAGAGATGAAAGGCCCTATTCTGGAAAGATCTGTAGAACAATCACAATATGCGGAGCATTTTTTACTTTTGTTCAAGACTGTAATGCTTAACGATCCAGACTACATTGAGCGAATTAAAAGGCATTATACTTTGTTTAAAATAAAATTGGGCGGAAAGGCATTCAAAAAAAAATTATTTAAGGGATATGATAAATATGCCCCCTGCCCTTGCGGCAGCGGAAAAAAATTGAAATTTTGTTGCTTGAAATGATGGAATTCAGGGACGATCGCTTTGAATCAGAGTGCGAGCTCGCTTACACGATTGATCCCAGGCGCTGCCTGGGATCAATCACCGGAGCGGGTTTGCGCTTAACCTGATGGCTTCGACCTGCACCCCCCCAATAAATATTAAAAATTCTTATTGAAATACATTAAATAATAAGTTATTCTGGTTACATAAGGATCTCTTGAAAATCTTTTTTTGAAAGGAATGTTTATGTATAAAAGAATAATTATTGTCGCCATTGTTTATGTCATTTATGCCTGTATTATTAATGTAAATACAAAAACTCATGCATTCACCCAACCAAATCAGAATGTAAAACAATCATTAACGTCCGATCCATCAGCCTTTCCTACATTTGATGCTTCGGATAATGAACTGGAAACCTCAATACAAGCCGCCTACACTGCCCTGAATAATGGACAATTCGACACAGCCTTAAATATTGCCAATCAAACCCTGAATCATGTCAAGTTAAACTATAATATGATGTCTGATGAACGATTAAAAATCCATAAATTGTTTTTTATAATCTATGAAAAACAAAAAAAATATGCTGCCGCTGAAAAACATTTTCAGCAGGCCTATGGGATCCAAAAAAAATTGTATGGTGAACATCATGATGATACATTGAATATTCTTGAACAATTGGCTACATTGTATCAAAAATGGCGCAGGCGAGAAAATTTAGAGAAAACACTGAAATTGATCAATCGTTTGTATCAGAAAAAATATGGAACCAACCATAAAAAAACGTTGCACAGTATCAACCAACTGGCCCATTTTTATATTACCCATCATGATTATGCGAAAGCTGTGCCTTATGTAAGCCAGGCTGTTAAAGTGAACACCCACATTTTTGGAAAACATTCCATAAAAAATCTGACACCCATAATGCAGGCAGCTAAAACATATTATCATTGCAAAAATTATGATCGCGCTTTAAAAACGTTTGACCATGCGTTCGATCTGATTCAAAAAAATGGCGGGCAGCCATCAGATGTTAAACTGAGTATTATTGAATCTCAGGCCAAACTACATATCATAAAACAACATTATCAAAAAGCAGAGGCACTATATAAAAAAGCGATTGCCTTGAGCAGGCAGATCCACGGCCCCCAAAATAAGTTACTACTGACATTCAATCAACAATTAATAGAAATATATCGATTACAAGAAAAATTTGAAAAGATCAAAAAACAACTTCAACAACACATTGAATTAACATCCAAAATTTCAGGAAAAGATCATCCAGAAACCATTGCTTCGCAAAAAGCGCTGGCGGATTATCTTTTTGACCAAGAAGAATATGCGGATGCTGCATCCATTTATGAACTTGCGCTTGATAACTGCAAAAAACGATATGGTATGCATGAAAAAACCCTGCATTTATCCAGACGACTTGCGGAGACATATATTGCACAATCACAATTTCAATCGGCAGAATCATTGTTAAAAAAGAATGTCAAAATGTACTCTGATCTTTTGGAAAGCACACGTGATAACCTTCAATTTCTTGCTCAAATATACAAACAGCAAGGGAATTGCCCTGATGCCATACCTTTGATGGATCAAGTTTTTCGTTTAAATGAATCCACCCTGGGGCCATCACATTCAAAAACACTCCAGGCGTTATCTGATCTCATTGGCTGTATGGTTGAAGAAAACCGAAATCTTGAAGCATTGAACTTGCTCAAACGAATTGAACCTGCACTTTTTAAATATCAATGGAATAAACGACTCAAAAAAGATTCATCTGTGCCTGAGCAAACAGGATGCATTCTTAATGCGCATAATTTTTGTAATGCATTATTTACTCTGGCTCGTGGAATGACCGATCCTGAAGTAATCGGCTACATTGCGGATGTTATGTTAAGATGGCAATATCTCAAACATTTTCCGGGTGCAGCCAATAAGAAATTGCCAGGATATCATGATTTAAATAAATTGTTTCAAATACGAATGGTCAACTTACCCTATAGATTGCCAAGAAATAGTGCTTTTTTTCATTTATATCCCTATGATGTTATCGATTTTTCTAATGCCCAGGCAACGCAATCGCGATGGATGCTTGTATTAGTTTTATCTGAAAATGAACAAACCACCAGCATGTTTTTAAAGGATTCAGGAGCTGTTCATGAAACACAGCGTTTAATGAATGCTCTGATGGTTGAAAACAGTCCACAACAACAAGCCAATCTCGAAAAACAATTGTATCAGCAACTTTTGGGTAATTTTGAAACGCATATTCAATCTGTGCAATCGGTATATATATCAACAAATGGGATTGGGCAGATGATTCCTTTTTCCAGACTTCGACTTAAAGAAGGCCAATATTGGATCTTGCGTCAACATGTGTGCCGCGTTTTTTCAGCCCTTGATTTTATGAAAAACATTACACCTGTGTATACAGGTTCTTTATTGGCAGTGGGTCAGGTGAATTATGATGCTTTTTTACAAACAGGTTCTGATGAATTGACAAATAGCACTGAAAGCATCACATCACGAGCTCAAAATCATATCCCTTTACCTGACAACATTCAACTTGATTATCAATTCCATACAGATGACAATCATTTGATTGAGAATATTATGACTGTTTATAAAGTCACGCGTAATGCAAGACCTTTATTTTTATCTGATTCAGATGCGACAGAATCTACCCTGAAAAATTTGTCATATCCGCCCCGAATTCTTCATATGTCTGTGGATTGCTTTTATTTAGGGCAATCAGTAGATAAGAATTTTACAATTCGTGGTGGTATTGCGCTTGCTGGAGCGAATCAGGGCATTCATAAAAAAATCGGACCCAATGGTCAAGATGGGCTGTTGTTGGATTATGAAATTTTAAATATGAATCTGAATGGCACCGAACTGGTTTGTCTGACAAATAAATGTGATTCACAACAGGTAAGCATCCACAATAGTGCCTATTTTCAAATGGCTGCATCGTTTCATATGGCGGGTTGTCGATTTGTATTATCTCCAATCTGGAAGATAAAACATGTTGAAGCATCTCAATTTATAACACGTTTTTATGAAAACTGGTTGCGGCAATCAATCAGTAATCCATCAAAAGCCTTACGAACAACAAAACATCAATGTATTTCAAAGGGTAATGCGCCTGATGTTTGGGGGAGTTTTGTTTTAATGGGCTTTTGATATTAAAAGTGTTCGGGGATATCCGAAAATTTATGCACCCTTTTTCGTTACCATTTCAGAAGCAACCTTTTTACCTTCATTAAACATTTCCTTATAATATGCTTCGACTTTTTGAGGATCCAGCGATAAAAAAGTACATCCAGATTCAAAATGAAGGGCTGTCATTTTTCCAATTGCATATGTAAATGCGCCATTGACAACAGAAGAACTGGCCACGCCAATGGTATGTCCTGCTACAGGAATTGCTTTGCTCATACTTGTTGCCAGCGATGCCGAAATTGAAGGCAGCGCAACTTTGCGAAAGCCAGCAACTGCCACATCATCTGCCAGGGCGCTTACTGATAATATCAATGATTTCAGGGATGTTTTATCTTTTTTTATTAAACGAATGCCATACAGCTTTGACAACTTCCTGATCATATTAAATTGTACGATTGAAATTGCAGCAAAATCAAGTAAGGGGATTGGCACAAGACTGACACTCATTGATGCCCATACATGATATCTGATAATTTCATCTGATCGATTTTTAGGTATTTGACTCATTCAAAATGTATATCAGAAAATGGGGGGCTTTCAAATACAAAAAATATAGTTTACTCATTTTGAAAGGGGTGTAGTATAAGTTAGTTAGGGGAGCATGTTGCCTCGAAAAAAAACGAAATCCAACCCATGTCCGAAACCGAAATATCAAATAGAAAATATCCCAATATGTTCATATGATTTTATATAATTTCTTGAAATATTGGGGCAACAGTGTTAATCATTCTTAATAATGAACGAAATAACCAAACAGGAGAAACTCAATGAGCATCATCAAATCCCGGATTGATACCCAATCCGAAACATACAAAAACAATTATGCTGCAAACACTGCCCTTGTTGAAGATCTGAAAAACGAGATGGACAAGGCTGCCAATGACCGCTCAGAAAAGGCAAGAAAACGCCTGAAAGAAACCGGAAAACTGCCTGTTCAAAAAAAGCTTGAATTGTTATTGGATCGCAACACTCCTTTCCTTGAAATTGCCCCTCTGGCAGCAAAAGATCAATATGACAAAAAGGTTCATAAAGCAGGAGCTGTTGCGGGTATTGGCGTAATTAAGGGCAGAGAGGTGTTTGTCAGTGCCAATGATGCCACCATTAAAGGAGGGGCGAGTTACCCCCTATCTGTCAAAAAAATGCTGCGTTGTCAAAATATCGCCATGGAGAATAGACTTCCAATGATCAATCTGGTTGACTCTGCCGGTGCTTTCTTGCCTTTGCAATCTGAAATATTTCCAGATATTGATGATGGCGGCCGAACTTTTTACAATCAAGCCATGATGTCAAAAATGAAAATCCCTCAAATTACATCTGTTATGGGCCTATGCACTGCAGGGGGCGCATATGTTCCTGCAATGAGTGATGAAGTTGTCCACGTGAAAGGTCATGGTGCTATTTTTTTAGGCGGACCGCCTCTGGTTAAAGCTGCTACTGGAGAAGAGGTTTCTGCTGATGGACTTGGCGGTGCCGATTTACATTGCAGTCAATCGGGTGTTTCTGATTATTTTGCCGAGGATGATGCCCATGCCATTGCAATAATTCGTGAAATTGTAGATCATCTTCCAAAAACTCCGAAAGCACATCTCACGCAAAGAGATGCCACACCACCATTGTATCCTTCAGATGAAATATATGGCATTATCCCAAAAGACATTGCCACGCCCTATGATATTCGAGAAGTAATTGCGCGGATGGTTGATGGGAGTGCCTTTTTAGAGTTCAAATCCATGTATGGCCCCACATTAATATGCGGTTTTGCGCACATTCATGGATATCCGGTAGGAATTTTGGGGAACAATGGTATTTTATTTTCTGAAAGCGCATTGAAAGGCACACAGTTTATTCAGATTTGTGATTCGAGACAAATCCCACTTATTTTTCTTCAAAACATAACAGGATTTATTATCGGACAGGCATATGAACAAGGCGGGATCACCAAAAATGGTCATAAAATGGTCAATGCTGTCGCAACATGTACAGTTCCCAAATTTACAGTGATTGTAGGCGCATCCTTTGGTGCTGGAAATTATGCCATGTGCGGACGTGCATATTCCCCCCGGTTTCTATGGATGTGGCCCAATGCGCAAATTGGAGTGATGGGAGGGCAACAGGCGGCGGATGTTCTGGTGACCATTCAAAATGATCAGCGCAAACGAACCAATCAACCACCGCTCACAGATGAAGAAGTGGCATTTTTAAGAGATCCAGTGATTCAGGCATCCATAAAAGAAGGCAATGCATATTACAGTACATCCAATTTATGGGATGATGGCATTCTTGATCCAGCCAAAACGCGAGATGTTTTAGGACTGGCAATATCTGCCAGCTTGAATGCACCGATTCGCGACGATGCCTTTGGTTATGGCATTTTTAGAATGTAATCATAGTGAGGAGAAAAGGGATGTTTCAGAAAATACTTATTGCAAACAGGGGAGAAATAGCGGTTCGAATTATGAAAACCTGCAGGGAGATGCAAATTCCTACAGTGGCTGTTTATTCTGATGTTGATGCTGCTGCATTGCATGTTATGAATGCTGATGCGGCGGTTCATTTAGGTTCGGCAGAACCATCGGAAAGCTATTTGAACATCAATAGGATTATTGCCGCAGCAAAACAAACAGGTGCAACAGCAATCCATCCAGGATATGGATTTCTTGCAGAAAATGCTCAATTTGCACAAGCCTGTCACGATAATGATATTACTTTTATTGGACCATCAGCTGAAGTTATCAAAAAACTTGGGGATAAAATAATTGCCAGAAATATCATGGCAAAAAGTGGGGTACCGGTAACACCGGGAACTACAATTAATTCCAACAATCCGGATGAATGGGCGCAAGCAGCAGAGACAATTGGTTATCCTATACTGATAAAGGCTGCATCCGGAGGTGGTGGTAAAGGCATGCGCGTTGTGCATTCCCCTGAAAATTTAGAGGAAAGCTGCGAAACTGCCGCCAGTGAAGCCAGAACAGCATTTGGTGACAGCACGATCTATATGGAAAAGTACCTTGACAAATCACGCCATGTTGAAATTCAAATACTGTGTGATTCCCATGGAAATGCCATTCATTTGTTGGAACGAGAATGCTCAATTCAAAGACGCCATCAAAAAATTATTGAAGAAACACCTTCCACCGCACTCACCGATGCGTTAAGAAAAAAAATGGGACAGGCGGCGATTACTGCTGCACAAGCTTCGGGTTATGTCAATGCCGGTACTGTTGAGTTTTTATTGGATGATACCGGAAAATTCTATTTTCTTGAAGTGAACACACGCTTACAGGTGGAACATCCAATAACTGAAATGGTTACAAATATCGATCTGGTTCGACATCAAATTGAAATTGCTGCCGGACACCCTTTGTTACTCTCACAAAATGATATTGTAGGGCGGGGGCATGCCATAGAATGTCGTATTTATGCTGAAGATCCTGAAAACAATTTTTTTCCATCACCAGGAAAAATCCAATTCTTAAAAGAACCAACCGGGCCTGGAATTCGAAATGATTGTGGTGTTTACACAAATTTTGATGTGCCGGTGGAATATGACCCAATTTTATCCAAACTCATCGTATTTGCTGAAACCAGGAATCTGGCCATTCAACGCATGATTCATGCACTTCAGCGCTATGCAGTCATTGGGCCTAAAACAGCCATTGGGTTTATGCTGGATGTTTTATCATCAAAACCTTTTCAACGAGGTGAAACCCATACTGATTTTATTGATGTTCATTTTAAAAATTGGAAACCCAATCTATCTGAAAAACAAATCGCCTGCGCAGCTTTTCTTGCAGATAATTTGCTTGCAGAAAAAAAGGACAATACGCGAAATGAAACCCCATCGGAAAGGATTTCTGTATGGAAGCAGCTTGGAAATTTTAGATTATAAGATAAGGAGTAATTATGGATTACAGACTCAAATGTCAGAATACAGAAGTTCCCATTCAATGTAATGTAGAAAAATCCCATCAATTTTCAGCAGCCCTTGAAAACAAAACGTTATATATTTCAGCCGAACGTATTTCTCCATATGAATTATTTCTCACCATTGATGGCAGGCACTACAACGTGTTTATTCATGGCAATGAACAAGAAAAGGATATTCAAATCAATGGTCGGGAGTACCACATTGAAGATATGGATTTGCTTGAACAGCAATCTGCCGGTGCCTCTGAAATTGAAACAGCACCATCAGATGTTATTCCCCCAATGCCTTCAATTGTTACCCGAATTTTAGTTCAAGTGGGTGATCATGTTGAAAAAGCGCAATCTTTAATTATTGTTTCTGCCATGAAAATGGAAACAACGTTAAGTGCTCCATACAATGGCGTTGTGACAAAAATCCATGTGGCAGAGGGAGATAAGGTAGCGGCCAAACAAGTATTGATGGATATTGATGAAGATTGACAACGCATAAGAGGTTGGAAGGTTAAACATCGCGACCTGTCGGATCTTATTGCTATACACATGACAATAAGAGATTGAATTTAAAAGCATTTCTTTTTTTCACATGTTCCCAGGCTCTTATCGAGATGTGTATAACGATAAGCCTGTCGGATTGGGGAGCATATTTCGATTATTTCAATAAAAGGAAACACAAAATGCCTCAAAACAAAGATAAAATCATTATTGCCAATTGCAGCGGTTTTTTTGGTGATCGGCTATCAGCTTCCAAAGAGATGGTTCAAGGGGGCCCTATTGATGTTCTTACAGGTGATTATCTTGCAGAATTAACAATGGCCATCCTTGTTCAAAAAAAGCTCAAAGATCCAAATGCCGGGTTTGTGCCAACATTTCTCAAGCAAATGCAGGAAATAATGGCAGAATGTCTTGAAAAAAACATTAAAGTTGTCAGTAATGCAGGTGGATTAAATCCATCAGGCATGGCCAGTGCTTTAAAAGTGATGGCAGAACAACTGGGATTATCACCCAAAATTGCCTTTATTGAAGGTGATGACCTTATACCAAGACTTCAATCCTTACAGTCATCCGGGGAACCTTTCACTCATCTGGATAAAAATATCCCACTGGCTGAATCGAAAGCTATGCCGATAACTGCAAATGCTTATTTGGGCGGATGGGGAATTGCCAAAGCCTTAAAGCATGGTGCTGATATCGTGGTTTGCGGTCGTGTTGCGGATGCTGCGTTGGTGGCTGGCCCTGCGGCATGGCATTTTGAATGGGATCAAAATGATTGGGATTCCCTTGCAGGGGCATATGCAGCCGGACACATTATTGAATGCGGTGCTCAGGCAACAGGCGGTAATTATTCATTTATCAATGAAGTGCCTACATTTAAAAATGTCGGTTTTCCCATTGCTGAAATATTTGATGATGGCAGCTTTGTTATTACAAAACATCCCAACACAGGCGGTCTGGTTTCAGTGGGTACTGTGACTGCCCAGCTTCTTTATGAAATCAATGGTCCAAAATATCTTACTCCTGATGTTACAGTGCGTTTTGATACATTATCTTTGAAACAAGAATCCAATGATCGTGTTTGTGCATATGGCATAAAAGGAGAACCTCCGAATGACACAACCAAAGTGTGTATCAATAATCTGGGCGGACATAAGAATAGCATGACAGTTATCCTCACAGGTCTTGATATTGAAAAGAAAGCAAAAATTGTTCAGGAGACCCTATTGGAAAGTTTATCCGAACCACCTGAAATGATTGATGTTCAACTTATTCGATCAGACAAAGAAAACCCCAAAACAAATGAGGAAGCCTTTGCCTTTCTTAAGATAACAGTTATGGATCCGGATTCTAAAAAGGTAGGAAAGAAGTTCTCAAGTAAAGTCGTTGAAATGGCATTGGCCAATATCCCCGGATTTACATTGACAGCCCCCCCTTCAAATAGTTCACCAACTGTTATTCATTGGCCTGCATTGATTTCTGCCAATCAAATCACACACACAATTCATATTGGCGAAGAAACGATTTCTGTACCTGCCTTAATTAAAGCAGCTCCATTGGAACCTATTCTAGTGAATCCCCCCAAAATACACAAATTCCCCAAAGGGAAGTTGATAAAAGTACCATTTGGTCATGCCTTTGCAACCCGATCCGGAGATAAGGGGGGCAATGCAAATCTTGGCGTATGGGCGCAGAGACCTGAAGCGTATGCTTTTCTACAAGACTTTCTTACCATTGAAAAACTAAAAGATTTACTTCAAGACTGCAAGCCATTTACAATTGACCGATACGAACTGCCCAACTTACTGGCTCTTAACTTTTACATTCATGGAATTCTGGGAGATGGTGTGGCGGCATCTGTGCGAATTGATCCGCAGGCAAAATCCTTAGGGGAATATCTGAGAGCTAAAATTGTGGAAATGCCTGAAGATATCTAATTCTTCATACGAATTATTGGGTTCGGTGCTACTGGAATAAATTAACAGGCTCATTTTTTTCATGATCGTACAAAAAAATAAGGTCGTGTAGAGACGTAGCATGCTACGTCTCTACAGCACAATTACCTCAAAACGAACAATATCAATAATGGGGAAGTTATGTTCAGAGCATTTCTAACCATCTTTAATTACACAAAATATCCCACAAGATTTTCAGGAAATTTCAATTATTTCCAACAAAACGTTCAAATACGTTGTGTTATGAAAAACGAACCTGGCTAACAATAAAATTGCAATCTTTCTGATAAGGAAAACTCGAAAAATAAGTTCCCCATTTACTTATGTGCCAGCCCGATGTAGGGGCGAACCTTATGTTCGCCCTCGAACTAATAACGCTTTCGTTCCTATGTACGATGGGCGAACATAAGGTTCGCCCCTACACGTTCTTGGCACATAGGTAAATGAGGACTTTATTTTTCGAGCATTCCTAAGGAAATCTCGAAAAATAAGTTCCTCATTTTCTTATTTGCCAGCCCGATGTAGGGGCGAACCTTATGTTCGCCCTCGAACTAATAACGCTTTCGTTCCTATGTACGATGGGCGAACACAAGGTTCGCCCCTACACGTTCTTGGCACATAGGTAAATGAGGACTTTATTTTTCGAGCATTCCTAAGCTAAATATTCCACTTGTAAGTGTGCCCTCTTTTTGGTAAAAGTGTATTTTTCGCCCTTTAGAGGGACGGAGTCCGCGTAAAACATGAGCTTAGGGATGCACTGAAAATAACTTCCCCATTATTGATATTGTTCGTTTTGAGGTAATTGTACTGTAGAGACGTAGCACATAGCCGTCAGGCTAAGCAAACCCACTCGTTCCCACGCTCTGCGTGGGAATGCATATGGGACGCTCTGCGTCCCCTGTGCTCGTATCTCGGTCGCCCAATACAGAGGACGCAGAGCGTCCAGGAT
>Ga0272440_1003632_pt1 | contig 11437 bp, 2 predicted proteins | sample SSMMMBAug17_FD_192440 | JGI IMG/M metagenome (GOLD analysis project Ga0272440, IMG submission 192440) | Marine sediment archaeal communities from Little Sippewissett salt marsh, Falmouth, MA, United States - SSM-MMB-Aug17 | ecosystem: Environmental > Aquatic > Marine > Wetlands > Sediment ... | reverse complement strand
GTTTTAATACGATATTCTCATTTATTCAAATAACTGATTATCAATTCAGTTAATTCGAAATTGTAGAGAGCCCCTTCTAGGGCATAAATCAAGCCACCGCCTCTGGCGGTGGTTGTTGACTAAGTATAGTTATTTACTTTTTTTGTCTGTAATTTCTAAAATTCATCTAATTTCAAGTTTCTTCTATGTGCATATGTTTCGATAGATTTAATCCCATTTCTGGCGCATTTCCATTGAGGATGATCCTTCAAAATTTTATAAGCTATAACTATTTTTTTTTGATTGTCTTTTACAATCTCATGTAATATCCTTTCAATAATAAATGAACTTTTTTCTGCTTTAACTTTTTCTATTTTAGCTTTTAATTTGGGGTAAGTAGAAATTGCGACCTCTATCAAATATTCTATACCGTCTTCCCTAAGAGTTCTTATTATAGGATCTGCAATAACTGTATCTCTAATATACTGAATGGTTATATCTTCCTTATATATGTTGCCAATTACAAGATTATTCCTACCTTCTCTTCCTGAAGCTATATCACCATCTTCGTAAATCCTTATATCTAATTTATTACAAAAATTTTCATTGCCTCCAATTCTATATCGTGATAAAGTATTTATATTTTTTGGATAAATATCAAATTCCACTAGTTCTTCGGGTATTTCATTTATTATATATTTCGATTTAGCGCTTTTTGCCAAAAATTTTGCGTATTGCACTTCTAAAAAAGTATCATTACCTATAGATAATTCAGTAGAATCTTTTTCGTCATTTTCCTTCAATGACCTATAACTCGTATTATATAACATTGCTAATTCAAAAAGTGAATTATCAAAACCATAAAGAGTTTTTAATATTATCTCAATGGATAATATTCTTCTACCTAAATTTTTTTCTATTTCTAATTTCGCATCAATAATATTTTTTACAGCTTGAATAGGCAATATCTCTTGATGAAATTTATCAATGCTTATACAAACTTTTATCTTAAGTGGATACTCTCTACAGCGTGATTTTATTACTTTTTGAAATTGTTCGAAATAACAAGTTGCCTTCTGTTTATCAAGTCCAAATGATCCATTGGTAACAATTACAATATTTGCACATTTAGATTGTTTGGCAATTTCGAGTATAATGTTAATTTTCAATGTTGGTTCGCCTCCTCCTGCAATAATAAGATCACCATAATAGCCAGTATTCAATAATTGAATTACTTTTCTAACTCCTTTTTCTGATAACTCATGACGCCGAATTTTGCTACCGGTGTCTGAAATCTTTATGGCATCAGCACCGCAATGTCGACATCCAATATTACAATATTGAGTTACATGTAAGTTAATACAATCAATATCAACGCTTCTTGTCTCTTCTTTAACGTTCGAATGATTTCTAAGAATTTTTAATAGATCGTTATAAGCAACTTTGCCATGTGAACAACCGCCCAATTTTAATAATCTATTTAAAATATTTTTTAGTATTGGATTATTGATGGAGTCACAATATAATTTTGCCATATTATCATATATATCACATGATATTTGTTCCTGCGAAATAAGGTAAGTAATATATGATAATTCTGCTATTTTCTCAATTTGTTCAAGAAGCGTATCTTGATTAGGTTCTATTAAATTTGAATAACTATAATTAAAAAAGCGACGTTTTATACTTTCTATTAATTCTTCTTCCTTACACTCGAATTTTGTAGACAGAAGAGCAGCAAATATAAAATTTAAAAGAAAAAAGTTTGCTTGGGATAATCCATCCTTGACACCTACTTCTTCACATATTTTACTTTTCTTTTTATCAAATAGTCTCCATTCATCATAATTTTCAACTAATTGTCTTATGACGACAACAAATCTTTTCTGAATAGCATTACTTCGAAATCCATCAAAATTACCTACTATATCTTCTAAATCAATATAATATAGCTGATGAATAATAAACTTTATTCTATCTATGATAAAACGTTTTATAATAGTATTAGTGTCATAAAGGTAGGTGGAAAGTTCATTTTTTAACAACTCATACATTTTTAATATTTTTTCTCTACCTAAGGTGGCAGTTTCATGAGTCACTTCTGGCTGTTTATCTAAATACTTACCTGTATTACCTTTTTTAGTATAAGGTAATAATTTCTCTTTATCACCAAATAGTCTTGTATGGTATATATCAATTTCTTTAGACCATTGTGAACCAGGAAATAATGTTGCTACTGAAAGGCCTATATTAGTTGGATCAGCTTTCCTTACAAAATGAATTGTCTCCCATACATTCTCATCCGATTCTTCAGGAAGACCCACCATTATAAATAGTTTAATTTCCTCAATTCCTGCTTCTTTAGCCCATCGCACAGCGTTATAAGTCTCTTGCTGTGTGGTCATTTTTTTGGCTATTTCATTACGAATTTTATGTGAACCGCTCTCCAACCCAAAAGCTAAGCCATTACAACCAGCCAAACTCATTTTGTTTATTAGTTGGGGGGAGACTGTATCAACACGCAAAGTAGCTCGCCAAGAAATGTTCAATTTTTCATCTTCAATTAAATCACAAAACTCATATATTCTTCCAGGATTAATACCAAATGCATCATCTATAAAAGTAAAATTAGTCCATCCACTTTCATAATAATATTTAATTTCATCCAAAATATTCCTTACATTTCTCAGACGAACATTTTCTCCAAATACAACCTTTGAACAAAAAGTACAAGCATACGGACAACCGCGAGAGCTAAATATAGGAATTGCTTTTCGCTTTGGTTCGATAATCCATGTATCATAGTGCTGTAGGTCTTCACGAGTAAGTAGAACCATAGGCAAATCATCAATATTTAATATGGGTTTTGCGACATCTCCTTGAAATATAGAATTATGATATTTTAGAGACAGTCCCTTAATTTCTAAAAATTTGTGTATTTCTGAAGTGTTCTTTATCGTATTTACAAACTGCGATATAGAATATTCACCTTCACCTTTTAAAACACAGTCAAATTGTTTTCCATTTAGTATCTCTCGGGCTGGAACTGAACTCGGGTGAACTCCGCCTGCAATAATGATTGTATTCTCTTTTGTCATTCTAACTATTTCAGCAGCTCTAAAAGCATTTTGGCATGATGGTGTAGTAAATGAGATACCTACTATGTCTGGATAAATTGTTTTTACCGAGTCCTTGAGTCGCTCTTCTATAAGTTTTTGTTCAATGCTTCCAGTAGCCAGGTCTAAAACATAAACTTCTGCATCAGAAAATTTGTCTAAAGCAGCCCGAAGAGAATACAATCCAATAGGTGGTATAAAATTATTTACCCCTCTAATATTTGCATTAATTAAAAGTATTCGAGGTTTTCGTTTGTTAGCCATTATGGATTCATGAATTTTTTTAAAATTGTTTGTAAGTACCTTATCTATTTCTAATTCTCCCATTTCAGACATATTGATAATCTCTAATACACCAAGTTTTTTCATTTCTGTAAAAGAGTCCTTTTTGTCTATAGCATGTGTCATAATTCTTTCTGCTTGTCTTTTTACATCATATAAAACTATTTGCGGTAAGGTAAGTCGTTTCATTTTATATTCATTAAGCTTCCATTTCAAAATTCCGTAAGAAATATAATCAAGCTTTAATCCAAATTCATGTTTCAAGCGAAGGAAACGTAATATTTCTCCTATTCTGAAATTAGTTCCATCGCCAAATAATCTAACCTTGCCTTCAAGTAAGTCTTTTAGACTATCTATGTGCCCATAAATATTTCCTTCCATATCTATTCCAAGTTTCAAAAGACCTATACCCGAATTGAACGACAGTTCTTCTCGAGTATCAGCATCAAAGAGTATTCTTACTATAAACGTATTTTCCTTACTGTCCAATGTCTTTGTAGTTATAGGGCCAACATAGCTCACTTCCAGGTCCTCAAAATGTGGTTTGTAGGGTTCCGCTGAATGTACAAGGTACTTAAGAAAATCTTCACTTTGAAAACCTAATGATTGCGCCATATGCTCAAGTTCATTCATTGCTTCTTCTAATATTCTATTATTATCAAGTTTAAAAAATTTCCTTAAGACTTTTCTTTCTTTATCACTGAGTTTCAGTTTAATCGCTGTATCAATGTCTGCCAATTCAATTTCCATAAAAAGAGCATCACGGACACCCCCACCGATTATAACAATATTCCTAAGATCATGTTTTTTCAAAAATTGCATAAATCTTAAAAGACGTTTATCATGTATAGCCTCAATGGGAATCTTTTTTTTTCTGTAAGCCTGTTCAATCAGATTTCTATTTATTTTCGGTCCGCTATATTCTTTCTCATTAATTCCAAAATATGACTTAACGTTATCAATTAGCCAAAGTCTATTTGCGAAAAATCGTAACAATTTTGTAAGATCAATCTTTATCTCTGTATGAACATTATCTATCTTTGCTAATGTCTTTTTATATTGTTTGATAATATTTCCGTGATTATCAAACACATATTCTCGGTTTTTAATCTCTTTAAAACTACCCAATTCATTATAAAAAAAGTGTTTGATAACTATCGTATCAACAGATGAATCTAATAGTTTTTTTAAGTTTATTCTATAAGGTTCCATTAATGTTGGATATGATATGCCTTCTAATATCTCTGACATAATTTCATTTCTCAAATGCTTTTTTTCACGCGCTATTTCACCTTTGCTGAGCTTCTTAAAAAAAACCTTTGTTTTTTCATCTGCTTCAATGCCTTTTAGAACACTAAATAAATTTATATAATTATCTTTATTTTCGAAAAGTTCCATAAATATAGCATTAGCTTTCGAACACTTATTATATTTTCTGTTAATATCAATTACAGTTTTTGCTATAATGTATAAAGAATCTTTTGATATGTTTGCATATATTAAATCTATAAGTAAATCCTCTACTCTATTTTTACTCCTTTCTTCCAAATCTTCGAATGAGTCAATAATAGCTAAGTGCAATCTGTTTAAAATACCTTCGAAATCTTGATATAAATTGCCCAATAAAATAACATCCTTGTAAGTAAGCTCCATGAAGTTATCACTTAAAGCGTTGAGCGACATCTCTTTTGATTTTAATCTTTCACCATTTCTAATAAAGTTTTCTGCTTCTTCAAAAAACCATATGCTTCCATATCCTTTGTAGTTCGCTTCTTTGGATTTAAATAATATTGGAATTATATATAGTTCTTCTCCCATAAGGAAAGGATAAAGATTATGGGTTGCATCATCAATAATGAATAGTTTTATTCTCCTTCCTTCTTTAACAATTCCTCTGCTTTCTAAATAAAGAGATATCCTCTCTTTTTTCGTAGGCCCAGGTTCTTTTAAAAAATCCAACGAATCAAATTCATCAAGAATATTAAGTTGTTTTAAAATATTTTCGGTTACTTTTCGCTGGTTTTCTTGCCTACTACTGATACCTATTATTTTTATGTCCCTTTCATGGAATTTATTTCGTAGTCTTTTTACATCACAGATCAACTCGTAACACCTTCTCTGTTGTAACCTTTTATCATGCTTTTTGTTAAGTTGTGTCAATATTTTACTGGATGTTTCATCTATAACTGAAATTGAACTATGCATATCTCGATACCATTGTTCAGAACCGATATAGCCCACTGGTCTAAACACTACATTATCAAGGTCACAGAAAATATATAATTCATGTATATCATTAATTTCATGTAAAACAATTTTTTCAATATCTTCTAATGATGAAGCGTATTTTATTATATTCTCTTTCCTCTGTAATTCTTTTAAACTACCAATAATAATTTTTGCTTTATGTTGTTCAAATTCGTCCGTAACTTTGCATTGCACAATGCCATTATTCAAAATAGAATCAAATGTTATAGTCTTTGGTGATTGTTCATCAATTAATGAATTAGCACCACCATGACCAAACCTAGAAAAACCTGCATTTGGAATAATTGAATGTAAATGAGGTTCAACGCCATACATAAAGATACGTGCTCTTAGGTGCTCTTTTTCCAACCTATTTGGGTCGTTAATGATTAATTCGATATAACTCAATTTTGATTTGATAGAGGAATAATCTAACTCATTGATAAATATAATACTTGATAATAATGTTGGTAAAGAACCTCTTATACCGCTATCAATAAAGACTATGTTTTTATTCTTATCATTTTTTAATTTTTCAGGTATTATATTTGTTTGTATCTTCTTCAGAACTTTTTCTACTTCTGGTTCACTAAGTACATAGGTTAACAACCTTTTAGTAAAAAATAGAAGATATAGTTTTTCTATATTATGTTTAAAATGCTTGTATTCTTCTTCATATATTGATTTTCTATTAGTATCTTTAATATTACTATAATTCTTTTTTTGTAAATTTTTAAAAAGCCATATCTTGGCAGTAGATAGAGCTTCTCTTGAACTTTCGTCTATAGCAGATACTAATCCTTTATTGTTATTTCCTCTTAAAAAACCATAAAGCTTTGTATCTAAAGTAAATGCAGCTCGCGAATAAAAAGACTTTTCATTTAAACCTTCAATTTGATAGCGTTGATGTTCTTTCTCTGTCATACATGTCAACCTGGTGCAATAAATTAATACCGGACTTTGGTAATCGGTTTCTCCTAAAATCCCAAGAAATGGATAGCAAAGTGGTTCGGCATCTGATAATATAATAACAGGTTGAAAATTTTTTGAGAATCCAATTCTTCCGGTATATTCACTAAGCTTTTCTTCAAATTCATGAAGTGTGATCAAAAGCTGTCTCGATAGATAAGAATGATATCTTTTCATGCTGTCAATTTTGTAATGGATCATACTTATTAAAAGGTCACAAAATATATTATAATAGGCACCTTTTGTTCGTAAAAATTTCGTATTTGGATATTTTTCATTTAATAAATTAAAAGAGTTATCGAGGATTTCAATTACATACACGGAGAGTAGTTTTATTATGCTATCTCTGACATCAGCACTAACTTTAGAGTCAGATAATACAACTATGTTATTTATGACTGATAACATAGCTGTCGAACATGCCAAAATGACTTCAGGTTCATTACTATATTTCTCAAGATAATTATTTATAAATAATTGTAAATTACAATTTTTATTTATATCTTGGCGTTCTTTTTTTGCATTATCATAACTTAAAATCTCACAGGCTTTTAAAAATCCCTCATCTCTAAATATGGAATTAATTAATTTATATCGATTACATTCTTCTTGATAGCCATAGCCATAAAAACTATCGGCATTTTTAATACTGTTACTGGTAGAGGATACCATCGCTAAAACTTTTGATAGGTATTCAGAGTATTCGAGAGGTTCTCTATTGCATCCTAATAAGCTTTTATTATCTCTTGTAAGGTGATAGTATGTTTTACGTTTTTTACTATTTCTCAGCATACTTTCAATAAATAATAAAAGTGATTTATGAACACTCTTATCTATACTTTGACCTTTATTAACTACTTCATTAATGATTCGTTGTATCATTTTAAGTTCTGATATTACTTCTTTGTCATATAAATAAACCCCGTACTCATTTTCAATCCAATAAAAGATATTTTTGTTATTCAAATACTCATTACTTAATAAATCAAGCAGTCCATTCAAGTAGTGATTATACCTCGCACAAAATTCACACCGACTATCTAATTGTGGATTTATATTTTGGAGCTTTTTTATTCGAAAGTGATTATTAACTACTTCATCATAACCATCACTAATGTGGCCCAATGCACCACCGTTCATATATCCACGATGATCGCATGGATAAAATATTCCATTCGATGAAACTGTTACTCTAAAAAAACATGCATAGCATTTAGTGTAGGCTTTTGACTGTAACTCACAGGTAGTTAATTCGTTGATAAATTTCATACATTCAGCTTCAGAATAATCAGCTATAATATTTAAGTCAAAATCTTTATTTTCTGAATAAAGTCTTTTCATTTCATTAATTTTTTTGTAAGCTTTTTTTATTTCATTCCTTTGAGGTGCACCTTCATTTGTTTTATATGGATATCTGAATCTAACAGAATCAGCACCCACAATTCTTGCAATACCTATAAGTGCTTCTATTTCATCAGAAGTGATATTTTCATTTTGCAATACACAACTAATATTTATTTGAAGTTTGCTTCCAACTGTATCACGTAAAAGAACAAGTTTTTTGATATTTTGTTGTATTATACTAAATTCATTTTTGACTTTTTTGAGTAGAATATTTGGCCTTTTAAGCAATCTATAAGTCTGCCATGTTCCTGCATCTATACTAAAATTAACAAACAAGGCACTATGAGATTTGTTACCTACTAAAGCTTTCCTACATCTATCATCTAAATTCAACCCATTCGTGTAAAGGCCAACAGCAAAACCTCTCTTTATAGCCTCTTCAATTCCAACTATCGTTGCATCTTTTGCCTTTTTTACTAATGGATCGCTATATATACCATTAAACTTTATTTCTTCTAATTTATGTGTAGCCGTTTTGTTATATTCATATATTTCCTCAATTAATATCTTTATATCTTTTTCACTTATAAATAATTGAGAATGTTCCTTTCTTTTTTCTTGGAATCCGCAAAAACGGCAAGACATGTTGCACATTCCAGCTGGTTGAATTTCAATACTGACTGGTTCTACTTTTTTACCTTGTATAAAGTCCTTAATAACAGCATAATGCCTTATTAATGTATTCATGTAGCCAGTTGGTCTATCATTATAGAAAAGTATATTGTTCAATTTTGTTTCATTTCGCATTGAATCACTGCTCCTTATCTCTATAAAAATAAATCTCTAAGAAATATTGTCTATCAATTTATAAGGATAGTTGTATAATTTTCAAAAACAAACAATGATATTATCTTATTAGCTAATCTTAGCGATCAAATCCAGTTGTGCTTTAGATGAGTAAAATAATGCAATAAGAGCGTAATAATTTAAAAAACCTTTTTTTGTTATATAAAATTTACTACCGGTATCACTTAACAAATCAGAGGTTAGAGCAAATTCTAAAACTTTTTTGAAATATTTTTTAAAATCAACACCTAATTTGGCTTTACATTCAACATAATCAATAAAGCCATGAAAATATAATGACAATGAAATGTATTTTACAATGATTTCTTGCCATGGTAATTCGTAAAAATATTGTATTGGTTCTTTTTTAGCAGAATTTTTTATATACAACAATGGATCAAGATTATTATCTGAAAAATAATTAAACGAAACATGCCGTGTGGTGAGTCCTTGAGAACCAGCACCAATGCCAATATATGAACCATAACTGAGATGTCGATTTTGTAAATACGAAGAACATCCTGTTTCGTTTTTCGATAACGAAAAATATGAGGAACCATAATCAGCATAATAGCCATAATCACGTAATATATTATAAGCATATTGGTACATTGCAACCATTCTTTTTCGATCAGGTTTTTTCTTTACAGAAAGAGCTGTTCTGTAGTAACGTGTTTCATATATTGAAATATTTTCAGGTTGTAAATGTTTTGAAACATATTTTACATTACTTTTAAACGACTCACTTGATTGTTGAGGTAAACCATACATAATATCCACATTAATTTTTTTAAAGCCAGCCTTTCGAGCATTCCCTATAGCATTTTCATAAAGTACGAGACTTTGAGCACCTCTATTCAATTTTCTTAGTAATGTCGTTTCGGTTGTTTGAATGCCCATACTTAGCCTTATAAAGCCTAATTCTATCAAAAATTTTAGTTTTGTATAATCAACTGCTGCAATTATTGCAGTTGTTTCGATACTTGGAGTCCAGTCATGAGAAACTCGTCCCTTAATAATTTTTTCCATTATTTCACGCCATATTCTTTCAAGATTATTAGTTGTTAATAAAGTCGGGGTACCTCCCCCAATATCAAAACCATAATAAGTTTTATTTGAGGAATTTATTATCTTAGAATAATAATTAATCTCGTTTAATAAAGCATCAACATATTTATTTTGGGTTTCATTTGGCATGTTAGGAAGTGTTTCATACTGACAAAAAGCACACTTGTTTACACAAAAGGGGTAATGAATATAAATAGATAAATATCTATCTTCATTAAAAAAATCATATCTTGGTTGTATTTTATATTTTGACCAGTAGTCTCTACCTAGTGGATAGATCGAATCATTGGTCAAATTATCTTTAAATATTTGATAAAACTTCTCAGGCTCAGAAAAAATATTATTTTGATAGATCATTTTATTGTAACCATTATTATATTTCCCTTAACTATATATACATTAATTATTAATAAACTTTCATGAAAATGCATTCCCCCATACATGAAAATGTATCTCAGCAACAAACATATAACGTGGAAATTAAATTGTTAAACTGATTCTGAAACTTTCAGTATATCTAACTTTAAATGCATTTTCATGGTAAATTAATAAATTAACCCTACAACGTCACTTACAATTTTTTTGTTTACATATTGTATGAATCTTAAATAGAAAATTCAATATGTAGTGGCCACCCAAGTAATTGACGTTGTAGGGTTAAAGAAACTGTATGATTTTGATTTATATCAATAAAGCCAATTCTTGCATCTATCACAAAAATAACCATAACTATTTGAATTTTAGACGATTGTTTTCTTTGGTTTGGGTGAAGATATTTCAGGACGACGATTCAATAAAATAAGGCAGTCGTTTCGACAATTTGATTAAATAGGTAAATTTTAAGTGTTTGATTTTACAATATTTCAATTTTTATTAAATCGTTTCGTCGTTCGTCGTCTCAAAATATCTGCACCTCTTTGGATTTGCTAAGCACTTGAACCTAATGCTTTGAGTTCAAATGCTTAGCAAACTATACAATTGGTAAATTTTTGTCAACGACCTAAAAGCGTTAGTTTCAGTTGCTGTGCAAAAACGAAATGGTTTAATTTTTGTCAAAGACCCAAGAGCACTTGGAACGTTGTCAAGAAATAAAACGATTACGTGTTTGCACTGCCTCTGAATCCAAAGCGCTACGACTGTTTTTCAAAATTATGTCGATTGTGTGGATGCTCATCGTTTATGTCCATCATAGTCCACATTTGAATCAGACGAATCATAGTTCTTTTTGCGTGATTTATTGTAATTACATCAATTAACCGGGTGCTTGGATACTCAGTTTTTTTACCCCTTTTGAATAATATTGTATAACAAAATTGATAATAACCAGTCCGTTTTTGTTACAAGACTCAATGTTCCAAGTTTACGAGTATAACTAGTAGCTCTATAGTTTATGTATAACTTTTAATGACATATCTGCATATCATTCAACTGTATATCATAAAAATATCATTTTGTAATGAAATAATTGAATGTAAAGTCGAGAGATAATTCTGCTTAACTGTATATCATTCAAATTTGAATGATATACAGAAACTGGATAATAAAATCAATTTTCGAAATTTGGCTGTTGTCAGATACTAAACTGT
>Ga0272440_1003631_pt1 | contig 11438 bp, 1 predicted proteins | sample SSMMMBAug17_FD_192440 | JGI IMG/M metagenome (GOLD analysis project Ga0272440, IMG submission 192440) | Marine sediment archaeal communities from Little Sippewissett salt marsh, Falmouth, MA, United States - SSM-MMB-Aug17 | ecosystem: Environmental > Aquatic > Marine > Wetlands > Sediment ... | reverse complement strand
ATTTGACACAGAGCAGGATCCCACAAATCCAAATTCAGGAAAAGTGATTCTCAAAGGACGATTTGAGGAAACCATTACAGGGGTGCATAAAATTGAGCTAAAAGTGAGTGGCACCTATACATTGACTCGCGTATCATTGATAGACAGATTGAACGATCAAGGTTAAAGGAGGATTTCATGAAAAACAAATTAACTTGCAGTGTTAAACTGATATGCACCTTTATTTTTTTTCTTTTCACGTCTGTCTCTGCTCAGGCGATTACATGGACATATTATGACATTAATAACAATGCCCTGGTTAATCCTACTGATGATGAAATCGATAAAACATCAGTGATGAGAGCCAGCGATACTGGATTAACCCAATATAAACTGGAAATTAGTCACGATTTTTCAGGCACATGGGGAACCGGCTATCTTGAAAATATTGGCAATCCATATCCGGAAGTGGGTAAGCACTGGAAAAACTTAAATGAAGAAATTATCTGTAATGTGGATGGTATTGTTCCTGATACGACCAGTTATAACAGTCGATATATTGCAGCGGGTTATTATGCTCAGGGACCTCCAAATACCATAGACAAAGCCAATGCCTTGTTGTTTGATGGTGTGGATGATTATGTCAGTATAGATGGTATAAACATTGATAATCCAACTCGCCTGGAATTCATATTTTGGGCAAAACGTGACAGAACCAATCAGGAAGAATGGATGATGTCTCATCCTTCATATTCAGGGGTTAATCCTGGATTTTATATCGGCTTTGATCAATCAGATATGGCGACTCTTGGCACTGCCTCTCATGGGTTTGTTAAGGCAGACAGGGCAACTGATACGGGATGGTATCAGTGGAAATTTGTTATAGAATATTATCCCTATCCTTATCACAATACTACAGGACAAGGCGTTAAATTGTATATTTATAGAGATGGCGTAGAACTGGCTCAAAAAACAATAGAACCTGATCACTGGGGAGTACCTTACTCATATCAGACAACTGATTATGAATCAGGATGTTATGTACTTGATATGGATGGTCAATTATTGGGCGGAGATGATGAAAATTACAATAGTCAATGGAGTGAATGTCAGGAAGAATGGGGAAGAAATTTTGGTGATTATTCTGATGGCATTAGTAATGGGCATCCTTTGCAAATATGTGCGGAATATGGTGGAAAATTTGATTTGATTCTATCACAATGGTTTAAATGTGATCGATGCTACCCAAAAGGAGAATGGGTTCCAGAATCTGTCTGTAAAACAGCATGGTGGGGGCAGGGGATGTACCATTACAAGGGATTTGATCGATATAATGGTCATACTTATAAGGATGTGTTAACAACTAAACTTGTTCCTGTTACAAAGACTGCGTATAATTATGACTGTCAGAAAATGCAATACGTTGTCAATGGTCCTATCATTCTTGGGCGCGGTTATATATCAACACATTTTCAAGGGCAGATGAAAGATATTGAAATTCGTCAGAATGGCATGAAAATTGGCAAATGGGATTTAAACGATGGGAACTCTTCCACACTGGCAACAGATACTTCAGGTAACAACCATAATGGTGCACTGGTCAATTTTGATCAAACCAAATGTTGGATCATTAATCCAGAGTTAACCAAATATTATAAAAATACAAAAATTCAAGAACGACAGTCAATACCCAAATTCAAAATGACAGGTCCTGCCAAAATTACGTATGACTGGAGCCGTCAGCATGCAGTAGTGGTGAATACGCTCCCGGATACGTTGCGTCATCTGGTATCCATTCAAGTAATTGATGATGAAACCCAATCCAATCAATCAACATCAGGAAAATATTGGTATAATCATTCGTCAACCCTTGTGATTCGTTCAGGAGAGGATCAATGTCAAAAGCTCTCAGGATATAAGGATAATGTCTCTGATCCCAATCAAACAGTAAATTCAAATGAAAAACATGTTTACAATTTAGACCACTATGAAGATATCAGCTGGGTCTATTCGCCACACCTGTTTGAAGAGACAGTAACCATTGGATCACCGGTTTTGCTTTCAAACCTGCCTCCGGATTTACTTCAAAGAATTGATCTGACCAAAAAACCACGATATATTTCAACGGATATCAGTGAAACAGATATGTGTTATTGGAACTATGCAGAAAAAAGGTTATTTCCTTTAAGAGGTGATGAAATTTTTGATCTTGAATATGATTTAAACGATTCTGAATGTGTTGATGTCAAGGTTATTGTCAGAATCAAGACCAAATGGCCTGAAATACCCCATGCCATTCATATTGCCAAAACACCTCCAGTTAATCTTGATCCACAGGAAAGTGACGACGTTACCTTTATGGACATCAATTATGCGGAAAACAATGCTGTTGTTGTTGATAAAAAATTCAGTGCCACAGAAAAGGGACGAAGTGTACTTCATTTTATGAGAAATTATATTCAGGACACTCTTCCAAAAGAAATTTCACTGTCATTCAGTGGATATGGTTATGCTGAAACTGAACCTATTGGTTTATCAGAAACCTTCACCATTGAGTTTTTTGCCAAACGACGAACCAATGATAATTCAGACTTTATTATTGGGCAAGGTATAGCAGCGCTTGGCAAGTCTTTAATCATTGGTTTTGAAAATAATAAATTTGTTTTTCATTACTATGGAGCTCCATTAACCACACCATTATCATATACCAATACTGAATGGCATCATTGGGCGTGCGTGTATGAAACAGATACATCAGAAATGAATGATGATTCTGGAACCATAGATACACAATCCTTCAGTTGCAAAAACAATCCAGATAATTATTTATGTAAATGGGATGACAACAAATGCTACACTGAAGACTATAGTGGTGATTATGAAGTGATCGAGGATCAGCGTTATTGGAATCCTATCGCAAAAGCCAAAAGACGTTGTGGCAATAATATCCAGTACAAACGCAAAATATATTGTGATGGCAATCTTGTCGCAGAGACTTCACTTCATATCCCATATAAGGGGTATGGTAACATTAGAGTGGGAATGCTTTCTTTCGTAGATACAGTCGGTTTTAAGGGACAGATTGATGATGTTCGCATATGGGATATCGCAAAATCAAAAGATGAAATTGTATCACAGATGAATTCTCGACTGGTGGGTGATGAAAATCATTTAAAAGCCTATTTTCGTATGGATAAAATCGGTGCAAGTTATTTAGAAGATAATCGGATCAATCAAACGCATTCGGTTATCGCTACATTGAAAAATATGGATCCCTCAAATTCATGGATCGTTGATACTGACAAGCTTTTTTCTCTTGAACCTGCACAAATCCCTGTATTAGGAACGACCTGTATCAGGGTTGTTGAGACAAAAGGTGCGACAGAAAATACAACTTCTGCCAGCAGTCTTGTGGGGTATGAAATTAAAGGCAAGGGAATGCACGATAGTCGTGTACCGCATAATGGATATGTATTTTTTGAAAATGTTCCATATAACACTACAATATATAATAGACAGGACATGCAGGGTGCTATCTATCCCGTCAATACCAAAAATCCTGATCCAGATGGTCGAGACAAAATACTGGTCATCTGGTATCGATTGCAAGATGGTGTTTCCTGGCCCTATCAACCTGCAGAATATGTCAGCAAATGGCCTAATGGCGGGAAAAGAATTGTGATTGCCAGCCGCCTGGGATCTGATGGGAAAAATGCGGAAGGTGAGGATCAAGTCTATCCCGATATCAATAATGAATATAAAAACTACCTTGACCCAGCGCGGTACCAGAATATTGAAATCTATAACCAGCCCAATCCAATGCTTCCTGGATACAATCCCAATGAAGAACACGCTATCGTAACATCATCTTTCAGGCATTCAGCAGCTGCACCATGCCCATTTGCAGCCTATGCGTTAAGAAATGATTTAAATATTACAGAAACCGTTATCGATCAAATGCCTTTAGATTATAAGTCCTCAGATTATACATCAGAACCTTATGTGCTGCTCCAATACTATGATACTGTGATGAAAAATTATGGCATGATTCCATTTAAAGTGGAGACTCTGGATATAAATTGCGGATACACCTTTGATTATCTTATGAAAGCCGGAGATCCAGTTGTCGCACCCTATCCGCTTAATGAAGTCATTGGTGCTACACCGCCAGCAGAAATCTTTGGAAAAAATGCCACCCCTGATCAATTATTTTACTGGAAAGATCATAAAGGTCAGTCATGGGCAATATCTGGAAATGGACATTCTGTTGAGATTGCCGATGCTGTCGTCAACGCAAGTGAAACAGACCATGTGGATTATAAACTTACTCTAAAATCTGAAGAATTGACAGATGGTCAGCATTATCTGCTCAAGGTATCTGACAATCGAGGGGTAATCGGCTTAAGGCCATTTGTTGTGGGTAGTTTAGACACGACAAGAAAGATGGCAACTGTATATGTCAATGGTGGTGCGATATTAGGTGGAAATACTTTTATTGTCACCATAAAGCAAGATACAAATACCCTGACAACCAGTAATTTTCAATTATACAATTTAAAATCTACAAACAACATCAATGTTTATTACTGGTATCCACTTCAACCCTCATTTTGGTGGGGAAAGACAACACCAGGTGATAGTACAGGTCTTGTGGGGTTATCCATTCCTTGGTTACCTGATGGACAAATAGGAAGTGGTGATGGTTTTCCAACAGATATGATTTCTAAACCAAAAGCCATTCAGGTCACTTACTCTGTTGTCTGGCCTGATAATGTTCCTGTCTTAAAAGCGGGTGAAACATTAACGTTTCCAGGGGGGGAATATCGAGCCGATCATACTGAATATCCTGGACTTTCGGGAATTCTTGGATGGGCAACCGGTCAGGTGGTGTATGATTCATTAAATCCTGCATTACAATCAGATGACTTATTTAACCATTACCTTGTGCGCCTGATTCCCGCTCTGATTGAACGTCAGGTGGATCTACCCATTGATCAATTCCCTGAAGATTTAAAACCAGCATCAAATCGCGTTGAAGTGGTGATGAACAACTGGTATTTTAAAGAACTTCACGCTGGCTTGAAAAAACGAATATACTATGATTCAAGTGCCCAAAAATTATGCATGAGAGGGTATGTCAATGATAAAACCATTGGTGATGACACTCTGACAGCTTCTCCCGGTGCTATATATGTGCTTCAACCTAATATTCTGACAGACAGAGAAGTAAAAGCAATTAAGGCCATTGAAGGCGCAGACAACACGTTTAAAGCAGCAGTTGACCAGCTGTTTGAAATGACTAATAATCCATCACAATTCAATAATAAAGATTATTCAGTGGGTCTGGACATGTATAAAAATTGTCTGGATCACATGATTGCAAGTTATCCGAAACAAGAGAAATATCTCAAGGATATGTTTGATGCATGGTTGGGTGCTGGTATTGCTGATGACAGGATTATTCCCCAAATTTCTTATGGCCCGGGATTGGCTGTCGTTCCCAATGGTGCGCTATTAGATCCCAACAATCCAACATTCAGCAATTTTTCAAGTGGATATATTACACTGGCTCAAAACAATCATCCGGACATGGGAGCTTTGCCGGTATCTCTCCAAATTATCAAAGTTGTCAAAGATAAGGTGAGGGGGGCCATTAAAACTGTCTATTCAGATAATGTTTTTGATGAAAAAATTACCCTTCGACACTCCGCAGACTTTGGCGGAAATCCAGATGATTTATTTTTTCAATGGTGGTATCGGGAAGAAGATGGTACTTCACAACAAACACCTGAATTCGTTCCTGATAAATGGTTGATTTTTCCTGATCCTTCAGGGCAATCCGGTCTTGGAATGTCTGAAATAAGCCTTGCAGGTGCAGGTGCTGTATTGCTGGTAGATAATCTGTTTTATGTGCGCTATCGGCATCAAAACAGTAATCCTGATGATGCAGGCGCATGGTCACAATGGGCAGGTGCTGCCAATTCCAAACCGGATTATTATCGACCCCAACTGGCTGAGGGATGGGTGAAACGCGTGATGAATGGTATTAATCCATTTGAAGCCCGAATTAAAAATTTTAACAATATCGATAATCCTGCCACTTATGTGAGTATGATCCAACAAGCTGGCGCAAGGTATGAAGGAGATGTTCCTTTTAATCCTGATAAAGATGTTATCGAAAATGTGGGGCTGATTGAATTGTATCAAACAGTACTGAACCGGGCCATGAATCTTTCCATTAATTTAGAACAGCCCACCTGTACATCAGGAATTGTCAGTGCGTTGCTGTTGTCATCCAGCAGAATATCTGGCTTTTATAATCTCCTGGGCAATGAGGCCTATACAGATGCATTGGATCCAACCATTGGTTTTGGGTCTGACAGCGTAGAATATGGCAGTTTAGCACCCACAATTTATGCTTTCATGAACCAGGTACCTGATCTTCTTGAAGAAGAACTATCGCTGTTGCGTGGAAAATCTGAGACTGGTGCTCGTCCGGCATACAATCGTTTAATGTGGAATTTTACGAAGGAGCAAGGAGAGGCTGCGTATGCGCTATCTTATAATATTCAGGATATGGACAGAGATGGATTAATTTCTGTTGAAGATGGCAGAATCATGTTTCCGCAAGGACATGGCGATGCCTGGGGGCATTATTTGACTGCTCTTAAAGTTTACTATAACCTTTTAGGTAATCCCTATTTCAACTGGGAAAGCCGATCTGAACTCTTTTCAGTCCAAGGTGTTGTGATGGATGTGGATTATTTTGATGAACGAAAATTTTCCGAAGCAGCCGCATCAAAATCCAAAATTGGTACTGAAATTGTCAATTTGACCTACCGATCCAAATATGTCGAAAATCCTGAAGGTCAATGGCAGGGCTACAAGGATACAAATTCCAAAAGAGCCTGGGGCGTATCCGGATGGGGACGTCGTACGGTACAGGGTGCTTATATAGATTGGGTCATGGCAAATGCCATTTTGCCATCACATGAAACTTTCAAACTGACACGACAAGACATTGATAAAATAAAAGAATTCGTCCCATTTGATTTCTATAGTCATCTGAATGAATTCGAAAATCGAGGATATCCAACAAAGGATGCTTTTTTGGCGGCATTAAAACAGGTCATTGGCGATGATCAAGTTGTTGCCCACCAGGAATTATTGCTGAAATATGCAGCGAAAGAAGGTTTAAAACGCGTGGATCGAACCACCGTTCCAGACCTATCAGAGATTGCATCACAGGCCAGTCAGGCACAAATGGTTTTTGATAATGCCAATACAGGTTTGAACCCATCGGGTTTAGCCTCAGGTGTTGTGCCATTTGATATCGATCCAACCCGACTCATTCCAGGAGCTTACAATGCAGCAACTCATTTTGAGCAGGTCTATGAGAGAGTTATTGATGTTATGGATAATGCGCGGGTGATATTTGATCATGCCAATGATCTTAAAAATAGAATTCGTCAGGTGGCTACAGAAACAGAAGAATTTACAGAACAAACCCTGGAACAGGATCGGGATTATCGTAACCGATTGATTGAGATTTTTGGAACCCCATATGAGGGTACTATTGGTTCCGGAAAACCTTATCCACCCGGTTATAAAGGTCCGGATTATTATTATTTCAACTACATCGACGTCAACGAGGTCAGTGAGGAAACTGTTGTGCCGGCCAGTGAGACAATGTCAGCATTTTTCAAACCGATGAACATGAAGGTCTTGCATGAAAATTCTGATGCAGGAGGACAGGACTTTTCAGATTTACCCACAATGTTTACTCACTTTTTTGACACTGATTTGGATGGCGCAAGTTATATGTCAACTGATTTTAGCGAAGCCGTTGAGATTGAATATCCAATCAGTGCCAATAAGTATAGTTTTCATGCACCTGAAAATTGGGGCGTTCGAAGGTCTCCAGGAGAAATTCAGGTTGCACTGATAGAACTTGTCATTGCTGAATCAAATTTGGAACTGGCGTTAGCGGATTATTCGGGCTTAATGGGAGAAATTGAATATTCGATAGGAATTCTCAATGCTCGTTCTGAATTGCAAGATAAAGAACTGAGAATTGGAGATGATTCCTTTAGTAAAGTCCGATCCTTTAATGATAGAATTCTGACAAGACATCGGGCTGCCAGTGCATTGGAAGTATCTGCCGATGCAGCCTGGAATTTGGGAGTAGCACTTGCAGGTGGCTTACCGACATCTGTCGGAGTAGCCAGCGACCCATCTTTCGGGGCTCGAGGAATTGGGTTAGCTGTTGCACAAACAGCCCAGATGACAATGCAAGGGGGTGCTGTAGAACTGAACTATCAAGCTGAAGAAATTGAATCTGAAAAAGAACTTTATCAGTTTACAACAGATACCAATCTTCAAAAAGCCGGCTACAAATACGATATTCAAGAACAGCTAAAAGACATTGAAGGATTATTAGGAAGTGAAGCACCAACCCGATTGGCTATTTTTAAGGCGCGGGAAGAAATGCGTCAGGTTACAGAAAAATATAGAGCTGTTCTGGAAAAAGGACACCGATTGTTAGAAGAACGTAAAGCATTTAATGCTAAAGTTGCTGCGAAAACCCAGGGAAATCGATATATGGATATGACGTTCCGTCTTAATTTAAATGATGCCCTTTCCAAATACAGGTCTATGTTCGATCTGGCGACTCGTTATGTCTATATGGCTGCAAAGGTTTATGATTACGAAACCAATTTAAGTGATCGTGATCCTGCATCAGCCCAGTTGGTATTGACAGACATTATTCGACAACGAACCTTAGGTCAATATCAAGATGGTGAATGGGTTGTTGGCCGGGGAGGACTGGGAGATATTCTGTCCTGGATGAAAATTAATTACAACTCACTCAAAGGACAAATGGGTTTTAATAACCCGCAAACGGAAACCGGAAGATTTTCATTAAGACAAGAATTATTCAGAATAAAAGGCGACGCGGATAATGATTCTGCCTTTCGTGAAGAGCTGAAAACAAAACAGGTTGATAATTTATGGGCAATTCCGGAATTCAGAAAGTTTTGCCGACCATTTGTTTCCGAAAATGCAGGGGAGCAACCAGGTATTGTGATCGAATTTCAAACCAATGTATTGTTTGGTAAAAACTTTTTTGGCTGGCCTCTGGGCGGTGGCGATCATGCCTATGATCCATCCAATTTTGTCACAAAAGTAAGATCGGTGGGGCTTTGGTTTGATGGCTATGATAGCAGTTTATTATCTGAAACCCCACGCGCTTATTTAATTCCGGTCGGTATGGATGTCATGCTTGTTCCCAATAGCGATGACTTAGATACCCGAGAATGGACCATTATCGACCAGAAATTACCCATACCATTACCAATTCGTGATGCTGATTTAAATAATCCAAACTGGATTCCAGGTTTAGATAGTTTGAACGGCTCCATGACACAAATTCGGCGTTATTCAAGTTTCAGAGCCTATCATGATGATGGGTATTTTTCTGCCAATCAGGTTAACTATGATAGCCGACTGGTAGGCAGGTCTGTATGGAACACCCGATGGATGATCATTATTCCGGGCGGAACATTTCATTATGATCAGAAATATGGATTAAATACGTTTATTGATACAGTAAAAGACATTAAACTCTTCTTTCAAACTTATGCCATATCAGGAAATTAGAGGATTATGTATCATTTGAAATTAGAATGGTTATTCATCATCATTCATAAAAGAAAGGTAACGTTATGATAAAAATATGTTTAAAAACCAGTTGGTTATCATGGCTGTTTGTTGCCGCCTTGTTTTTCATTATAACTCATGCAGCATTTGCAAATCTGCCTGAGCCTGAAACCTATATCTATGGTCAGGTATTTAATCAGTACCAAAACAACAAAATTCTGTTGACTGATGCTCAAATTACGTTTGACATCCGAAAAAAGGGATGTGATCAGATGCATTCTTATCAAGGAACAGTTGAATGCACGAAGTGTCAAACCTATGATGACGAAGGGCTAAACTGTCTGACTTGTGAAGATTATTCCTATATTGTCAAGATACCTCAGGAATCTGAATCTGAAACAGAAACATGCGCCAATGATATCTTGCCGCTTTTAATGGATAATCAACAGTATGATTTAATTGAGGCCACTGTCAATGGTGTCTCTGCAAACATGGATATCAAGTCCCAATCCGGTAATGTATTACCCGATGATAAAGAAGGAAAATTTATTCTGGCAGGCCAGCCGAGACGATCACATTATTACGAAATAGACCTGAAATTGGTACTTCCGGTCACCGACACTGATAATGACAGCTTACCCGATTTTTGGGAAAAACAGTATCATTTAAACCTTAATGATGCTTCGGATGCAATTATCGACACCGATAATGATGGATGGAACAACTTAAAAGAGTTTTTTTATGCCACCAATCCAGTGGTCAGTAATGTTGTGCCCTCATTGCTTGAAAGCTCTATTATTGTTTTTGAAGGTGCTAAAACCCTGTTTCAGCTTAATATTGCTGACTCAGATACGCCACAAGAAGAACTCAGTATTAAGTTTGTGTCCATTCCTGATAGTATCCGGTTTGTGTTTCATGGAGAGAATAAACCATTCTCACATGGGCATGTGATTCGGCAAAATGAAATCATTCAGTTTTCTCACCTGTTAAATGGCAATGTAATTCTCGAATATCTGGTTCCTGGCAATATTAACGACCGAATATATATTCTTTTAATAGATGGTGATCATGATCCAGTGATAGAAAACATTACCATCCAAACGTATAAACCTACGGCAACAGATGCAACCGACGCCATTTTGTGGGCAGATGCTTTTTATCATGCACATGAGACAGATGACACTGTTTCCAAAAGACTGCAAGATCGATCAGGGCATGAAAACCGGGCTAATTACTATACACAATCACAAGAAGATGGATATTATAGTGAAAGTGATATTCAGGTTGAAGAAAATAGTGCGCCGAGTGGAAATCCTGCCATTCATGTTCAAGGGTATTTTGAACTCCCTTATGCCACGCCAGTTTTTCCTCAGGGAAATGTAACCATGATGTCTGTGTTTAAAGTAAAACCCAGCGAAAAGGATCAGACAATTACCTCAGGTTCTTACTTTGCAATGGTTGTTGCCGGAGAAGATGATCCATTGCATCCTGGAGAACTGAAAATTGCTGATGAGTCAACAGCCGTCTATAGCAATAAACGAATTGAGAATGAATGGGTACTGGCAAGCATAAACCGAAAAGATGGAAAAACAACGATTGATATTAATTCAATCTGGACAGGTGGCCCATTTACATATGATGAAATTACTGAATTGCCGAATGATCCGTCTATTGGCGGGAAAAATATCTGGAAATGGGATTTTAACCAACTGGAATGGATCGGCAATGCTGACGATATCATGGATGGCCTTTTTGGTGAAATGCTTGTATATGACCGACCATTGTCATACATGGAAAAG
>Ga0272440_1003630_pt1 | contig 11438 bp, 7 predicted proteins | sample SSMMMBAug17_FD_192440 | JGI IMG/M metagenome (GOLD analysis project Ga0272440, IMG submission 192440) | Marine sediment archaeal communities from Little Sippewissett salt marsh, Falmouth, MA, United States - SSM-MMB-Aug17 | ecosystem: Environmental > Aquatic > Marine > Wetlands > Sediment ... | reverse complement strand
GCCATCACCTTGAGCGTTTGTAGACTGCTCACATCTCCTTTAACCAATGGTTGGGCAAATGTAATTGGAATCTGGGTTGATGATATTCCTGCAGTTTCATGAATTGAAAATGGGATAGACAGATTTTCTGCATAAAGGGGGTGAAACATGGACAGGATGAAAAGTCCTGTCATATACATAAGCAGATGCTTTCTGAGGGTTGACATGGGGTACCTCCAGTAGTTGAGGTTGTTGTTATGGTGACATGCAACATGGATGGACGCGGTTTCAGCCTGAAAAACTTTGAAAAGGGATGCGGCCTGCAGATCGTTTAGGAATGCTCTGAATTTGACATGCTCCTTTTTCTTGATCGTACAAAAAATAAGGTCGTGTAGAGACGTAGCACAATACGTCTCTACAGTACACAAAGCATTTTTAATTGAATTTCAAATAGTTGATTTTTTACGTCTCCAATAAATTACATGCTAAAACCAAATTCACCAAATTCCATTTGATCTTCAATGGGCATAATATTTTTGAACATGCCGCGCATATCTTCAGGCAGTTGATCTTCAAATTGAGCGAAATCTTTAAGAAATTCAGAAACAAGACGATTGGCGCGCAATTCGTATTCACCAATATTGTCTGTGTGATTTCTTGGATTGAGCAACTCAATTGGCACCCCGGGACATGATGTCGGAATACGATACCGGAATACAGGATCGGTTTCATATTCAATATCATCCAGATGACCGGCTATGACTGATTCGATTGCGGCACGTGAATATTCAATTGGGAAACGATCACTTTCATCATATTTTTTGCCACTCCATCCGGTATTGATGAGCCAGCAGTTGACATCATGATCTTTAATTTTTTGACGAAGTCGCTCTGCATATATATGCGGCGGAAACGTCAGGGATGAATCCCCAAAACAGACATTAAATGATGGCGAAATATCGCCTGATGATGATTTGACAAATTCAGTTGTGAAGCTGGATAAAAATCCAAACATTGCCTGTTCTGGCGAAAGCTTGGCAAGGGGTGGTAAGACGCCAAAGGCATCACAGGTTAATAAAAATAAATGTTTGGGATGGCTATATAGCTTTTGTGGTGATGAATTGGGTAACTTCTTGTTGGCAAAACACGCGCGGGTATTTGTGGTAAGATCACCATCGGCAAAATCAATATCTCGCGTGTCAAGGTTAATAGTCACATTCTCAAGGATCGTACCAAATCGTCGAACGCATTGTGCGATTTCACCACTATCTGTGTCGTCAAAGCCATGAACTTTGGCGTAAACGCCATTTTCAAAATTGAAAATACCATCCGCATTCCATCCATGCGCATGATCACCAATGAATTTTGTTTGTGGATTAATACTCAAGGTTGTTTTACCGGTGCCTTCTCTTCCCAAAAACAATGAAACATCACCCTTTGAAGAAATATTTGCTGCACAGCGCATGGGAAATACATCATCAGAAATCAAATAGTTGATCATGGTAAACACAGCCTGACGAATATTGCCCGCATAACAACTTCCGCAGATAATAACGATTTTGTGGGTCATATTTACGATAACTGCTGTGCGGGAATTGGTGCCATCAACCTCAGGAATCGACTGAAAGCCCGGTACATGAACCACTGTAAAAGCTGGATCAAAGGCTTCCGGGTTTTTCTGGTTATAAATGGGTACAAACATGTTTCGGGTATACAGACTGTGCCATGCTGTTTCAGTCACAATTCGAATGGGGGTTTTGTAGTCTGTATTGTCACATACATAACAATTTTGAACATAGGCAACCTTGTTTTGCATGTATGACAATAATCGCGTAAGAAATGATCCATAATTGGATAATTCCAACTCATTGATTCGAGGTCCCCAACAGACTTTTTTTTCACTGATTTGATCTTTAACAATAAAGCGATCACTATGGGATCGTTCTTGCGCATGTCCGGTCCGAATAACTATTGCCCCCCCGTGCGTAATTTGTCCCTCACGATTCTTGATGATATCCTCATAAAGCAATGCTTTGGGATAATTACGTTTTACCTGCCTGAGGTTTTCTTTACCCATTGTGACGAAATCAAGCGCACCATTTTTGAATTTGAGCATTTCCATCTCCTTATTATATTGATAACCGGTAACGTCCTAAACATAACGTTACCAATTATTGGGTTAATTCATTAAACATATCCACCGCTTATCAAAGCATGCAAAACCATTTTTTGCATCATGATATCCCTTGCCGATGATGGCTTATCGAGTTGCAGTCGCTGCAAGTAGGGTTTGGCTGCTTTGGGTATGGATAATATGGTCATGGCCCTGCCTAATTTTGCAGCTTTAGATCCCAGACTATCGTTCATCATGCCTTTCAATTCATTGAGTGCATTTCCCAACACCAGTTCTTCGTTGGTAAGATCTGTGCCAAAAGGATATCGCTTAAACAATCCTTTCTCTTTGTAGGGGGCGAGATCTTCAGCAAGGCGTTGGGGTGAATTTCTCTTGAAAAAATCAGGTAAATTATAGTTTTGTGGTAATTTTCCAGCACTTTTCGCTTGTTGAATCAATTCGTCTTGAAAGCGCGAATCAGCAATTTTGATCAGTTCGATAATGATATCTTTATCAGAACGTCCGCGCAGGTTTGCGATACCATATTCTGTAACAACAATGTCTCGCAAATGTCTTGGAATTGTACAATGCCCATAATTCCATACAATATTGGATGATGGGGTTCCACCTTTGCTTCTTGTCGAACGAAGCATCAAAATCGACCGGCCATCAGGCAATGCATGTGCCATAGATACAAAATTATATTGCCCACCAACACCACTGACGACCTGACCATTTTCAAGGCCATCAGAAACAATTGCTCCTGAAAGCGTACACATGAGTGCAGCATTGGCAAAACGACCATGTTTACGTTGAAGCATTTTCAAATCGTAACTGGCCCAATGGTTTCCATACAAATGATTCACATTCAAGACACTGGTCATGTGAATCATACGACGTTCCTCTTCAGGCATGTATTTGAGTGCATCATAAAACTTTGTGGGTCCAAGAAAAAATGCGGCATGTAAAATAATCGGTTTTTTCAATGTATCGCCCAAACACTTATCCATGACCTGCTGAAGATTTTGCTGATCTGAAAGATCTGCCGAAATTTCAAGATTTTCACCTTTAATAAGACCATCCTTGAAAGTCAGATTGTCTTTAATCACGCCATATTCTTGCAGAAAATTGAAATCTGCTTCAGAAATTTTTCTGTCAATGGCTTTTTCTTCAAACAGTGCTTCCAATGTTTTGGGTGTAATTTTGTCAGTGATCCTTTTTTCGTTAATCAATTTTTGGATGGGTACACTGTTGTAAGTTTTTCGTTTGATAATGCCCGCTTTGATCAATTCAAGGTAGCCATCAACAAGCATTTCAGTAGAACCCAATAAGCCTTCTTCAAATGTGTCAGTTCCGCCATATTCATCAATTAAGTTCCCATATCGGGCAAGAATACGAGATTCAGCAACCAAACGATTATAGAGATCATTATGCTTTTGTCGCATGGTCAGGCCATAAACAATGCCATCCCCAAGCGAGCCGATACCAATCTGAAGTGTCCCCCCATCTTTAATCAGTGTACTGGCATTCAGGCCAATCATGTAGTCCGCATTGCCCATAGACATTTTGGGCGCACCAAATAACTGGGTATAGTAATCCGGATTGTCAATAATCATATCAAAACTATCAGCTTCAACCTCGGCATCACCATACATGTATGGCAAATTGTCGTTAACCTGCCCAATAATCGTATATTTTCTTCCATCTTTTTTTGCTTTTTCTTCAAGCATCAATGAAACATCAAGAGCAGTGTCCGGATTACAACTCAAGCTGTATAAAGTTTTTCCAGCCTCAGTCTTTTTGGTGATGATTTGTGCCGCAGCATTCAATCCATTATCGACAACATCACGCGCAATATGGGTATAATTGGAACTGATATAATTTTGTTGGGCATGGGCAATACCAATATAACTGCCTGGCTTAATAAACAGCTCGTTCAGTGTTACATTGGGAGGTAATTTTTTATTTCTCAAATCGCTCACATATTCGAGATCCGCATAATCACCAAATACGCGCTCAACAAAGGGTTCAAGGTATCGTCTTTCCAGCTCGCTTTTCCAAACTGGTTTTTCAAGAGACAGTGCTGTTAAAATGGTCAGGTCAATGCTCGAATCCTTTTTTGCGCGTTTATAAAGGGCATTGGTCAGTTCATTGGGTTTGCCTAATCCAAGCGGCATACCAAATACAACCTTTTTTCCGACCTTGTTGAATATTTCATCAGCACACTTTTCAACATCATCTAAAAATACAGTATTTTTTTTCTCCATACGTGAACCTCTCATCTCATTTTTTGGGTTTAAATAATAAAATCGGTTTTTTTACGACATTATATTTTATAAAATATTATTCTTTGGGTTGAATTGTCTGTCCAATCAAATCATTAACTCTTTCAAGCGCATCATGGAGGGTATATGTATACATGGACAATTGCTCCCATTCATCAGATTGAAACAATGGCTCCATTTGTTCAATCAATTGCGACATGACTACAGCGCCGATAGCTTCAGATTCTTCTTTTAAGGTATGCATAATTTTTTTAATCAGTTCGTTATTTTTTTCAACAATTGCCGCATGAAGCCTGTCAATATATCTTGGTGCTTTTGATTGATAACGTTTTATTATTGTTTCATACAACGAATCATCTTCTTCAACCTGTGACAACAAGATATCGGGGTTGAAAATATGATCATTTTTTAAATCTTTGATACTCTTATATACATTATCACTATTTTGAGAGACAATATATTTTTCAATTTTTTCAAATAACTGTTGGCGATGCATGGGTTTTATCAAGAAATCATTCATGCCGGCATTAATGATGTCTTCAGTATTTTTCCCGAATTCAGTGGATGTTGCAGTCATGGCAATCACAGGGACATCATGATTCATGACAGTAGATTTTGGATCTCTGATCACTTTAATTGCCTCGAAACCATCCATTTCAGGCATATTGAGATCCATCAAGACCACACCATAGTTTTTTACTTTCAATTTTTCAATGGCTTCCTGACCATTGACCGCAAAATCGACTTGATAGCCCTTTTTTTCCAAGATTTTCAATGCCACTTTTCTGCTGGTAATGTTATCCTCAACCAACAAAATACCCGAGGATTTCAAATTTGCGCGATAATTATTTGTGGCAGTACCTGCGTTATCTGGATGTTCATGTTTTTTTTGAATAACTCCTGAAAGGGGCAGCGAAATATGAAAAGTCGTTCCTTTACCGACCTGACTTTTAACCCATATTTCGCCATCATGCGTATTGATAATTTTTTTGGCAATTGCAAGTCCTAATCCTGTGCTTTTTTCACCGGCAGTGCTTTGAACACTTGTTCGCTGGAAAGGGGTAAACAAATTTTGTATTTCATCTTCAGGAATTCCCTGACCAGTATCCCTGACTGCAATATGTATATTATCGTTCTCTTTTTCAAGGATGACCTGGACTGAACCACCTGAATGGGTATACTTGATTGCATTGCTGATCAGGTTATTCATGACTTGTTGAATTTTTGCACCATCTATAGAAATCATTGGTAATGATTCTATGTCAGTATATAAAAAGTCTAATGAAATCTGTTTTTTGTTTGCAAAATTTTGATTGAACTTTACATTGTTTTTCAACAGGCTAAAAATATCTGTATTTTCTTTTTTGAGTGTCAGCTTTCCAGATTCAATATGCGCAATGTCCAAAAAATCATTGACAAGATTGAGCATGAACTCACTTGCATTTTTGATTGCGTCGATCATATCCTTTTGTTCATCATTAAGAGGTCCAAGGTCTTCTTCAATAAGCAACTCACTGGTATTGAAAATAGCCCCCATCGGATTTCTAAGATCATGGGCCGCCATGCCCAGAAAATAATTTTTTTGTTCATTGAGTCGGGCAAGTTCGATATTTTTTTGTTCAAGCTCGCGTTGGGTCATGACCAGTTCACGATTGACCTGCTCCAATTCCGAATTTTTTTGAATTGCATTTTCGTAAGTTGAAAACAAAAGGTCCACAATCTGCATGCGACTGGATGTTATAAAATGTTTCCTTCCAGCAAAGACAATTTCAATACCCATTTCAGACATGCCATCAAGACGAAGTTGGCGATTGATTAAAATATTTTGAATGCGTGAAATTAAAAATTTTTCATTATAGGGTTTGGTAACAAAATTGTCTGCCCCGCATTCCAGGGCTTCGATGACATCGTGGGGGTCGGAAAGGGATGTCAATAAAATAACAGGTATACTTTTCAGGGCGTCATTAGATTTTATTCGTCGGCATACTTCATAACCATCCATTTCTGGCATGATAATATCACTGATAACAAGTGTATAGGGCTTTTGTTTCAACAAATCAAGTCCGGCTTTTCCATTATTGGCAATCTGGGTTTCAAAATTATTTTTTTCAAGACTGTCCTGAAGGCGAAGCGCCTGTGTCAGACTGTCTTCAATAATGAGAATACGAACATTGTCCATGATATTATCCTATCCAATAGTTTAAGCGACGCACGATATCTTCTGGTGGAAGAATATATCGCGCACCATTTAAGCGAACAGCCTCGCCTGGCATGCCAAAAACTGTTGATGATTCTTGATCCTGGGCAATGGTAATTGCATTTTTATCATACATTTCTTTTAATTCTTGTGCGCCATCTTTCCCCATTCCGGTCAATAGAATGCCAATCGCTTTGCTTCCAAAGGATTGACACACAGAGCGAAACAAAAAAGAGACTGATGGCCTGATACTATGCTCTGGTGGATCATTACTAAAAAAAACTGTTTTGTTGGTTCTGACGCCCATGTGCATGTTATCGGGTGCAAAATATACATTTCCAGGGAGCAATAGTTGTTTTTCATCAGCAATATGAAATGAAAAAGGCGTTGTTTTTTCCAACCAATCAACGAGGCCATTGATAAATCCAGTTGTAATATGCTGCACGACAACAATGGGTACGCTCAAGCCTGGAGATAATTTTGAGAAAATATTTTGTAAAACTGGTGGACCACCGGTAGAAGCACCTATTGCCAGAATTTCATAGTTTGATTTTTTCACGCACTCTTTTTGTGTTAATACCTCACTGGTTGAATTGAGACGCTTATATAATGATTTGGGTCGCCGACGAATAACTTTTACCTCAGACATAAGCTGAATTGTATTGAGCAAATCACTGACATCTGCTTTAAAATTTTGTGAACCAATGCCCTCAGGTTTTCGCACACCGGCAACAGCACCAACTTTCATGGCCTTGAAGGTTGATTCAACTTCCTCGGGGATCCATGCAGCACTCACAATGACAATGGGCACTGGATGTTCCTCCATAATTATGCGTGTTGCTTCATAACCATCCATGCCTGGCATCCGAATATCCATTGTAACGACATCGGGACTGGTTGTTTTAACCTTTGTTACCGCCTCCAAACCATCTCGTGCTTCACCTACGACCTTAAAACGCCCATCCATAACAAAAATTTCTTTGAGATATTCTCGAATTGTCAATGAATCATCGACGATTAAGACTTTTATCATGAGTTTCCTGTTTATTGAGAAATGTGTTTATGATTAATTTGTAAATCTTGCAATATTATACATTGTTATGGTTGACATTACAAATTGAATTTTTAATAATCTTGAAATATCCAATTCTTTGAATCAATGGAAGCCCATTTAGGATAATATGTTAACTCGAAAATGTTTTAGACATCTGAACCAATTGCTCCAATTTGTCTTTTGCCGCACCCGAATCAATCGATTTTTCTGCTAATGCGATACCATCAGAAAAATCATTGGCTTTTTCTGCCGCAATCAATGCTGCAGCAGCGTTAAGCAAAACAATATCTCGGCAAGGGCCTGTTTTGCCAGATAATATACCTGTCGTAATATTGGCATTTGTTTGGGCATCACCCCCAATAATGTCTTCAGGTGTTGCAGATTTCATTCCGACTGATTCAGGAGTAATTTCGTATGATTTCAATTGATTATTTATAAGTTGAGTAATATATGTGGTACCGGTAATGCTGATTTCATCATAGGAGCCTTCGCCATAAACAACAAAAGCACTTTTTGCCCCCAATTTTTTCAAAACACCGGCCAATTTTTCAGTGAGTTGTTTTTCATAAACACCAAGCACCTGAACAGATGCCGATGCAGGGTTGGTCAATGGGCCCAACACATTGAAAATGGTTCGCAAACCAATCTCTCGCCTGGGACCAATCACGTACCGCATGGCGCCATGAAGTAATGGTGCGAATAAAAAGCCAATGCCCACTTTCTGTATACATTGTCCCACCTGTTCAGGGGTAAGATTGAGATTGACCCCCAGTTTTTCAATAACATCCGCACTACCACACAGGCTTGATACAGAACGATTACCATGTTTGGCAACTTTCAATCCAGCGCCTGCAACAACAAATGCAGTTGTTGTAGAAATATTGAATGTTTTGGTGCCATCACCGCCAGTACCGCATGTATCAACAATGGTTTCTTTTTCCAGGTTGATTTCATCTCGATCAATGGCCACCTGTGATGAATGATAAGGTGGAATAGGAATACATTTCTTGCGCATCACCCGGACTGCACCTGTAATTTCATCAATGGTTTCGCCTTTTATCCGAAGCGCAACCAACAATGCACCAATTTGTGCGGGTGTTGCTTTTCCATCAGTGATTTGATCAATAACATCAAACATCTCCGCCTCAGTCAAATGTGTGAAAGTGACTGCTTTTGCAATTGCATCTTTTATTTCCATAACGTCCTCTTATCTTTTATTTGGTCAGAAATTTTAAAAAAAATACGTATGACAGCCCAGCCGATTGGCTATATACAAACAATTATGAGCAAATATAATTTGTATCGCTAATTTACAACCTTGTAGCTGGCATAAATTTTGCTAAACGTGATAGAAACCGAGAACTTTGATCTTTACCCAATTACATAAGGGTATTAGCAATAAACCTTTTAAATTATGTTGAAAAACATTCTCGCTACCTGCAAAATTGATGACAGCCCTGCCGATAAGCTAAACACAAACAATTATGTAAAAGTTTACTTTTGATCGCTAACAAGCAGGATTATAGCATTGCTTATTTATGCTAGTTTGGAATAATCAGATTAGTGTATTTAGGCATTTCATCCCAAGATTTACCGTCAATCAACCTTCCAGCTTTCTTCTTGTTTACGCCACCCCATTGCTTGAAAAAAAAAGGTTTCTTCTGTAGAATACATTGATCTTTTATTTGAATAATCCATTCTTTTTTTATTAATCTTGCCTTTGCCCCTGATTCGCCACCTACTATTATCCAATCAATATTTTGCAAATCAAGTGAATCAATAGGGCCAATTAAAGGTTCAAATGAAATAAATTTTATGCTTGCAGGAATAAACCTTAAATCATCAATTCGGAATTTTGTTTCTTCATTTTCAACGCTAACCCCCATCCAAACATTTTTTGGCCAAATAATTTTCGAGGCAATTTTTTTTAAACGCTTAGAACGTTTTGTAAGAATTTGAAATTGATGCCAATATGCATTTTTCATTGTTTCAAAAATTTGAAAAATAAATGTTTCACTAACTTTTTCATGAAACAAATCGCTCATAGAGTTTACAAATATTATTCTTGGCTTTTTCCAGCGAAGAGGATATTCAATTATATGATTGTGTTGAGTCACCTGAAACCCATTAATATAATTTGGTTGCCCCATCAGTTTTAATCTTTTGGCCATTATTTCAGCATAGCAATTATCACAACCTGAACTAATTTTCGTACATCCTGTTACTGGATTCCAAGTGGACTCTGTCCATTCAATTTTACTTTTAGCCATTTTATTTCCATTATGAAAAAGTAACAATAATTTCGTCACCAAATGAATTTTTTCGTGGTGGCTTACCTTTTTTAGAAATAGCCTCTATTCTATTCTCATCAAAAAGGATACGCAATGCATCTTTATAATTCTTTTTAATATATGGTGTATCTACATTGTGCTTTTCATAAACTTCTTTCATAGTAAGTATTTGCCCACTAAAATATTGTAACAACTCATTCTTTAAATCTTCAAAAGGTCGTGAAAGTTGAAATAGAAGTGTTTGTTTAGGTAAAAAGTCTGAAGGATTATATTCGAATGAAGGAATCCCTTGCGTATCACTTGTACTTTCACGTGCCATAATGTCTTTCATAATTTCGTAACCACGAAAGTGTTTACTAACAAAAATAAGATGGTGACTTGTTCTTTTGCCTTTATCATTTTTGAATCTAAAAGGCAAAACGTATTTAGAACCATATGATTTTAATTCTTGACATAATTCTTCAATTATCAATAACTCTCGCTCAATTGGATTATTTACAGAAATTAATTTTTCTCTCAATTCAATGGTTCGTTGCTGACCTAAAAGAGCTTGAATATGCTTTTGAACTGATTCATTATTTATTCCCATATTTATTCTATTATAATTAAAAAAGAAAATCGAATCACATCCCCAATTTTTTAGTACAGAGTTAACCAATCTAAGAGAAAGACCTTTGTAACCCCATGGATCAACAAAAAAAAGTGTAGGTATTAAATTCATTTTTTCAAACATTTTTACAATCTCTTCGCCAACTTCTTGATTATAAACACTTGGCTGATACTTTAATTCTTTAATTCTTGGAATTTCAGATATTGTATTTTTTAGATCATTTGAGTTTTGTTTGTTTATATCATTAAAAATTGCAACTAATCTTTCTTTTAAATCATCTTTTTCTATTGCGTTTGACAAAATTTTTAAAGGTGTGGATTGAGTTCCATCGTCATATCGGCCCGGACCAGCAAATAAATCAATGTACGCAATTTTTTGAGGATAATTTGGATAACGTTTCTGTGTACTTATAATTACCTTTGCCCAAACATCAAAGTATTTTGCAACAATTGTAGATTTTACTAATGATTGTTCTTTTTGTTCTGCAAAAAAATTGTTACTTTTCATTCTTCACCTAACTTCTCGCGAATTTTTTTGCCCAATAATACCAAGCTAAGGAATTCTCTGAAAATAACATCCCCATTATTGATATTGTTCGTTTTAAGGTAATTGTACTGTAGAGACGTAGCATGCTACGTCTCTACACGACCTTATTTTTTGGGACGATCAAGAAAAATGAGTATGTTATTTTCCGAGCATTCCTAAGGAAATCTCTGAAATAGAGTGTAACCATACAACTTTTCAAATAAAATTGTATCAAGTCATATGGCGATCACAATAATTAATTTTGTTCCAGGCTTAATTCAAATTTACATGACTGATTGACACATGTCAAATGTGGGCCCTTTTTCTTTGTTCTTTTTTCAACGACAAAAGGAGCGTTACATTCTGGGCATTTGCTATCAATGG
>Ga0272440_1003629_pt1 | contig 11438 bp, 8 predicted proteins | sample SSMMMBAug17_FD_192440 | JGI IMG/M metagenome (GOLD analysis project Ga0272440, IMG submission 192440) | Marine sediment archaeal communities from Little Sippewissett salt marsh, Falmouth, MA, United States - SSM-MMB-Aug17 | ecosystem: Environmental > Aquatic > Marine > Wetlands > Sediment ... | reverse complement strand
AATGATATCATTGTTGCCCGCAATTAAATGATGAATCAGCATTGATTTATCAATAAAATAATAATTATCTTCTATAATAGACTTAAAGTCAGAACGATTTAATGGTAGTTTTTTTTGTGAGTCTAATAGCATGATTATTTCCTTTTGTTTAGGATGTAAAAGGGCCTTTTCTCTTGCTGGCAATATAAAAAACTATATTCATAATTGCAAGGCAAATAGCGACTTTTAATATTTGAATAATTTGTAATAATCTGTCTTGACTATCAGATCGCAATAAGATATTTATTATCGTATAAGCAATGATTGTAAAATAAGTTCCCCATTTCAAAAATGTGCGTAATGGGTTTTTATACTGTACAGACGTAGCATGCTACGATTTCTATACGACCCTATTTTTATTGTACGATCACGCTAAATGAGCATGTTTTTTCAGAGCATTTCTAAATATAAAACAAGTGTCTTCAGGAAATACAAACCAAATAAGGCCATTTATGAAAACAAATAATCATAGTTCAGACAAAATATTTCAACTTAAAAATCAGTTATTGGATGTTGCAATTATTTCAGCGCAGATTTTATCTTTACCCGCTTTCTTAATTTTTGCCTGCAATATTCAACACAATGAATTTAAACTCATTTATGCAATATATTGTATTTCTTTTTTATTATACCTGATACTTGGCATATTCTCCAAAGTGCTTTCATTTCGAATTCGTTTTTTTTCAATAGCGATCATCTGGTGTATTGTCTGCATTGGCGTATTGTTTGATACGATATACATCTATTCATCTCAAACAGGATTGATTTTTGCTAGCCTTGTTTTAGCAGGAGTTCTATTGTTTGGCATAAAAAAAATACAAAGGACCTATCCTATTGCCATCGAAATATTGGAAAAGCAAAGTCAGGATATCTCAATCTCAAAATTAAGGCAAAAAGAAAGTGAAATGCAATACATGAATCTGTTCAATAATATGCTTGATGCTTTTGCCATTCATGAATTAATACTTGATACAGACAACAATCCGAAAGATTATCGTTTTTTATTGGTAAATCCAGTGTTTGAATCCATGACAGGTTTAAAAGGGAAAGATATAATTGGTAAAACAGTTCGTGAAGTTTTACCCGAAACAGAACAATATTGGATTGATACCTATAGTCAGGTTGCTTTAACAGGTGAAGCGATTCGGTTTGAACATTATTCAAGAGAGCTGGACAGCTATTTTGAAGTATGTGCCTATTGCCCTGAACCCGGGCAATTTGCCTGTATTTTCCAAAATATTACGCGACGCAAGAAAGCGGAATATGAACAGCAGGAATTAGAGAATCAACTTCGCCAATCTCATAAGATGGAAGCTTTAGGAACGTTAGCCGGTGGCGTTGCGCATGATTTTAACAATTTATTGATGCCGATTATGGGCTACACTGAAATGCTGCTTGATGATTTTTCAAATAATCAGGATGCAGTGGCCAGTCTCAGCGAAATATTAAAAGCTGCTTCTCGAGCAAAAAATTTAGCAGAACAAATTTTAACATTCAGCAGATGTTCTAAAATCCAAAATACATCTGTAGATGTTGTAAAAATTATTGAAGAGACAATACCGCTTTTACGTTCAATTATTCCAAAATCTATTGAAATAAGACAGGATATTGAAAAAAATGGCCATGTGGTGATAGGGGATCCATCGCAATTTCAACAGATTATTATGAATTTATGTACCAATGCCTATCATGCTATTGACAAAGATAATGGATTTATTTTTATTTCTCTTCACAAAAAACATATGGATGAATTTCATCAATGGAATGGAGAACATTTGCCATCAGGCCAATACATTGTATTATCAATTTCCGATAATGGAAAAGGTATAACTTCTGAAACACAGGAGCGTATCTTTGATCCTTATTTTACAACAAAAGAAAAAGGCAAAGGGACAGGTCTTGGTCTTTCTATGGTTTTGGGAATTGTCAATCGTTTCAATGGCGGAATTTCCTTAAAGAGCGAGATTGGAATCGGCACATGTTTTGAAATTTACATCCCTGTAATTCAAGCAGATAGTAATACCGAAGAAAACAATAATAAAGCGCCAATTGTCAGTGGTTCAGAAAGAATTCTGCTCGTTGAAGATGAAGAAGCCATTTTAGAGATTGAGAAGAAAATGCTTCAAAGAATGGGCTATTCAGTAACTGCCTGCATTAACAGTCTGGATGCCAAAGCCTGTTTTGAAAAATCGCCTGATTCATTTGATCTGGTTATTTCTGACTTGACCATGCCCAATATATCTGGTGATAAACTGGCGATTGAATTAACTCAAATTCGACCGGATATTCCTGTAATTATTTGTACTGGATACAGTGAGCGGGAATCAGACCTATCCCATAAACCAGGTGTGCGTGCATTACTGACCAAGCCAATTTTAAAGAAAGAATTGGCCGGTGCAATTCGTCGGGTGCTAAATGGCGAATAATCAAATTGTTTTTCAAATTAATGATAATTGTATTGGTTGCATGCTCTGTGTAGAATCAATGCCTGCTTATTTTAGGCTGGATGTGGACACGCTTTATAGCATAATTGTATGTCAACCAAAAACAAATGAAGAATATCGATGGTTTTGTGAGGCAGAAAATGACTGCCCTGCAAATGCAATTGAACAAATTAACAAACTGGAGATAACATGAAAGAAATTGTCAGTATTAGTCTGGGAGAAAAAAAGAAAGATTATTCTTTTGAAACCTTTTTTTTAGGACAGGATTTTCGTGTACGTCGTTTGGGCTTTGATGGCGATGCTGATCAAGCGGCATCAAAAATGCTCGAGCTCGAGACCAAAGCCGATGCTGTTGGGTTGGGCGAAATTCGATTTCCCTGCTCAAACCCAAAAAGCACAAAAGATGCTGAAATTTTAAATAAAATTACACGTGCATTTCGAATCCCAGTCACTGCTGGTGATGCCATGCGCAAAGTGTCTGAAGAGTGGGCTATTCGGCATATTCAGTTTAAATTTGGCAACTATTTTAATAATGCGCGTGTTTTGTTTTTAAGTGGCATGAGTAATATTTACCTTGCGCGTGTTATATCTGAATATACCGAAAATTTAACCTTTGCAGATCCATTAATTCAACATGGTATCCCCCGATTTATTCAATCAATGAAAGATATGGAACGATATCAAAGCGGTATTCATGATATCCTGAATTGGGTTCCCGGAAAATCAATCGCATCATCAATGATCCCCTTGCGCGAATGGAATAAGTATATCTTGAAAAAAGCCATGCAAAAAGCAACAGTCATTGTCGTACCATACTACGATTTTTATGAATATTTAAAAGACTGTTCTCTGGAAGAATTGGGTGGAAAAACTGTAATTACATCAACAGCATATGATGATCGTGTATCTTTTTTACATGAACGCGGTGTTGATGTTATAATTGACACCACACCGAAGGTTCTTGAAAAAGTGGTGGATGTCAATGTACTTGAATCCATTATCTACGCAGCATTGAACAAACATATCGACCAGATAACATCTGATGATCTGCTTGAAATAATCAGCGAACAACAAATGGATCCTCGCGTGATCTATCCATCAGGCAAAACAAAGCGTATCAATCGTTTTGCATTTGTAATTCATCCGCTTTCACAGGAATACTTTAAAAATATCAAGCTGATCGACTTTATTACCGGACGAACAACACCTAAATTTCTCGATGCCCTGGAACGTGTCATGGCTTATGCACCGCCATTTATTTACTCCAAAGTAACTGGTATCAAATCGCCACAAGGTGTTGAAGCTGAAGGATGGTTGATAACTGTTGGAGGAACGCCCAAAGAAATGCTGGCCCATAAACCGGAGTTTACCTATCGCAGACTACTGATGGCTGCCAAGATGGCAAAGCGTCTGGGTGCGCAAATTATGGGTTTGGGTGCTTTTACCAAGGTTGTTGGAGACGCCGGTGCCACTGTCGCACGCCTGGCTGAAATACCTATCACAACAGGAAACAGTTACAGTGCCTCTGGTGCCTTATGGGCGGCTGCGGATGCTGTTCGACGCATGGGATTGATTCAGGTTGAAAAAGGAAAAAAACTGAGCGCTAAAACAATGGTAATGGGTGCAACAGGTGCCATTGGATCAGTTTGCTGTCGTTTGCTGGCACTGGCTTTTGATAATGTCCATATGGCCGGGCGAAATATGGCCAAACTACTGGCTCTGAAACAATCTATTTTAAAAGAATCTCCTGACGTTGAAATTCATGTCACAACGCAGGCCAATAAATATCTGGCGGATATGGATGTTATTGTAACAGCGACCTCTGGTGCGGGAAAAACAGTTTTGGATATTACCAAAGTCAAACCTGGATGTGTTATTACTGATGTTGCACGTCCACTGGATTTATCACCTGAGGATGTCAAAAAACGTCCTGATGTTCTAGTTATTGAATCCGGCGAAATATTGCTTCCTGGCAATGTTGAAATGAACAATATTGGCCTACCGCCCAATGTTGCTTACGCCTGTCTGGCTGAAACCATTGTTCTGGCCCTTGAAGGTCGATTTGAAATCTTTACAATTGGTCGCGATATCGAATGGCAGAAAGTGAAGGAAATATACAAGATGGGGCTCAAACATGGCATGAAACTGGCAGCAATCTCAGGTGTCAATGGCGTGTATTCTGATGAGGACATTCAAAAGGTCAAAGCGTTGGCTTTGGAAGCCAGAAAAAAAATGGAAGATGAGTATCAAACACCCTGGATTGGGGATTGATCATGTCTTTTAGCCATGTGTGTATTCAAACTGATTTTGGAACGATTTCAGTTATTTATACTTGTAATCCATTTCTTTTGTATAAACTGTATTTACCAAGAAAATCTGATGATGCGCTCATAAAAGACATTCAAAAAGATTTTTCTCCAGATCAGAGGCATCATCCCAATATTGACATAATAATAGATCGATTAACGCATTATTTTCAAAGACATCCCATTGATACACCCTGGGAATGGCTTTCATGGCAAAATCAAACGCCTTTGCAGATTCAAACGCTAAAACAGACAGCACAAATTCCTTATGGTGCTGTCTGCACCTATGGAGAGCTGGCGCATAAAATTGGCCGACCAAAAGCGGCTCGATTTGTTGGCTCTTGCATGGCGCGTAATCCTTTTCCAATACTCATTCCATGCCATCGGGTTGTCCGGTCTGATGGTTCGATCGGATGCTTTGGTGGCGGTACTGAATTAAAACAAAAACTTATGGCATTGGAATCAAATGAAACAGTATCAAATAGATGAAATACGTTTAAATGACTATCCTAAGATTAAGGATTATATTGACCAAAACTATGGCCCTGCTGATCTCAGCAATGTTTATTGGATTCTGCTTCCAGAACATTTGTACGATCCAGTGCAGGCCAGACATGCAGCATGTCATCCACTTTATTTTGTAATTTTGCTTGAAGAATCCTGCCTGACATGTGAATTTTTAATACGAACACGTAACCGAATACGTTGTGATTGTATCAGGTATGCCAATAAAAAACAGATTGACTACTTGATTTCATTTATAGATCGTATTTTTGAAAATACAGGGGTAATGACTTAGGAATGGATGATTATCCATTAAAAATAATTCCATTCGGCGGATTGGGAGAAATTGGTCTAAATATGATGGTCATTCAGTATGAAAATACCATGATCATCATTGACACAGGATTGATGTTTCCTGAAGACCACATGCTGGGAATAGATATTGTCATCCCTGATTTCTCATATATTCAAGATCGTGCGGAACAGGTTGAAGCCATTATCCTGACTCATGGTCATGAGGATCACATTGGCGCTCTTCCATATGTGCTGAAATACATTAATGCACCGATTTATGGCACGCCCTTCACCCTGGGCTTGATTCGGTATAAACTTGAAGAGCATGATCTGATTCATAACCCCTCATATCATGAAATCATTCCGCGACAAAAAAAAATTATTGGCCCATTTGAAATTGATTTTATTCGTGTCAGTCACAGTGTTGTAGACTGTGTTGGACTGGCGATTCAAACGCCTGTTGGATGTATCATTCATTCCGGCGATTTCAAACTTACCCCGACAACCATTGAAGGCGGGATTACAGATATCAATGCATTCGCACTGTATGGTGAAAAAGGCGTTCTGGCCTTGATGTCTGATTCTACAAATGTTGAAAAAGAAGGTTACACCATTCCAGAACAAAAAATACGTGATCGACTGGAAGATATTATTTTAAATAGTGATGGCCGTGTGATTGTGGCAATGTTTGCATCAAATATTGGCCGCATCCAGCAAATTATTGAAATTGCCAAAAAACGTGGCAGCAAGGTCGTAATCAATGGCAAGAGTATGGAAATTGGTGTGGGGCTGGCTCAAGATCTGGGATACATGAAAATCCCTGTTGATATGCAGATTTCAATCAATGAAATAAATGAATATCCGGATCATGAAGTTATTATTATCACAACTGGCAGTCAGGGCGAACCAATGTCAGCGCTGGCGCGAATTGCATCAGGTATGCATAAACATATACATATCAAACAGGATGATCGGGTGATTCTGTCCTCAAAATTTATTCCAGGAAATGAACGTGCCATTGCAAGAATTATTAATAATTTATACAAACGCGGGGCTGATGTCATCTATGAAAAAATATCTGATATTCATGTTTCAGGGCATGCGTTCAAAGAAGAACTTAAAATGATGATTCAACTGACCCGGCCCAGGTATTTCATACCCATTCATGGTGAATACCGGCATTTGATCCATCATGCAAGATTAGCCGAATCCACTGGAATTCCTGGAAAGAATGTGTTATTGGCAGAAAATGGCTGCATTATCGGATTTAACACAAAACAAGGACGTATCATTGAAAAAATTGAAACAGATCGGATTATGGTTGATGGCAAAGGTGTTGGTGATGTTGGAAAAAGCATTTTAAGAGAGCGAAAGGCCCTTTCTATTGATGGTTTTGTTGTGGTCACAATCATTTTTGACGAAGAAACTGGTATTGTGGTTTATGGCCCGGAAATTGATTCGCGAGGCTTTTTATTTCAATCTGAAAAAGGACATTTGCTTGAGGATGCCAAATGTGTCATACTGGAGGCAATTGAGGAGACATCCATTGAGTTACCCGAACGTGTGGCCCATATTCGTGAGGAAGTCAAGAAGAATCTTCGGCAGTATTTTAAGTTTGTCATTAAACGTCGGCCGTTGATTATTCCATTGATTCTGGAAATTTAGAATATAATGAACAATTGACAAGGTTTTTTTTCATGCAATATAAAATTCCAAGAACGATTACAACAATATTAATTTTTGGACGCCCGCCACTTGCTTTTTTGGGCATGGTTTTGGCCATTGCTACAATATTGACCATGAATCCAATTTATTACATCATGGGCGTCTCATCATTATTTTTATCAGTCATTATTGATCTCGTTGATGGCTGGTTTGCAGCCCGATTTGCCCCACACTACAAACTCACCCATATTGCCGAACGAATGATGAATAAAATTGTTTTTGCAATTAATTTTCCTGTTATTTCAGTGGGCATGATGTGGCGATTTCACTTTGTATCAAATACCAATAGTCGTGCAGAACTGGTTCACGTGGTATTTGTATTGATACTTTGTGTAACTGTATTATTACGCGAAAATTTTGCTCATTTTATGAAAAGCTTTGCAGTAAAAAAAGGAGAAGAAGAAGAATTTTCAGATATTAACCGATTGCGAACTCTGTTTGCAGCACCTGTTGCAGCAATTTTATATGCACATGCCTTTTATACATTGGAAGGGCCGCCATCAGCCATTTATTTTTGGATTTCATGGTTAAGTAATATCCCATTGCGCCTGTTATATTTTATTGAAATAACATTTTTCGTTATCAACTTAGGTTCCATCGCAGCTTATTGTCGGCGGCATGGGAGTGATTGTCTGGATGATATTTGTATGGATGATGAATATTTGCGATGGCGTATTCTTTCTGTTTTTCCCAATGCATTGACCATGATGAACGCAATGATGGGGATTTTATCAATATTTTTTGCCTATGGCGGTCGAATACGTGAAGCATACATGATTCTGATTGGCGCTGCGATTTTTGATCGACTGGATGGCGCTGTTGCGAGAAAACTGGGTGTTACAGAACCGCCAATAGAAAACAGGGATCACAGAGCTCCAACATTGGGTGGAATTCTGGATGACATCGCTGATGCAGTCAGTTTTTGCATTGCACCGGCGTTAATATTCTATTATCTGTTTGATTCGTGCAACATTCCCACAATTCAAGCATTACCTTATGGGTGGCTGACAACTATTTATGCGATTTTGGGCATTATTCGTTTAATTTATTTCACATTAGATAGCCATCCCATCCCTGGATTTTTTAAAGGCTTACCCACCCCTGCAGCCGCATTACTGCTTACAGCCCCTTTAATCATGTTTCAGTGCGCGCAGAATCTTGGGAATGTAGATGAAGCCTTGTTTTGGGGGTACTTTTGCTTTGGGCTGATTATGGTTATCCCATTGTTAATGAATGCATATTCCATTCATTATATTCATGTGGGGCGATTTGGTGGACGTCATCCATTGTTTACCCGAATTATGTTTTTATTAAATGGTATTTCAGTTTTTACACCCTATTTTGGACATTTCAATTTAGGGGTTCATTTGGTGTATCTGTTTTCTCCTATATTGACATGGAAAATCAATCCTGAAATTGCTGCAATTGAAAGCAAAAAAGTACTTGCCGATGTTGTTGGAGAATAACAGCTTTTTATTGAATAGGCTTCCAGGACTTAATAATAGATGTTAGAAGTTAGGGAAAAACATTCGTGTCTTTTGCCTTCCAGTTTCTTATTACCCTACTTTTCCATTGTAATAGAACGTAATGCCTTAACGTAATTTTCTGTTTTTAAGTAAGACCAAAATACGTATCCAAAACTAAAATCAACGCCCCATGCAGAATTAACGTTTTCACCAAATGGCTTATTCGCTGTCAGTTTGTCAGCGCTCCAATACTGTAATCCTTTATTATGAATATAATCGTATTATGGAACTCTTTTTGAAACATTAAAATCATAAATTGGGAAATCTGAAAAGATTCAATATTTTTTATTGGTAAAAAAAATGAAATTAAAAACATTCATACATGAGTTCTACAACCTTTTTTCCAAAAGAGTTTCTTCAAATCACTCGGAAGACATCAATTTGCTAAACCTACTTGATGAAAAAGAAATAGTACTAAGGTGGCGTAAAAAAGTGTTCATGATTATTTTCGCCAGCTTTATAGTCTTCATATCGGTTCCATATTACATGAGTGTCCGATTTGTAATCCAGCATAAAATGTGGGTCAGTTTTACTGTATACACTTTAAGTTACATTAGTATTTTTATTGTCGTTTTCTTCAGGCAGATTCCCTTTAAGACCAGGGTTATTATTGGTCTATTCGCTTTCTATAGCCTTGGTGTTGTCGCTTTCGTTTATGCGGTTGCTGGGGGCAGTGGCAAGCTATACTTAATGTCATCTTCCATTCTAGCAACTTTATTGATCGGTATTAAGTTTGGCATATTTTCGATTTTCATTAATGCACTTACTCTTTTAGTTGTGGGATACTTCGTAGCAAATGGTGCTATTGTTTGGATTGATGGCAATCCTGTGATCATGAAAGTATATATTCTTACAGGTGCGACATTTCTTTTTTTAAATTCTGTGATTACAATTTCTTTGGCTGCTTTAGTCAGCGCGCTTGAAATAAATCTTATTGAATCTCAAAGTGCTGCATACGAACTTAAAAAAGCAAATGATGAGTTACTTAAGAATCAGAAAAAACGTGAAAAACTTGAGACTCAGCTAATCCAAGCCCAGAAAATGGAATCAATTGGCCGCCTTGCAGGCGGAGTTGCACACGATTACAACAATATCTCCAGCATTATTATCGGCTATTCGGAGTTAGTGTTGGAGAAAGTGAAAAAAGATGAGGAATTATACGACGATCTCACACAAATATACTCAGCTGCAAAGCGATCAGCGGAGATCACCCGCCAATTATTGGCCTTCGCCCGCCAGCAAACAGTCTCGCCTATGGTCTTCAACCTGAACGATACAGTTGATAACATGCTTAAAATGCTTAAAAAGCTTATCGGAGAAGACGTCGATCTCGAGTGGCTTCCCGGCGCTGATTTGGGACAGATTAAAATTGACCCATCTCAGATCGATCAAATATTGGTTAATCTTTGTGTTAATGCCCGTGATGCTATTGCTGATGTCGGTAAAGTTACTATTGAAACGGAAAATGTCCGCTTTGATGAGGCTTACTGTGATGATCACGCAGAATCTGTAGAAGGCGAATTTGTTATGCTCGTTGTGAGTGACAATGGCTGCGGAATTTCATCAGAAAATCTTAATAAGCTTTTCGATCCTTTTTTCACCACAAAGGGTATTGGGAAAGGAACTGGTTTAGGATTAGCAACTGTATACGGGATTGTAAAGCAGAACAATGGTTTCATCAATGTGTATAGTGAAGTTGACAAAGGTACTACTTTTAAGATCTATTTACCTCGTCATAGTGAAAAAATTGAGAATAATCTAAATGAGATATCGGAACAATTCCTGTTAAGCCAAGGCGAGACGTTATTGTTGGTGGAAGACGATCTGTCTATTCTGAAGTTGGGTGAAAGGATGTTAAAAAGCCTTGGGTATACAGTATTGCCGGTAAACACCCCAAATGAGGCTATCGCCAAGGCTCAAGGGCACAAGGATCCTATCCATATTTTGGTAACCGATGTTGTCATGCCAGAGATGAACGGACGTGAATTGTCAGAGGAACTTAAAAAGCAATATCCAAATCTAAAGACTGTATTCATGTCTGGTTACACGTCTAACGTGATCGCCCAACGCGGTGTATTGGAAGAAGGAATTCATTTCATCCAAAAACCATTCTCAAAAAAGGAGTTAGCAAAAACCATCCGAAGGACGTTAGGCGAGACCAAATGCTAAAGTTTCGAATGATTTATCCTATGTAATTTGGGGCATGTGTTGGCATCTGTAGGGCAGTTTGAAGCAGCAGAAGAATATTTATACAAAGCGGTAAAAAAACATTGGCACTATGCAACAGCTCATTATAACTTAGCTACAGTCCAGGCAAATAGGGGACGTCTATGATTTTATGCTTTTACCGGCAAGAGGATAAAACGCTCAAAGAAAAGCATAAAATTAAAGACGTCCCCTTTTCTTTCACTTTTCTTTCACTTTTCTTTCATTACTTAAGTAACCAACCATAAGTTTTCGGGTAGATAAAAGTATTCGCCGAGTAGCTCTATAAAAGACAATAATCGTCAAATTAAAATGAACGATTTCGGCAATTGCAAGAACAGCGTAGGGCTAAAGCCCAACGCTGAATGGAAAAAGGACGCTAAAGCGCCCTCATA
>Ga0272440_1003628_pt1 | contig 11441 bp, 6 predicted proteins | sample SSMMMBAug17_FD_192440 | JGI IMG/M metagenome (GOLD analysis project Ga0272440, IMG submission 192440) | Marine sediment archaeal communities from Little Sippewissett salt marsh, Falmouth, MA, United States - SSM-MMB-Aug17 | ecosystem: Environmental > Aquatic > Marine > Wetlands > Sediment ... | reverse complement strand
CTGAGACCTTGCGTGACATGAGATAAAGGCAGGCACAACGCACAATTTTTAATCCACTGTGGGGCATCCTCAATCGAAAACCAAACTTCAGATAAAAACATCATGGGCCAGGTAATGATATTCAAAAGACCATGTGCAAGTTCTTCTGTTTTTGTGCGTGCAGCAACAATCAATCCCAAAGATATGACCGATATTGTGCCAAGTGTGAAAAAAATGAGCAGATGAAATAGAGAACCTTTACATTGAAATCCCAATAACCATGAACATCCAGTATAGAGAATGATATTGGTGGCAACAATCATCAATAAACGCGAGATGATCTGGGCGCATAAATACTCGAATGAAGTTAAAGGTGTGGCTTTCAATCGTTTTAACACTCCATTCTGGCGGTAACGAACAATTGAAAAACCAATGCCAAACAATGAACTGAACATCATCCCCATTGAGATAATGCCAGGAAAGAGCCATTCAATGTAGTATACTGGTTTTGAATGAATGGTTTGTTTGACCAGGCGTTGGTCAAGATCTTTTTTGGACATGGTTTTACGTGTCAATAGGCCTTCAGAAAGAATTCCTTTGGGGGAGGATGTGTTAATCCAGTATTTAAATGGTTGAGGGGTGTTTGCCAGGACCATGTCCAATTTATGATGATTCAATTTATTGATGGCGCTATTTTTATCTGAATGAGGAATGCATGAAAATAGGTCATGGGAACATACCTGTTTTTGGATGGCTGGATGAATTGCTTGATCAGTCAATATGGCAATTTTATATGGGCGTTGCCCGCCATTTTGAAAAATCAGTGCAAATCCAAAGATGATCAGGAATGGAAACATGATATTCCATCCAAAACTGGCCCGATCCCGATAGTATTCTTTGTTTCTGGCTATAAAAATTGACCAAAATCGAGACATCGTTTTTCCTTAATGCCGAAGCGCTTTTCCGGTTAGTTGTAAAAAAAGATCTTCCAGATTATGGGGACGAATGCTTAATCGTGAAAGATCAACCTGATTGTTCATTAACATTGCAATGCAATCATTGATTGACTGTGATTGAATCAAAATATATTTGCGTGTTGCATCCATATGCCATGTATATTTTGGATTAACATCCAATAATTGCCGAACATGTTCAGAAAGACTTTCCTGAGGCAAACGAATGATTTGTCCGGTATATTTTCGGGAGATCAGATCTTCAGGCACCCCTTGTGCAATGATTTTTCCCTTGTCTACAATAATGATTTCATCACATAAAACCTGTGCTTCTTCCATATAATGGGTTGTTAATACAATTGTTTTGCCTTTGCGCTTGATCGCTTCGACAATTTCCCATAAATGGCGTCGAGACTGTGGGTCCAGGCCTGTGGTTGGTTCATCAAGAAAAATCAAATCAGGATTGTTTGCCAATGCGATGGCAAGCATGAGACGTTGTTTCTGGCCGCCTGAAATTTTTCGATTATCTTGATGTTGGATATCTTCAAGAGAACAGATTTGAATCAATTGATCCATTGATACATTATTGCGGTACAGTCCCATGAAGGTTTGAATTGACTCTCGAACAGTTAAAAATGAAAACAACTCTGTGGATTGAAACTGAACCCCAATTCGTTCCCAGAATGCTCTGTTTCTAGGTGCATTATTGTAGAGGATTTCTCCTGAAGTGGGTTGGGTGATGCCTTCAATGATTTCAATTGTGGTGGTTTTTCCTGCACCATTGGGCCCAAGCAAACCAAAACATATTCCTGGTTCAATGCTAAAACTGATATTATCAACAGCACGAATTTTACCATAATATTTTGACAAGTTTTTTACAATTAGACGGCCTGTTTTTGACGCATTTTTTTGTATCACGCCCGAATTATTCATGGGAGCCTTTACCTCCGAGATTTGTTTCAATGCTTTGGATCAAAAGTATCTCTCAATGCATCTCCAATCAAATTCCAGGCCAGTACAAACAATATAATGCAACCGCCTGGAAAAAAGATGGTATACCAATATTTCAGAGGTGCTTCGGGCGGTCCCACAATATAATTTCGGGCAAGCGCCACCATCTGGCCCCAATCTGCATAACCTTTGGGTGCGCCCAGTCCAATAAAGCTCATAAACGATGCCATGATTACGATTGAGCCCATCTCGAGTGTTCCCATGATAATGATCGGATAAATGGTGTTTGGAAGAATATGGCGAACCATAATACGAATGTCTGACACACCCATTATTTTTGCTGCATGGACATAGCCCATTTGTTTAATCTTAAGAACTTCTGAACGAATTACCCGTGCATACCACCGCCAACTGACAAGGGCAAGTGCCAACATGATATTTTCCAATCCCCGACCAAAGGACACCACAAGTGCCATCGCAAGAATCAATGATGGAATGGTCCAGACGATATCTACCATCCGCATGATGATTTCATCAATCCAACCGCCATAATAACCAGAAATAACACCCACACAGACACCAATAAGTGCTGCAACAAAAACGACGAATATACCTGTTTTGAATGCTGTTCGGGTTCCCCAAACAATACCATAGTAGATATCATATTGTCCGGAAGTGGTACCAAAAATATGTTGTGCATTGGGCGGTTTGGGTGTTGTAGAAAATCCTTTATGCGGCATGCGATAAGGTGCGAAATCATATTTAGGTGGCGCAAGAATGGGCGCAAATGCGGCAATCAGAGCAAATATAATGAGTAAAAGAAGTCCAATACGTGCCATCGGATTTTTGATCAGCCGGCCCAATACCATTGCGAAACGTTTAAAATATGATAATAAAATATTTTTCATGACTGTGATAACCGAATCCTTGGGTCCCAAAATGCGATGAGCAGATCACACAATAAATTGGCGCTTACAAACACCAGCCCCATAAACATACACATGAACATCAGTACTGGCATATCCAGTTGTGTTGCCGATGAAACCATCCACCACCCCATTCCATGTCGATTAAAAACTATTTCAACCGCAACACTGCCTTCCATAGAGAGCGCTACCAGTTGCGCAGAAACAGTGATTGTTGGAATCAATGCATTTTTTCGGGCATGTTTGTAATACACAGTGTGATTATCTGCACCTTTAGCACGAGCAGTGGTCACATAATCTTTAGACAATTCTTCAATCATGCTTGATCGGGTAATGCGCATCAATAAAGCGACAACAACAAATACTTGTGTGGCAATGGGGAGTATCAAACGTTTGAAGGCATCTATCGTAATTGCGGCATTCATGTTGAGGATACCATCAATGGTGTATAAGCCTGTATATTGAGTGAATTCATCTGGATGATCAAGCAAGTACAATTGAAGGCTATCACTGATCATACCTGTACCAAACCACCCCAGATAGCCATAAAAGATCATCAGCAAAACCAGAGCAAATAAAAATGTCGGTAATGACCATCCAATGATTGCAATGATGCGTGTTATATGATCAATGGCTGCACCGCGATGAATCCCTGCAATTGTTCCCAAAGCAATTCCCAGATATAGTGTGAGCGGTACTGCATACAGGTTTAACTCCAGGGTGACAGGGAAATACTTACAAAATGCATTCCACACAGGTTGTGCTGCAACCAGGGACCAGCCAAAATTGCCGCGTGCTGTTTGATTGACCCATCGGAAGTATTGAACATAAAAGGGCTGATCCAAACCATATTTTTTTATAATTTGAGGAATGTTTTGAGCCTGCTGTGGACTTTGTACATAGGCAGCCGCACGTCGTTCCGGAGAAAAGGTCATCAATATCCCAAATATGAGCAGGGATATTCCCACAAGGACAAAAATTAAGAATATGAAACGTCTGACAATAAATGCGATCATGGATTATCGCCTGTAAAGGTTTTTTAAATTTTCCCAGTCATCAGAAAAAATCGGATTAAGTAAGAAACCACTGATATCCTCACGATAGGCACGAAAATTCACTGTTTGATAGAGTAGAATCCCAACTGCATTTTCATACCATGCCATTTGTAAATGTTCATATATTGTGCGTCTTTTTGATGGATCAACGATCTGGATCCCTTTTTCGCAGAGCCTGTCTATTTGGGTATCATGATATCGAATGTACTTCCCTAAAACACCATTTGAATGCATAAAATTATATATAAAATTATGCGGATCTGCGTAATCAGCACTCCATCCAATTAAAAAGAATGGATACATGTAATTACGATAATTAACAAGATAATCTTTCCAATCTACATTTTTAACTTCAATTTGAATATTTCGATTCAAGGCCATCATATTTTCAGCCAGCATGAGTGCCGCAGCTTCGCGCATTTCATTGCCAGTGTTATAGACAATGGTCATCCGAAATCCAAGTTGCCAGACTTTTCCATCCCATGCTTTTTTGAGGTGTTCAATCATTTTGTAAGGGTCATATTCATAACAGGGCGTGTTAATATGATAGGGTAAACCTTCAATATTGGGGTTTGAGGGTACAATGGCCATATTGTTCAAGACATCCCGACGATACATATTTCTGTCAAATGCGTGCAAAAAAGCTTTTCGCATATGAACATCAGAAAAGAAATTATCAGGAATCCCTTGACCATCAAGTTTGCCACTGCCCACATATGGATTTGCAGTGGCATTAATTTTTCGACAAAACAAGGCACCTGATACAGATAATTGGGGCACTTTGTAAAAGCTCAATCCTTTAATTGAAAGTACTTCAGGTATATGGGTACTATCCACAGTCACGCGATCGGCATCACCATTCTGGAGCATCATTTTGCGGGTACTCCATTCTTTAACATATTTAAAAATGGCTGTTTTTATTGCTGGTTTTTTTCCCCAATATGCATCATTACGTTCAAAAATGAATTGTTTGGAAACCTCCCAGGATTTCATGCGATAGGCACCTGTGCCATTGGCAACCTTTTGAAGCGGTTCCTGACCCATTTTGGGATTATTGTATTGTTGTGCATTTTTGATGCGGCCATCCCAACATCCTTTTGATATTGCCCATTCTTTGTCCAGAATGACCCCCACTGATGAACACAATATACTCAAAAAAGGAGGATAGGGTCGCTTCAGGTGAAACATTACAGTGTTGCCATCTATGGTAATGCATTGGTCAATTCGTTTCAAAAGATCGGGTAATAATTTCCCATTATCATCGCGTGTGCTTGTAATGCCAAGCAGCGGTTCCAAAAGCATCCATATGGGACCCCCATCAGGATCGGCAATCATATTGCGTTTAAATGAGTAAGCAACATCATCAGCAGTCAGTTTTCCACCTTCGTGAAAGAGGACGTTTTCACGAATAATAAATGTGTATGTAAGACCATCTTTGGATATACCGCCATTTTCAAGGGATGGAACTTCTGTTGCCAGCAAAGGTATGTATTGATCAACAGAACTGCCATCAAAGAATATGAGCGGTTCATACAAGTTGAGGATACGCTGATGAGAGGTTGTATCATATGCCATGCACGGGTCCAGGGTTTGCAAAGTGGCATAAGATGCAAAAACAAAGCGGTCTTTATGGGTTTTCGTTTGAACATCCAATGCGGAGAACATAAGCATCAGGGAGATGCCAAATAACAATGCCATGAGTTTTGTTGTTTTCATAATTCTTTTCCTTTGTTAACTCTTGCTGATTCGAAATACATTATTGTTTAGGAATACTCGAAAAATAAGTTCCCCATTTACTTATGTGCCAGCCCGATGTAGGGGCGAACCTTATGTTCGCCCTCGAACAAATAACGCTTTCGTTCCTATGTACGATGGGCGAACATAAGGTTCGCCCCTACACGTTCTTGGCACATAAGTAAATGAGGAACTTATTTTTAGTGCATTCCTTAGCAAAAAAAAACCGATCACACAACCATTATAATTGATATCATTTTGATTTTGCATTAAAAAGTTTATTTGAGATTAAATACAGCACCTCTGCTAATTCAAGACTGCAATTATTATTTATATCAAAAGAATATGTCATATGGTTTTCCATACTTGATATATATTGCAATGAACGTATCAGATCAATCAGATCCAGTATGCCATCATTGTTGATATCTCCAGCAATCTGAGATGCAGTGACTGTCCAGTCATAAGTAACATGATCGGTATTATTCCATTTATCAATCAATTCAAATTTTAGTGTGAATGTTCCGGCAGTGTTTGGATGGCCTTGTATGATTCCGGTTGATTCATCAAAATAAACACAATGCGGAAGGTCACCTTCAATGATCTGCCATTGATAAGGCAAAAAACCACCGCCACCCACAAGTGTGGTTGAAAAAAAATGAAATTGTGTGGTATCGGGAATGGATCTGGTAATAATACCCAGCTCATTGTCAACTTCAAATTTAATTATTGGGTTGATTATTGTTGGCGGACACATGCTATCTTGAATGTCCACGTTAAAACGAACAGCACTGATGACAGGATCATTGATTGTGCCATATATTTCTCCTGTCTGGGAATTCAGAAACAACCCTTCTGGCAAGACATCGTTGTTAATGCTACAGGTATAGGGCGGTTTTCCACCAACAACTTGAATCGTGTCTGAGTAATAAACATGGGTTTGGGCTGTTTTTAGAAAGTCATTGTTTATTGTCATTTGATCATAAATGGCAATCGTATACGTGTGAATGGCTGTTTCAACCGGATTTGATGAATCAGAGACTTCAACAACCCATGTTAATAATCCAGGATTTTGAGCAGCGCCTTCAATGGTGACAGTGTTCAGATTGACAGTGTAAGTCAATCCATTCGGTATGCTGCCAATGGTCCAATTGTATGGAGGATTCCCTAACATGGCTGTGATTCTGGCGTGATATGCCTGACCTACTATTGCTTCGGGAATGGTTGATTGCGCCAGTGAAAGGGAATTTTTGGTTTCAATCTGATATATTTTTTGAATGGTTTGCGGCGGATTATCATGATCAATGACCTCAATAGTAAATTGCTGCGGCATACTTTCGGCTGTGGTGCGACCATAAATCAGGCCATTTTCGTGTAAAAAAAGTCCGGAGGGAAGTGTTCCGGATTGTAATTGAAAATGATATGGCGGAATGCCGCCGATAACATCAATTGTGTTGTTGTAGACAATATTTTCATATGCAATGTCAAGATGATGCGTTTTTATTTCGAGTTTTTGGATGCTCTGCCACACAAACTCTTTTTCAAATATTTGATTCCCCGCGTCTTGTACCCCTATTTTTAATTTTTTGTAACCTTCAGTAGAAGGAATTCCAGAAAGGGTTCCTTTTATTGGATCCAGATAAATACTTTCAGGAAGAGATTTACAATACCACGAATAAGGGCGCTGCCCGCCACCTGCGATTAATGTTATGGCTTGAAAACTTTGTCCATGCATGACTTTGGGCAGGACAGCATTGGACAAGATCGTGAGACCTGATTTGGTGCGGAGTCCCATTGTTTTCATGAGTGTCTGACAGTCAGGTTTTGTGCTGTCAGACACCTGAATTTCTATATTATTATAGCTTACTAAGATGGACGTTCCAGAAATAATACCTGACTGGCTATTATATGTCAGATTTGGGGGGAGTCCTGAAAAAGTATAAGTATAGGGACCTATTCCGCCTTGAACAGATATCTTCTCAGAATAGGGTTCATTTTTTAAGGCATCAGGTAATTCAGTGGTGATCAAGGTCAGAACCGACACAATGTGAAATGATAACATACAAGAAGCTTTTCGCCCTTCTGAGTCTGTCACAAAAAGTACAATGGTTTTCTTGACAGCCTGATTGAACGTTCCTGTTAAGGTTTGTGTGGTATTGTCAATTGTCAATCCTTTAGGAATTTCATCAGAATCAACATACCAGACATAATTGCCATCACCACCTGTAACAGAAAGCTCCTTAGTCAGAGGCGCCCCTACGATACCATTTATCAGAATTTCTGATGGCAACTGCATGGGTTCATATACCTGAATGTCATAGACTGTGTTTACTTTTTCTCCACGGCTGTCTGTTACCTGGACTGTAATGGTTGTTTTGCCTGAACTTAAAGGTGTGCCTGAAAGTTTCCCGGATGTAAACAGGGTCATACCCTGAGGCAGCGATCCTTCAATTATTTCAAATATGTAAGGTTGTAGACCACCTTTAGCAATTATGTTTAAACCATAGGTTTCATTAGCTGTGATTCCAGAAATCTGTTGTGTGGTCAATGTCAGCTTATCAAATGAATCAATTGTGAATTCACGTTCCGCATACATATTATTTGCATCATGAATGCCCAGTGTGAATGTATACGTCCCAGAATTACATGCCGAACCATATATCATTCCTGCTTCAGAATTGAGTGTTAATCCCTTGGGAAAACTGCCTGAAATCAGGCTGTATATCAAAGGCATTGAACCATTTGCTTTAATTCTAAATTGATATGTCTCACCAACGATTGATTCTGGAAGAGCGGCTGTGACAAAATTTAATGCCAATCCTTTTTGCATAAGTTCGGGATTTAAAGAAATACATTTTCCTGGAATGATTTCAGTTGTTGTTGTTAAGGCATAGTAATCTGGATGACTGATATGAATTGTTGTTGTGCCTGATTCAAGTTTATCAAACTGAAAAAATCCATTGGTATCTGTTTGTTCAGTTTGATCCTGGACAGTAACAGTAACGCCGGATATCACAGATCCAAAATAATCAGAAATATATCCATTAAGGGAAAAAATGGTTGGAATTTGAAAGTTTAAAACGTTTGTTTTATCACTCTGTAATGATATATTCTCAAAAATATTTGCTTGATAATTATTAATCCAATACAAAAGATCGTAGGTTCCGGCCTGAAAGACAGTGAGTGTACCCTCATAATACCCATCTTGATTTGTCTGAAGATAGGTGCCATTGATTGAAAATGAGGTATTTTTAATTGGCATATCATTGACATCTGTCAACTGGCCTTTTATTAAGATAGATTGGCCTTCAATGGTAAACAAGCCAAGAGAATTTCCTTTATCTGGAAAATTAATCGGTACAATTTTTAGAAAACAATTTGCTGAAGGAGACAGGGGAAAAGGCGCTGACCAATCATAGTGGCCATCATTTGAGGTCTTATGCACAATGGGTGTAAATGATTGTCCGCCATTGCCAGATACTAGAATTTGTACATCGCCGGATATATTGTTTGGTTCCCAAATAATGGGAATGATGTTGCCTTCATTCCAAATATCACCCTGTTTGGGCGACTGAATATAAATATGATTCGATAATTGGGGTTGGCCCCCTCGAACTGCGCGCACGTAATGGAGTAAAACCTTTTCTTGGTTGCCAGTCGTTCCAAAATCGAAATCAACGCCCAATGCATTTTTAACGTTTTTGGTGTGAGTTGTTGATGACCAATAAAATGCAGTCATTGTATCAAATTCTGGAAAAATTGAAGGGTTGTTTTCTGAAAATTTAACAATTGACAATAATTCTTTTATATTGGGAAGTCGCCAATCAGAATAGTTATCAAGGGTGAGGCTTTCACAATGGGCCAGAGCAGCTTTCCAGTTTAAGGCAGAAGGAAACGTTTCGCGTTGCCACATCAGGCCAGTACGTTTGTCAATAATTGTATGCGCATTTACGATCCAATTGTCTGGAATATCATTTATTTCGTGATACACTGCACGAACTGATTTTAGAATAATTTCAGGCGAATAGTTCACAATCCCACTAAAAAAATTGACCCCCCAAATGCCATCAGTATTGCTGGTAGGCACTGATGACCAGTAAAATGAAGCGGTGCCATTGAAAATAGGATCCATAACCGGGTTGTAATAATTTAGATTTATAATTGAAATCAATTCCAGAATTTCAGGCAACCGCCAGTGAGAAAATCCGCCATAACCAAGATCATTCATTGTATCAATAACTGTTTGCTGCGCATCATTCCATTCATAAGTTTTATATTGATCATGAATAGACTGGTCTTCTGTCTTAAATTCCCAAATCAATCCGGTCATATTATCTTGAATCATTGCCCATGAGGCAGCGTTATCCGGTAATGGCGAACCGGTTGTATCCAATTTGGTATAAGATGGCGCATTGATGATATAGTGGCCATCCTGACCATAAAAATCAGATCCAGGTTCCGGACACTCTATCTGAGAGTAATTATCAAAACAAGTTATTTGTCCTGTATCAGGTATGGGCCATGAAAAGGAGTTACTTGATAATAAGAGCATAATCATTACCAAAGAAAATATTTTTGATGGCATTTTATCCCTCTGATCTACATTATATTTATATTGACAGGTATTTAAGCTTTGCTGGCCAACCTGTAAATACGCCCTATCGTTTCTTATGTTTGATATCAGAAATCTTTGAATAATACAACAAGTTATAACAGGAATTGTCAAACCAGTATCGTTAACAGTTGTTTTACATTTCTGACTGGCGTAGAAGCATTTCAATGGGGCGTCCCAATAAAAAATTCATATCAGATTGCTGCATACCGGTTTGTTTAAATAAGGTATAACGAAAATGGTATTCAAATTGAATCATTTTTTTCAGTTTTTCCTGAATTTTTTTTGTCAGACCTTTGGATGATTGCGGGAGCTCATTCAAAGGACAGTTGCTTTCATGATATTCAATCAGTTCAAGCAATGGACTTTCGGCAGCAAAAATATCATTGCGGGACAGACGATTATTTTGATACATTTTTGTTAATGGTTCCGGATCTGTACATAATAGAATTCGACATTCTATCGGGCGATTATTGTAAATGGCACATGAATAATTATCAGGCTGATAAAAAATGCAGGCGTTTTTCATGACCGGTTTGAGGATTTCCTGATTGAGCTTAATTAAGGTACCCGCAACATTATCATAAATCCATTCGCCTTTACGATAGGTAATTAATTGATTCTTTGCAATGTGCCTGTCAGTGATTAGAGATAGGTCTTGCAAATGCAGTGCTGGACTGTTTTTTTTGCAGCAAGTGCCGCATCGATTGCATGTTGGTTGGTTTGGTTTCATTTTTATTAATTGTTATAAATTAATAGGTTAAGGCGTCGCAATAAAGGATACCAAAAAAAATGATTATATATTATACATTCACCAGAACTCTTTCAACCTGAGAAATAACTTTTGAAACTGTTTTAATGGCATCAGTGATTTTATTCAAATCCAGCCAATGCCCGAAACCAATGTAGGGGCGAACCTTATGTTCGCCCTGCGAACAATAATCGTTTGTGAACCTATGTCCGAGGCAATAATTTCAAATTCATTCTCGAACATAGGTTTGATAAAGGTTTTTGTCCGGCGGGCGAACATAAGGTTCGACCAACCAGACGAATAACAAAAAATTTACTACGATCTACCCGAAAATTTATGATCGCTTAGGAATGCTCGAAAAATAAGTTCCCCATTTACTTATGTGCCAAGAACGTGTAGGGGCGAACCTTGTGTTCGCCCATCGTACATAGGAACGAAAGCGTTATTAGTTCGAGGGCGAACACAAGGTTCGCCCCTACA
>Ga0272440_1003627_pt1 | contig 11444 bp, 8 predicted proteins | sample SSMMMBAug17_FD_192440 | JGI IMG/M metagenome (GOLD analysis project Ga0272440, IMG submission 192440) | Marine sediment archaeal communities from Little Sippewissett salt marsh, Falmouth, MA, United States - SSM-MMB-Aug17 | ecosystem: Environmental > Aquatic > Marine > Wetlands > Sediment ... | reverse complement strand
CTGGTAAATTATTTATAACAGTTTCATTGCCATTAGTGCCTTTTCTGATTAATGTGTAAGGCTGAGAATCTTTATTAAAAAGAATTCCCCATAAATCATCATCTCTCCATTCTTCATTTTGATATTTTTTTTGTACATAGTATCGTGAAGCAAAAGTTTGTAGCATTTGAATAGTTGATTTTAATTCATGTGCTTCAATTACCAACTCGTAGTTATTAGCATGTAACGCATATTGTTTAACTATCAATCCGCATGTTATACCAATTACCATAATTACGACTAACAACTCTAAAAGTGTTATAGCTTTATTATCTTTTATGTTAACCATAATTTCTTTTCCACTTGTAGAATGAATTTATTCAGTAAATTCAATTTATGGAAATAGGTTATTACCTTGAGGACGAAATCCAATCATCAGGAATAGTATTCGTTACGGATATATAAAAAAAGGCGATTGATTAGCAAAAAAATTAGCACCACTTACGTTTATGCTTGTTAAAATACTGTAGAAACGTAATATGTAAAATTAGAAAATAATAGAAAAAAATTAACAGAGTATATGTTTGTTATTCAAATGCATTCTTTCATGGTAAGCACGTAACAATTTTATATCTGTCTCCTTAATGGTGGCTAATTCATTTGTTTTCAGTAGAATACTTAATTTATAGATTACACTAATTTCACAGATTATAATTTTAAAAATATATAAATATGCATCAAACGCTATTTAAAATTAGAATCATTATAAACTTTCTGTGTCGTTAGTGTAATCTGTAATCTCAATACAGGCATTTTCTTTATAATATATATAAACGAAGCCTTAAGATTATTTAACAAGTTTAAATATAGGTCCTTGTAACATTTCGGATTCTGGATCAGAAGGAGTAAATTTTGGACCAGTGTAAACATAATCTTCCACAGGTTCAGGATTTCCTGCAACAAATATTGTAACTGGTACTTCATTAGCGGTTGGAGAGCAATCAAATTCCTCTACCCTGTAAGTTCCTTCATTTAAATCATTAATTAAGTCAGAGCATTCATTATTCCAAGTAGTTGCAATATCATTTGACATAATTGCTTTGGCATACAACAGGTTTGCTCGCGCCTGTAATTCTGCAATAACTCCTGCTGCTGCTTTCTTTCCTGCTTGCTCTTCTAAGTTGAAATATTTTGGCATAATTACAGCCGCCAAAATTCCAAGAATGATCAAAACCACAATAATCTCGATAAGTGTGAAACCTTGCTCATTTCTGAACATTTTTTTAAGATCTAACATCATAACCTCCTTAAAAAAAAATCATCTAATAATAATTATAAGTTATAATTACTATTCAATAAAAAATTTAAATTATAATAATATCTTGTTTAATGATTGTCAACCAAATTAATAATGAGTTTATTTCAATAGCAGCAAAGTACTACCTGAGAATTCTCGTTAAATCGGCCATTGGAACAAATATCGATAATGCAAAAAAGCCTATAATTATAGCCAATCCTATTGTTAAGACTGGTCCAATAGCTTCAGTTAGTCGTTTTACAGAATATGCAACTTCATCATCATAGTGTGAAGTTACTTCACGAAGCATTTCATTTAAATTACCAGATTCTTCACCTATGGCTACCATACTTATAACAAGTGGCGTAAAATGTTTTGATGCTTCCAAAGTAGATGCGATCCCTCTTCCATCTTCAAGTTTAATGCGGACACTATCAAAATCTTTTGTAATTGCCTTATTTCCAAGAGTACCAGACAATATTTTCATACTTTCAATAACATGAATTCCACTAGATTGCAATATTTCGAAAATATTAGCAAATCGAGAAATACTGGCTTTTCTGAATACATCACCAACAATTGGTATTTTCAATATAATTAAATCTTTTACATATTTTCCTTGGGACGTCTTAAAATAGAAAATTAAAGCCAGTAACCCCAAAAGAAATATTATAAGAATTGAAGTACCATTTTGCAGTAAAAATTGATATAGCATATCGCTAATTTTTGTAGCAAGCGGTAATTCAAGTTTATGGGCTTTAAAAATTTTCAAATACTTTGGAATAACATTTGTTAATAGGACAAAAAATGCAACAATTAAAGCAATCGTAACAAAGATAGGGTATTGTAACGTCAGATGGATATCAGATCTTATTTTATGCTCATGATCAATGATCATTACAAGACGATCAAAAACCTGATACAAGGAATCGCTTGTTTCTCCAGCCTGTACCATGCTGCAAAATAATTCATCAAAGACTTTAGGATATTTTCTAAATGCTTCATGAAGTCTTAGACCACCGCTAATATCTCTTGCCATCTGTGAACAAATCTTTTTTAGCTTAGCATTTTCAGTATGCTTTTCCATAACTTGCAAAATTTTGACAATGGGAATACCAACCTTAAGCATGGTCTTAAACTGCTTTGTAAATAAAAGTAAATCAGCAGTTTTTATTCGTGTTGTCTTCTCTTTTAAAGACAATGTTGATCCCAGTCCAAAAATTTCACCAGATTTACGAACTTTGGAAGGAATCAGACCTTGTGAGTTAAGAAGGGTTGAAGCTGAATCAACAGAATCGGCTTCAATGGTTCCTGTTATGTTTTCGCCACGTTCATTTATAGCTTGGTACGTAAAAACAGGCATTTTTAATACTTTCAAATAATAGTTGTTTATTTGATTAGTCAGTTAAATCAATGTTGTATAAACAATTTTTCAAAAAAAATCAATACAAAATGAATAAAACTACATCATAACTACAGATACGGCTTCTTCAACAGTAGTTATTCCATTTAGAATTTTAATCCTGGCATCTTCTTTCAGTGTTTTAAGCTTTCCGGATTGTTTAGCATATTGTGAGATTTCATGAGCAGAATTATTTCGATAAATCATTTCCTGAATTTCTTCATCTATAATCAATATTTCAAAGACAGCTGTTCTCCCTCGAAACCCCGTCCCCATACAATTTATACAGCCTCGTCCCCTGTAAAATGGATGACTGATATCTGGACTAATTCCAATGAAACGAAGGGCCTTCTTAGAGGGCTGGTAAATTTCTTTACAAAACGGACAAACAATTCTAAGCAAGCGCTGCGCAAAAGATGCCAATAAAACCGATGAAACGATAAAAGGTTCTATCCCCATCTCAATAAGTCGAGTAATGGCACCCGCAGAATCATTTGTATGAACAGTGCTCAATACGCGATGACCTGTCAAAGCAGAACGAACAGATATTTCAGCCGTTTCACTATCTCTGATTTCACCGACCATTATAATATCAGGATCTTGTCTCAAAATTGACCGTAAACCACTGGCAAATGTCATTCCTGCTTTTCGGTTGAGTTGAATTTGTCTGATATTAGGAACACGATATTCTACAGGATCTTCAAGTGTCATAATATTAATATCTGGTTTATTTAAAGTTTTAATAATCGAGTAAAGACTGGTACTTTTTCCACTACCCGTTGGACCTGTGCTGAGAATCATTCCATATGGCTTTTCGATTGCTTCCGTTATCTTAGCAACATCTTCTGGTGTCATTCCCAATCGATCTAAAGTGTAGATAGTGGCTCCCATATCTAACAATCTTAAAACAATATTTTCACCGTGAATTGTTGGAATACTTGATGATCTGACATTTATTTCTTTGTTTTCTGTTTTTACTGTAAATCGACCATCTTGAGGAACCATTGCTGTTGCAATATCCATATTCCCTAAAATTTTTATTCTCGATATTATAGGTAAAAGCATTGCTTTTGGGGGAGATGGTACCTCCTGAAGTCTTCCGTCGATACGAAAACGAATTTTTGCCCTATCTTTTTCAGGACTTATATGAATATCGCTTGCTCCCTGACGAACAGCTTGAGATAATAGCGAATTAACAAACCTAATTACGGGAGCTTCTTCAGCCATGTTTTGCAATGAACTGACTTGAACATCTTCATAGGTATCTACCTTCGATTCAGCATCGATATCAAATTCCATTTCACCGATACCTTCAATGTCCAGTGTAAATCCAGAATCCATGCCATATATTGTCGTAATCAGTTGCATGAATTCTTGTTCAGTACATACAAGTGGTTCAACTTCGCAATCTGTAGATTCTTCAACTGCATCCAAAGCAGATAAGTTCAGAGGGTCAGTTGTTGCAACAATTAATAATCGGCCTTTTTTTTGAATGGGAGCTAAATGGTATTTCTGAGCAATCTCCAAAGGTAAAAGATCTCGTAAATCTAATTGAAGGCTAAATTTTTCTGGATTATAACGCTTGAGTCTTGCTTCGTGGCTGATAATATCCGCAAGATGAGATTCATTGAGCAAGCCGGATTGGGTCAAATATTTCCCAAAATCAAGTCCTGAGCCTTTATGTTCTGCTGATGCCTGGTGGATTTGATCCTGTGTTAAAATATTAGCATCAATTAATATCTTTTCTAACCGTTCACGTTTTATCATTGTGCCCTTTCTTGAATTCAAGAAAACAAATTAATAAGGCAAATCTATCATTTTTTTTGAATAAAAAGTTGTTTCAATTTCCCAATGTTGACGTATTCGACAATTTTGCGATATAAATTTAGGAAATTGTTCAATAAACTGTGTCGCTATTGTTTCATCATTAAATGGTATAGCATAAAGAACAGAAAAAGTTAACCCTTCTTTTTTATTCCAATAGGGAGAAATAATAATTTCCGGAGCATCATTTGGATAATTAATAAAATATCTATACGCTTCATGAATATTTTTATACTGTGCTATCTCAATCCAGAACAGATGTTTATCATTGGGTAATCTTTTTGAAGATAACGTAACGGGAACGCCTGGAAAATAAATACTTTGACCACGCTCTACGGTAATAGAATTTTTGATTTGTGGATTAACCATGCGTACATACCGCAAATACCAAGGGGTATAAGTACCATAAAAAAGTTGAATCAATTCCTGAAGGGATTCATTTCGTAAACAATTAATTTTCCCGAGAATTATGGGAGAATCATCTGTCTTGCTGTTTTTTAAAGAATTAAATTCCAATGAGGAATCAGGGAGATCTAAATTATTTTTTATCTGATAGTCATTCTCTGCGGTTTTTTTATCTGTTTCAAAAATATTAATCCATTTGCTAATCTTATCAGGCAGTATTTTCATATTGACAGTTTTAGTTTGAAGAACCCCCCATCCTAAAATAACAGTTAAGCATATTAAGAAAAAAAACTTCGCAAATCCGGATTTTTGATAGCGTCCAGATGAATCTCTTTTAATACATGAACGAACAAGGAAATAATTTGCACGAATTTTGTTCTGAATAATTAACGCTAATAAAACAAGATGACAAAGATGCAAAATTTTTCTTGGATATCCACCGGTTGCCCTATAAACTGCCCATAGTGCTGGCCATGTAAAAATATTAGGCGTTTCTTTTCCTTCGCTTGCTTTATCGAGACGAAACCGAATTTTTTTGGAAGTATCAAAAAATCCTAATGGGCCAAGTTCATGACAGATATTAATGCGATCTGAAAAATTGGCATGTTGACTCAATATCAACTTAAATTCTTTTTGGGCAAATATAACTATTTGAAGAAGTTTATGTTCATTGGTTTCATAATTAAGAAACTCTCTCAACAGCTCCAGGCAAAAATAAGGAATTTTTTGACCTTCATCTATAATAATTGTAATGGTTTTTTGATGATCAACACCTTCTTCATATAGATATTTTTTTATCCGTTCTTTTATTGTCCATTCATCAAGACTTTCATCGTCAGATGCAATGTCTAACAATTTCGCTATTTCTGTTAAAAATTCAAGTTTATTTTTAAAACCTGGGTCTAAAATTAAGTATATTTGAACATTTAAGTCATTGGTAAATCGACGGACAAGATGACGGCAGAGAGTTGTTTTTCCTGTTCCAACATCACCAATGATTACATTTAAGCCTCTTTTAAGCCTAATAGCAATCTCCAATTTTTGAAGGCAGGCTGCATGTTGTTTTGAAGGGTAAAAAAAATCAGGGTTAGGAGAATTTGAAAATGGCTCCTTATTCAACCTTAATAATTGGAAATAATCCATAAATATCAAATTATCATTTAGATAGTTACTAACGTTATTGAGAGATTGAGTCTAAGATTTTAATAATTTAATATTATTTTTATCTTAATCATTAACAATCTTTTTCATTATTTTTCAGGTGCATCCAAAGATGAAGCGTCCTCCAGGATTGGAAGATCACGTTCTTCTATGATGTTTGCTTCGGGCATTTCATTTCCAGAAAACCGTTGTTTAAGTATATGTGGGGTAATAAAGATTAGAACTTCTTCTTTATCGTTTGAATTACCATCATTTTTGAAAAACCATCCAAAACCAGGAAGATCTTTTAATCCCGGAACACCGGATTCAGAAATTGTTTTTGAACTCTTGGAAAGTCCTGAAATCACTATGGTTTCAGAATCCTGTACAATTAGTGTTGTTCGTGTTTCCCTTTTCTTAATAATTGGATTACCTTGAACTCTTGAATCAATTGAAAAATCAACTTCATCTTTTGTTACAATAATTTTCATTTTTAAATAGTTATTATCTATAACATGTGGCGTAATCTCAAGCTTTAGAACAGCATCTTTAAAGCTGACATCAGTATCACCATTGTCATCAGTAGTAACATAAGGAACTTCTGATCCACTTTTGGTAACAGCAGTCTGGTTATCTAAAGTGGTAATTGATGGTCGAGATATTATGTTTATTTTTCCTTCAGATTCCAAGGATGTCAATTGCATTTCAAGAATATTTCCGCCTAAGGTACCAAACATTAAATTTAAAGAAGCGCCAATATCTGAATCAGGTGCTGGAAAATTGATACCAAATGGAGTCGCTGACATTCCATTTCCAAAATTAGTTGCATATTTAAAAGGGGTACCTTCTAAATTATCAATATCGCCAGTTGTTCCACCCGATGCCCATGCTCTTTTAGAGCCACTTTTATTAAATTTAGCATTGTACTTACCACCCCACTGAATTCCGAGATCCCTGGCAACATCCCTACTTGTTTCCACAATGTCAGCTTCGATCTTGATCTGTGGAATTGGCCTGTCTAATTCCTTTATAACATCAATAATTCTTACTAAATCTGATTTACTTGCCTGAATGATCAAGGAATTTGAGTGATCATTAACGGTAATATGTCCTCTGGCTTTCCCATTCTTGTCCTTTGTTAAAAGAGTCGTAAGATTTTTTCGTAATTGTTTCGCATCAGCATAGTCTATTTCAATTACTTTTGTTAAAACAGGTTCAACGGCTTCCATATCTAATGAAACCGCTTTTTTTCTTTCTTGAATTCTTGATGCTTGTAAATCTCTTTCTAAATCAGATATCGTCATAACTCGAAGAATACTACCCTCCCAGGTATGTGTTAGTCCATTAGCATGTAGAACACCTAAGAATGCTTCTTTCCACGGGACATTTTTTATATCGATATTAATTTTACCTTTAACATTAGAGTTAATGATAATGTTCTGGTCTACTCCCCTTGCCAGAGTTCTTAATATCACACCAACATTTTCATTATCCATTTTAAGAGAGACTTTCTGAGATGGTAATGGTCTCTCTTTCTTTACAGTATTTTTTTTCTTTGTTTTGGACGTTGGCAATGTAATATTTTTTGTTCTTGGCGACGGTGAATGTCCATTAGATTCTTGTGCACGCAATTTCCATGTTTCAAAAAATAAGTCTTTTTTTGATTTATTTTTTTTGTGCGAGCAGCTAACAGAAAAAACAATCAAAAAGGTCAGTACAAATCCTACTACGGCCTTTAATTTATAATTTGAGAAATAGTTCATCGCTTTTCACCTTATATCTAAGGGTTTCCAAAAAAAACGGTTATTTTTTCCTGATTCATTTTATCCTCAATGATCACCCAATTTTGTTCAATGGTATCAACATAATATCCTTTTACTTCCAATTCTTCATTTGCTTCATATTCCATGCCATTAATAATAGCCATCCTTTTATCTCCTACTTCCATATAACCCGAATAAGTAAAAACAGGTCGTATACGTACAGGCATGTCTTGTTGTGAAAGATTTCCTTTGTTATTTATAGGCGGTGCGGCGACATTTTTTTGCTGAGTAAATGGATCTTTTGACCACATACTTTCTGCACGATTAATAACATAATTAGTCACCTTATCCATGCCTGTCTTTTTTAAGCCATCTTTTACCTCTTTTGTAATTGATTCTAGATGTGCAATATTGTTTTTCTGGTCTTTTGTTGTTTTTGAGGATGGCATTAGAAAGAAGACACAAAAAAGTACAAAAATAGCCAATACACTATAGGCAATAAGTCTTTTTTTCATAACATATGAATTCCTTATAAATTATTGTTGTATTGTCCTGTAAGAGAATAAATTAATCTTATCTTCACATATTTAAGGATATCTAAAAAAACTTTTTGACTTATAAATAGTCGAACAAGATGTATAGTTATTTTTCCAACATTCTTAACCTAAACATTAGTTATCTATAACATGCTCTTGAACTCAGGTCAATGGATAGAAATCATTTTTTGGAAAAATAATTCATTTAGCTCTTTTATTTGTTCGACTTACTTATAAGAAGTCAAAATTTTGAGATAGTACTCTTTCATTCGACCTCGACTATTAATATCAATTATTTCTATATGCTCTAAAAACTGTAAACGACCAATTGACATCATAAAACTTCTTAGGCCATTGAGACTTCCATGTAACTGTAATTCAAAAGGCAGATATTTAGAATCTTTTGTTAATGTTTTTAATGCCGGCGCTATCGATAAAACACTTAAACCAGCCTGGAGAGCAGATTGTTTAAGACAATGTGATATTGAATATGTATCTTTCGGTTCAGTATCGGCTTGTTCTTTCTCCATCATGAGCAATTCATTTCCTGTCATATCCGCACTATTAATTAGAGTTTTCAGTACCGGCGATAAGGCTTCCTGCTCTTTTATTTGATATTCTAACATACTTATTTCATCATCTTGATCTGATATAATAGCTTGATATGGCCAGATGCCTATCAGCAGAGTAAGGACAATGACAACAAAACAAGTCATGATATAAGAAAAATTTGGTTTTATAATTTCATAAAGCTGAGTTTTATCCATGATACATACTATTCTATTTCTTCTACTGTTTCAGATTGAATTTTTAATGAAAGTTCAAAGATAAGAACTTCTCCATAACGATTGATATATTCAAAAGTTTTGCCCTGGATTGACGGGCTTGAAAAGATTGGAGAATTTTCCAAAGAAAGCATATAGTTCGCCAGTGATGTTTCAAAACCGTCACGTCCTTGTTGGCTATTTTTTTCTTTAAAAACAGTCCCTTCAATAATTACCTTACCACTGTCGTCCCGTTTTCGATATTTATCCTTTACAGATTGCATGTCAATTCGAATTTTATTTAGCTGGATATAATCTGGATTTTTTTCAATTAATTCTGTAATGGTAGATAGACCAAGATATTTCTTTGCTATTTTTTTTTGGGAGCTGTAAATATCTTTCATTCGCGCAGCTTCTTTGAGAATAAGTTCTTGGTCAACACGTGGACCGTAAGCATTTAATTTTTCTTTGAGAGTAATAATTTCTGAGCTTTTATATTTCGATTGCAAAATCTGAAGGAATAACAGACAAAAACATAATATCACCGCTATTGTCAAGCCAATTCTAATCCCTTTATTAATCCGTGAATTTAAATTTACCCTTTCCTTTTCTCGGTAATCCATTAGAAAATTGGGGGCAGAAGCCTGAAAATCAGACATTGCAAGACCAACTGCTGCAGTAAACCTTTCACAAGCTTCATATGGATTGTTTGTTTTATATTCAGAAAATTGTGGGATACCAGGTAAAATAACATCCAATGGAGAAACAGTAATATTGAGCTGATTTGAAATATAAGTATTTAGTGGTTTAAAGCGACTGATTACACCTTCAATATATATATGTTTAATCGTATCTTCTTTAAACAAAACATGGTAATGCTGAAATGTTAGTTCTATCTGTCTGACTAATCTCTCCACAGCAGGAAATATGCCCTCAAAAATACTGTTTTGATTATCTTCATCTTCTGATAGTATATCATCATCGGAATTTTCCCCAGAAATATTCTTAAGCAATAAGTTTCTTGCATAATCTACACTTAGTCTATGATCTGTTTGAGTAAGGTGGTAATAGCTTTCTTTAATACTTTCTACTAAAGATTCAGACATACTGTTTAAACAAGCTTTTATCCTGCGGGATAATGTCAAATTACCATGTCGATATATGGTTATGTTTGAATTCAGATTTCCAATACTCAATGTAGCGACAGTATCTCCTGAGCCTGAAAGTAAATCACCTCTGAGTAGATTTTGAGTTGAAAATTCAGGTATTGAAATTCCAGTTAAAGGATAACCAGCATTAGAAAATAATTCTTTCATTCCATTAATTTGAGATACCGGCATTTTATAAACAATTACTGCTGTTTTTCCAATACCTTTCTGAGTTATATCACCGATTATTTCAAAATCGAAAAAATCATTTTCTTCATTGATTTCCATCTCTTTTTTAGCAGACCAGTATACTGTATTTGTGAGCAATTTCTCTTGAACTTTTGGTATTAAAATATATTTAGCATCGGCTTTTTCAGAAGAAGCAAATGTCCATATCTTATATTTTTTGGTGTTTCCTAAAAAACTTCCAATACAATCGGACAATATTTTTGAATCAATACTATCACCATCAATATTCGTACTCTCCATTTCCTCTGGATTATTCTGCCTACATTCAATAAGTTTCCATTGAGCTTTTGTTGAGTGCCCTATTTTTACAAGACAAATACTGTTTTCGCGAATATCGACACCTATTACAACATGATCACTTTCAGAATCTATTTTTTTGGGCTCTGTCTCAAATGAATCCTTTTTAGAATCATTTTCATTGGCATCATTACGAACGCTATTATTACGAATTAATGTTAATAATTGTTCGGTGGATGTTATTTCATCATCTGGTAACAATGTTTGCTTCCTGTAATTTTTTATTGTTAAAAATCTAAACAGCTTGATTCAATAAATAATTTAGTATGATTTGTCAAGAAAAGCTTAAAAAATTTCTGATTATAATGGATTTCGCGAAGGATATAACCCTCTGATTTTTAGTAAAAATATAAACTACTCAAATTTACTGTAATATTATTTGGTTAGAGACATAAAAAATCTAAGGCATCTATTTTTATAGAAAAAGGTACAATACAAAAAAATTGCACATTTTTCTTAGGAATGCTCTGAAAATAAATTCTCCATTCTTAATTTACATTATCGGTTCTTGTTTGTAGAGACAAGGCATGCCGTCTCTACGATCTATAGCCACAATTGTAAATGTGGAACATATTTTTAATTGTTCCTTAGGAAATCTCTGAAAATAAGTTCCCCAATTCCGGGGACATAGTTAGCGCCT
>Ga0272440_1003626_pt1 | contig 11446 bp, 18 predicted proteins | sample SSMMMBAug17_FD_192440 | JGI IMG/M metagenome (GOLD analysis project Ga0272440, IMG submission 192440) | Marine sediment archaeal communities from Little Sippewissett salt marsh, Falmouth, MA, United States - SSM-MMB-Aug17 | ecosystem: Environmental > Aquatic > Marine > Wetlands > Sediment ... | reverse complement strand
ACTTAATCTGAATGGTGTACTAATTGTATTGTCTTTGAATATATTTAATTGTCCTGATGTTGATATGTCTGCAACTGCTGAATTAGATACTGTATTTTCTGTAATGTTATTTTGGGTTGTTAAATCTCCGCCACTAATTACAATCCCAATATTAGGAACATTATCTATTGTATTATTTACTATTGTGTTATTAGATGAATTTTGAACATATATACCGTTATAAGTTCCTGTGATCGAAAAGTTGATTATATTATTTGATATTGTATTATGTTGAAATTGTTGACCGATTGTCCCTTCTGTGTCATAAAGGTCTATACAATGATGCCTACAATCTGTAAAATTATTATATGCAACCAGTGTATTATTAGTATTAATGTCTACACTGTTCCACGTCATATTATGAAATGTGTTATGTGTTACATTATTATTTTCTGCATTAGTTTCAGAAAACTTTACACCGCTATAAATTGAGTCGTTAAATTCATTATATTCAATTCTATTATTATTACAATTACTTCCAATTAGTAAAGAATCATAGTTTCTTAGGAAAATATTATTTCTAATTATATTTCCGTCTGATCCGCTTGTAAGTGTTAATCCTGTCTTTCCTGACGTTGCTTCATTGTCTTTTAAAGTACAATCTTCAATAATACTATTGTCAACGTTGCTTAATAAAATTCCTATGTCCATGTTTTCAATGGTTAAATTTGCAATTGTTATACCACTTCTACCTGATGCTAAGATCGCCCAGTCACCCTGATCACCTGTTAATTTGGCATTATTTCCATTTAAGACAACATTATTCTCAGATATGATTAGATTATCAGTAATATCATATTCTCCTTCAATAAACGTACAGTTTTCTGTGGTGGTTATAGTCATACCGTTAACAGGAACTACAGGAGTACAAGCACCTTCCGCCATCCCCATCATACCAAGTAGCATAATTAGAAAAATGGCGTATTTGGTAGAATATATGAATTTCATTTTAGTGACACCTTGCCATTAACTTTTATTTTTTTTATATAAGATTTTTTTTTCATTTTAATTGAACACTCCACAACGTGGACAATAACCGCCTTCATACTCTTTTCCACACTGAACACATTTTACCATTTTATTTATTTCTAGGCTTATTACGCCTGTGTCGACGTACAAAAGCCTTATTTTTTAAGGTTTTACGCTTATGCTTTTTAACCTTGACCGGTTTAGTTTTTAGTATTATAATGTTCCCTCTAGTTTCAAAACCCGAAAATTTTCCAGTTGTTATTTTAGCCTTTTCGCCAACACCTGCCAAAGTCGGTGTATAAGCATATAAAACTTTTTTCTTTTTCTTCATTAAACCTTCAACTTTCTTTTTTATAGCATCAAGTTGAATTTTGGGTATTTTTATCGGAGGAATTTTTTGAGTTGTTATGGTTGGGGTTTTTGTTATTTGCCTTGTTTTTGTTACTTGCCGTTGAAACTGTTTAGTTTTTTGTTTTTGAACCTGCTTTTGTTTTTGTAACACTTTCTGTCGTAAAACCTGTTTTTGTTTTTGTTTTTGTTTATCTTTTTGTTTTGCAACTTGTTGTACTTTTTGTTTCTGTTTCTGCCTTTGTTTTTGTTTTTGCCGTTGCTTAAGACCAACTCCCGCCCTAACTGAAACGACACCTCTAACCACAGGCTTTTGCGCAACTTTTGATTTTTGACCAATCTTCAACTTCCTTTCCCTAACGGTTAATGTTTCTATTACCGGCTTTTGTGCGGTTTTTTGATTTTTTGTTTTTGAAGATACTTGATCTTCGGGCTTTTTAGGCGGCCCTTTTTCGGGTTTAGGTTTTGGCTTTTTTGTTTTAACCGTCCGCTTTTTTGTTTTTAAAACTAACTGTTGACCCTGTTTTGTCATTTGTGTCTTAGGTTTCTCTTTAGGCTTTTCGGGGGCGCTTTTCTCTTTTGGTTTTACCTTTTTAGATTTGGATGTAGAAAAAAATTCTAAAACCTTCCCCGTTTTTTTATCAATTATTTTAATATTAAACTTTTTAATAAACTCGGCCCTAGCAGTTTGTAAATCTACAGTGGGCACTTTAACGATGTCAATTTTGTTTTTTGGCGCTGACTTTCTTATTATTTTTAATATATCTTTAGAACTCCTAGCAAATTGTGGATTTTTAACGATACTTTTATACATATCTTTAACTAGTTTTTTCCTGGACCCTAACAAATCATCAACCTGTCCTTGTAAAATGTTTTTTCTCACCTGGTTAGCTGTAGTTTTTTCTAGTTGGTTTATTTGTTTTATTTTTGCCTTTTTACTTTCAATATTCTTAGAAATTCGTCCGATAATTTTCCTTTCAGCCTTTATAATATTATCAAATTGTTTTTTTGTTTTAATCTTTTCTGTACCCTTTATACGACTTAAAAGTTTTTCATTTTCAAGTTGCTGCTTCTTCTGCTGTTTGGCTTTAATTTTTAAAAGTTTACGTGCTTCTTTTTTGGTCCTTTTGCCAGGGTTTTGTTTTATTAAATTAAAAATATTGTTTACAATTTTCTTTTTATCCTCGTTAAGAAACTTAATACGCCTAGACTCTATGCCTATAGCCAACTTTTTCGAATTAGAATCTTTCAACTTTGACAAATCTTTAATTGTCTGTTGAGATTGTTTAATTTGTTTATCGATACCTTTTAAAACATCTTGGTTGCTTTTGATTTTCTGTCTAAATGTCTGTGTTTTTGGTTTGAGTTTAATTTTTATCAAAATATCTTTCCTTGCAATTTTTCTACGCTTTCGTACCTTAATTCTTTCTGCTTTGGTAAGTTTCTTTTTGGCTTTTATCGGGCGTTCAGAAATCTTTTTCAAGTCTCCAGGCGTTTTTTCAACTATTCTTCCCGACTTTTTAATTTCAATTATTTTTTTAATTTCGGGCTTAACTTTTTTAGCTTTTTTAACTTTCTTTTTGGGTTGTTTTTTGGGCTTTTTTGTGGGTTTCAACTCCCTTATTGCGACTACTTTTTTGACAACTCCTGGCCCCGATTTTGCCTTAACTTTTTTAACCTTTGTAGTCTGGACCGCACCCTTAGATATTGTTCGTGAAATGTCTATTTTGTTAGTAGGCTTAATTTCTACAATGTTAACCTTATCTAACTTTCCTTTTTTAAACACAAGCTCGGCCATACCTTTAGATTTCTTTGCAACTGCGTTCTTTCCAATAAAAACGCCTCTAACTTCCGACAACTTTGCATAAACTTTAATATTTTTTTTCTCTTTTATCTTTGAAAGAAAACTCTGTTTAGGCTTTACACCCTTTTTATATGTTGTATCAATCGCCGTCGTTTTCTTATAAATATCATACAGCTTTTTATTATCTTTTTGAATTTTCTGAGAAACCTTATTAAGTTGCCTCTGCATTACAGACACCTTTCCTGCCTGTTTTGTTGGAAATGCGTTAATAAGGTTCTTTAAAAGTTTCTTTTGTTGATTTTTCGACAAATCTCTTAATACTTCATTAATTTTTTTAGCCGATGGTGACCGTTTTATATTTTTAGGGAAAAACTTTTGTATTTCTTTTAAACTCACCTTTTGTTTAAATTTTGATATATCACCCTTTGCCCCCACCGCAAAACCTGCATCTGCCGAAAAATCTGTTAAAATTTCAGCGCCAGACTTCACCTTAGTTTTTCCTTCAACTGTTTTTGTAACCAACCTAGAAGGAACTGTCGCTATATATGTAGCTAAACCCGCATTACTTAATACGGCTGTTGTTTTCGGTGCTTTTGAAGCTAAAGCAACAAAACCCAAACGAGTTAACGCACCTACCGCCGAACCTAAAGCTATATTTGTAGCTATTTTTTGCCCCCTTGCCGAACCAACATCACCAGAAGTTATTACAACCTTATCACCCACAGAAGCGGTCTTCATTCTGCCGGTTGTTTGCTGTATCCCTTCACCAAACTCGCCACGCTGCGCTTTCCCTTTAATTTTCCTTTTAATCTTTTCAAACACTCCAACTTTTTCTGCAACAAGAAATCCGCCGGTTGTAGTAGATTTTGGCGTATCAGGCTTCTTTTTGGGGGACGTTTTAGACTTCTTCGCTTTTTCTTTCCTAACCTGGTCTACTTTAGGAGTTAAAACAAAAGCCTCTTTATCCCTGGTTGTAAAACCTTCAGGGCTCATACGTTGCATCCTGTTATATCTTTCAAATAGACTTTTAATAGGAACTTTGCCGCTTTTTAACCTTGCGGTAGCTTTTGCCTGTTCAAAATCTCGCTGTAATTTTGCAGAATCAACTAGCTTTGTTAAATCTTGCTTTGTGCCTGAAACTTCAACCCTAGCCTTTTCAACGGCTTTCTTTTGCTCTTCTGGGCTTTTTGACTCAAATTTTCTTATTCCCCTAGAAGTTAAACCACCCCTGGCCCTGGCCTGTGCCTGCTGCTCAATCTGTTTTGCCGTCGGTGGTGCGAAAGCCTTTTTAGTTCTTTCAATTACTTGTTCCCTTGTTGGACTAGAATTTTGGACCATTAAGAACTATAAAAAACTTAAACTATATAAAACTTTCTATAATTTTATTAAATTAAAAAAATAAAGGAAGGAAGATTACTTTTTTCCTGTTACTATTTCTTTATATTCCTTCTCTAACTCTTCAATTTGGTCCGCTATTTGTTCACATGCAGCAAAATCCCGATCTTTCATTTTGCTTTTTATCAACTCTTTCGCTTCCTTTATTTTTTCTTTAATTGGTTGTGCCTGTTTCTTTCTTGCTTCCAGCTTTTTCCTTCTTGCTTCCCTTTTTGCTTCTTTCTCTTCAGGTGTCATAGGATAAAGCATGTTAACTACAGCGTAAGCGTTATTTTCATCGTCAAACATAACCTGGATAAACGGTTTGCCTAACTTTTTAGGAATTTTTATCTGTTGTATGGTAAATCTGTGATACCTTTTACCACTTTTGATATGTTCTTCGTTGTCTTCAAACTCTTTTTTTAGTTCTTCTATTTGCTTCATTTTTTCTTCATAATTCATTGTTACTCGCCTCAATAAACTTTTTTCCATTAGTATAAACATAATAAACAGTTGCAACAATTAAACCAAATATTAAAAGTTCAATCTTATATAATCCAACAAAATAAAAAATTGGTTCCCTTATTAACTCAACAACTCCGCTCAATTTTTCTCCCTCAAACTAAAATCTTCAATCAAATAACTATCCCTTTTTACGTTGGCAACTTCTTCTATAATGTCTATTTCCTTATATATGTTAGCACCTGCTAACTTTTTTAATATCCTAAGCACATCTGGATAGTTTTCTAAGATAGTGCTTAATATCCACCATTTTTTAATTTGCTTATTATATTGAAAAATAGATTTTGTTTTTTTTATTATTAATCTTAATCGGTTGACTGCGCCTCTGTCTATTTTCTCTTTCAATATAGATTCTACCTGTTCCCTCAGGCCGATTTCCTTAATTATGTCGGTGTCCTCGTTATTAATTTTGGCAGATTTGACACCAAAATCATTATACAAGTATTCACAACATTTTACATAATTTTCTAAATAACCAGGAAACAATTCGTCAACTACACTTCTATACTCTTTATTTTTATTATATAAATCTTTTTCTAGAGAAATATTGACGGCAACTTCAGCAAAGTCTTTTGAAAAATTGTCACTCATCTTTGAAAGTTTGTTAATAAAACCTTTCTTAATTTTGTTCATAAGAAATCTTTAACTACACACTTCTATATAAATGTTTCTATTTTAAGAAATAAATAAAAAAAAATTAAAAAATTAGGACATTACATCCCTGATCCTTTACCTTTTAGGTATTTTACTAACCATGCTACTACTAGTATGATTACAATAATTACGATCCAACTTACTGGTTCATCCAGTGCGGCCACCGCCGTGTCAATAGTCGCATTTAAGCCTGATGTGACACCGTCAACACCTTTAAACTTAACCAACACAATGCTAAATAGTACAATTATAATTACCAACATTGCGATTGATTTTACTTCTCTTCCTAATGTATCACTTACTCCCATTTTTTATCACTCCATATATTTTTTTTGGAATTTTCACATTCCTGCGTTTTTACCTTTTAGGTATTTTACTAACCATGCTACTACTAGTATGATGATTATAATTACGATCCAACTTACTGGTTCATCCAGTGCGGCCACCGCCGTGTCAATGGCTGTACCAACTCCACTAATTGCGGTGGTCCCTCCGGTTGAATTGTAACACAAATTTGAAGATGCGTTAAAATTCGGGAAAGGATTAACACATGCACCACCCTCTACTGATTTAAACTTAATCAAAACGATACTAAATAAAATTATTACAATAACAAGCATAGCAATGCTCTTAACTTCTTTTACTAAAGTTTGACCAACTCCCATATTACCACTCCATATTTTCCAATAAATTATACTTTTTTTAATAGTATATAAACTTTTGTCCCAGAATAGCGAAAGTTTTATAAAGGAAAGATGTTTAATTAACTAAAAAAACCGATAAAAATACACCAATTTCACCCCAATTAACCAATTTCTTAATGTCTCATTTAAGCCACCAAATAAGCCGAATTTTAAGACTTTTTTTTAGGGGTCTTTTGATATTGCCAAACACTTTTCTATGCCTTAATGGCAAAATATGACCCCTTAAATGCGATCCAAATGTGTTAGCAAATGGAGAGCAGCGCATCATTGGTTTGAGCAAAACACAGAAAAACCCAAAAACCAAATATCCAAAACAAAAAAATAAATTTTTAAAAAATATTTTAATTTCAGATTTAGTTTTTGAAATAGAGATAGAGGTAGTTTTAGAAATAGAAATAGAAATGGAAATAGTAATGGTTTTAGTTTTAGTAATGGTTATAGTAATAGTTATAGGGGTAGACCTAGTCGAATCCACCTAGTACATGAAATCTAGTAAAATATAACTAGTAAAACAACCTAGTACAATCCTAAATTCAGTAATAAACAAATAATACAAAACACATACTTTTTTTGTACGAATCGAAAAATTTATATATTACCTATCCATTACATGGTTTTAATTGAGTATTTGTTGAATGGAGGTCAAAAAATGCAAAATAGAAAGGAAACATTTTACGCAAAAATCATAAAATCTGGCAATTCCAACATGGTCACAATTCCAGAAAAATTGATGATTGGCGCAGAGTTGGAAACCGGAATGATAGTTAGAGTTTCATTGTTGAAAACTAAGGGTTCAAAATGACTATAGGGGTAGATAATGTCTCAATTTAAAGAACTGGACGATATATATGACAATGATGACCAAGTAAAGATATATACTTCTATATTACAAAACTGTGTACCTCAAAAGTGCGAAATACACTTCGAAACTTATGAGAACGTAGCCGATAAGCATAACAACACAAAAAGAAATATAAGATTTAATGGTATAGCCATCGGACTACAAAAAGAGACAGAAAAGTTTAACAACAATAGAAAGATATTATTGTATGCCCCGTTAAAGTCATTCGTTAATATGTTTAAGTTTGAAAGCATAGACATAAGGCGGTTTATATCAGAAAAAAAACATATACAAATAGAGTTTATAAAAAAGAACAATAAACATTATATTTTAGTCGATCATAAAGAGGTCAAATATGATAAACAGATCTGGCTAGACGAGGAATTAAGTTAAAATGAATGAAACAATACAAAGACTATGGACCAAGGCGGAACTTTTAGAATTAAAGCAATATGTTATTAATAATGATCTAAAAATATGGGAGAATTTGTTGGATAAATGTTCTCAAATACAACATATTAGAATTAGTATAGTGATAATTTGTTTTAGTATTATGTGGTTGCTTTTTCTATCTTATAGAAACCATAAAAGAATAATGAAGTTAGAGGGTAAAAAATGGATAAAAAAAAGAAAAAAAAGTTAGTTGACATGTGGGTAGATGTTGAGGTCATTTAATTGATAATGAATGATTATAATAATCTTGAACATCGTCTAAAAAGAGCAGATCACGATCTTTCTGTAAAAATGACGTGCGAAGGAATAGCTTACCTTTTAGAGCAAAAAGAAACTTTAAGATATCAAAAACAGAGAAGGTTTGAACGTTTATATCTAAATTATATGAAAGATAAGATAATAAGCTGCACTAACATTCTTGAGGCTTATAATTGTGCATGGGAGATGTTAAAATGAAGTCTATAAGTTCGGCGATATCTTATGCTATTGTTATTTCTGCTGTTTTAAATAATAAATTTTCGGAATATTTATTAATTGCTGCGGAATATTGTGTAAGGCAGTTTGGTCCTCGTAATTGTTTATTATATTTAGCTTTTATGTTAATTATATCAAATTATGATAAGGTTGTTGGCTTGTTTTGCGATATTGTTTATATTGCATGGCGGTTGTTGAAGTTTGTTTTTGTTATTTACATAAAATTAATGCAAAAATGATAAATATAAGTAAACTATATACTAAAAACTCGAAAAACTTATATAGTAGCTATGATACATACATAGTATGATAACAATAAGGAGTTACAGAAAATGAAGACAATAATAATACACGTTGAAGACAGAGAAGAAGCACAGTTATTGACAGTTAAAAAAAATATGACATGGAAACAGCTCTTAATGAGTGTAATAAAGAACGGTGAAAGCAATGAACGATCAGTGGAGTAATTTAAGGAGTCAGGTAATAAAAAAGTCAAAAGAACTTAGGCTTAGACAGTTGCAAAGAGTTTCTGACCTTATGACTTGTATGATCTCGGAAAACATCGAGGAAATTATGAATATAAAAGAAGGTGAAACAAAATGAAAGTAAAAATATTTTGGAGACATGGTGGATTTAAAATATATTATTTTAATGATTGAAATAAAAAAGTATAATATTAATTGGGAAAAGTATCTTAACGACGAAAGATCATATAAAAAATTAAGATCACCTCTTAAAGCAGAAAGTTAAATCTTATGCTTGAGGAATTTCCTGATGGGGGTGGGTTTCGCGACTTATCCCCATTGGGTTTTATATTTACGGAGCGTAAAAATGAAAATAGACGACAAATTGCAAATATTGGAAAACAATTTAAGGGACACGTTAAAGGTCATGCACAACGAAATTAAGGCAATGAAAAGAAAAAATGTTGAATATGAAGGCCGAATGAAAACAATTGAAAGGCAACTTATAATATTAAGGGAGGCGGGAACCTTTTGAGTGATCCGTATTTTGAGGTTTGGTTAGGTCAAATGTATAACGAGGGATGGCTAACGCAAACGGACATAATCGCAATAAGAAAAATAAGGGAGAAGTACGAAAATGAAAGAAAATAAAGAATTAGTGGGAATATACAAAGGCAAAACTGAAGGAATGGAAGGAAATTATATAACAATGGACGTTGACGGGCAAACGATAAAAGTAAGATTTTTTTTACCCTGGACCAAAAAGGACGGGTCACCAAAGAAAGGTGTTTCGCCAAACGAAATGGAGCAGGGTAAAACATATAAATTAATGTGTAGTGCATATAAAGGTGACGGGTATAAATATTGGGCGTATACTGCAAACGTAATATTCCGGTCAGATGTCCCGAAAGATCAAGCCAAATTGGTTCCTTCAACAGACGTTGCAGAACTTAGAAACAAGATAATTAACGTTTTAACGGTTCTGGATAACGGTAATGGTGTATCTTATGAGCAGATCTTGGTCAATGTTGAAAGTGACGAAACATTAGTTAAGAAGGTTGTTGATAAATTAATAGAGACCGGAACAGTATTTCAAAATATACCAGGAGTTTTTAAGTTGTTGTATACAGGCCAGTCTGAAAACGAGGATGTAAATAAACCCACAGCTAATTCTATTGAAGTTTTCCCCTTCAAGAACGATACCCAAGCTGCGTCCTCGTCAGATTCTGGCGTGATAGTGAAAAAGTATATGACAGAAATAACGACATACCCCAACGGTAAAGAGTATATTAAATCATTCATAATAGACAGAAAGGTTCGGGAAATGTCAAAATCGCAATCTCAACAAAAAGAGCTTGATGAAGTTAAACTTGACGAGGCTGTTGAGGAATGAACAAATATCATACCGACGTTGTTACAGAATTTAACCGCCAATATTATCATGGAACTTTAACTAAAGATCATGTTATTAGTCCTGAAGTATGTAAAAAAATTGGAGGTTCTACGGTTTACGGTTTCGAACTTCAGAACGATTTTGATAAATATTTTATCAAGTCTGACTTTATTAAAAGTTTGCCTATAATAGTTAAAGAGTCAGAGAAGTTTCATTATAAAAACAACGTTTTTAATTGGCCGAAAAAGTTAGCTGTACGTATAATTAAACCTGAAGACAAGTTTGGATTTAAAAAGTTGGTAGATAATTTTTGTGATTATGAGCATAGTGACGAAGCAGAGTGGACTTTGTTTAAGATAATAATGTTAGCTGCGTATATTGACAGGATTAATATTCGGATAGTGACGCCCGCATCGTTTGGGAAAGACGGCGTGGCTAACATCTTAAACAAACTAATGTCTGACACGACAAACCTTTACCAGGCAACTTTAGCTAAAATGAAGTTTGCGCTTAACAATAAACTTATATTCATCAACGAGGTAGGTAACCTGAAGCCTGAAGAGATATCTAATTTACAAACCTTCCTTCTACAGGCCGGCGCCTACCAACCTACTTATGAGAATAATAGTAGAAAGTTTCAGGGAGTAAAAGAAACAATTGACATAAGTAACAAATCTTTAGTAATATTTCATAACACTCAGAAGTATTATGATGATAAGAAACAAAAATATTTCGAGACAATGTTCACTGACGCAGTTTTGGATAGGTTCCCGCCTATATATTTTAACGGGTATGTTAAAGAGGATTTCAGTCAAGAGTTTGATAAGGCTAATGTAGCCGACCAAAATCGTGACCATTTTGTTGATATAATTAAAACGATCAAGTGGTACAGAGAGCACAGAGTGGTAAAAGAGAAGTATAAACTAGATGAAGAGTTTTGGGGATTTGTAGGGAAACAGAAACAACGAAGCCAAAGGTCGTTTAATATTATATCTAAATATATCGCAGAGTATTCAGAAAATGAGCACGAATTTTTAACCATCTGCAAAACTCTGAAAAACTGTATGGATAACAATATGTTAACTTATACGTAAAAACAACAAAAGGTGATATAAATGAATTTGATACAAGAATTTGCATCAAGATGTTATCGTAACAATTTTAGAAATATATTAATGTCTAAGTTTAAATGTAAAAAAAGTAAAACTTGTAATCTATATGATAAAACATCAAAAGTTTGTAGTTCAGAATTTGAATCAAGAAAGTATTGTGGAGAGTTTAAATGACACTTAAACAACGAAACACGAAAATGACACAAGATAAGCAAAGGGTGATACTTTTGTATTTGTCCAGTAAACCTAATGAAAAATGAAAATATATAATCTTATGATGTGTGTTGGAATATAT
>Ga0272440_1003625_pt1 | contig 11446 bp, 14 predicted proteins | sample SSMMMBAug17_FD_192440 | JGI IMG/M metagenome (GOLD analysis project Ga0272440, IMG submission 192440) | Marine sediment archaeal communities from Little Sippewissett salt marsh, Falmouth, MA, United States - SSM-MMB-Aug17 | ecosystem: Environmental > Aquatic > Marine > Wetlands > Sediment ... | reverse complement strand
TCGCGAATATTATTAAATTTCATCAGATAACTACTTGAGAGGGATTGGTATTGCTGCCAGATTGGATTAAAATTTTGTATGTTTGTTAATTCTGAACCAATAATGTCATAGCCTTTGTTTATTGCCTCAATATTTAAAGCAGTGTGAACAATATCTAAAGACATGTCTTCAAACTGCCAGAATTGATCTTCCCAATCCTGTTCCTGTCTCAATGATGAACCCATGTCAGGCACTGGTTTTGATTGAAAATTTTGGAAAGATTCATCATAGACAGTCAGTTCGATGCTATCAAAAAGTAATTCAAAATCCATGTCCTCAGGCAGGGTGTCTATTTTTGAAATTGTTTGTTGAACAATGCGTTTGATCGTATCGGGCAGTTCAAAACCTTTAAAACACAGATAACCGGTATCCATAAGAATATCAAATACATACTCTGTACGTTGCAGGGGGAAATCCTGAATAAATTGACAGCTTTTTTCAATGGCAGATGTATGTGTCGCAAGTATTTTATAATTACGATTTAGGTAATAATTTTGAATGTATTGTTTTGCTTCTTGATGTGTCATCGTATTATTTCCTTATTGTTGATTACCGGATTTTCCAGTTTTGTTCATGACAATGGTAGTTTTTTTTAATATTGTTGTATTTTCCTGTTTTTTTTATTTTCTCCAATGCGTCAGCACGTGAATTATAATATTTCTTTCGAGAATAAAGTGTTTTAACCTGGTAATTGTCACGATACGTTTGTGTAAAAATTATCAGATACACAACATATTTTGCATTGTTTTGATCAATCACATACGCCTGAATCACATTTCTGGCCTGTCCATTTCCCAAATTTTTGCCATGAACATGGAGTCTGTTTGGAGAAAAAGATTTTTCTGAAAACGTTTGAGAATAGCCATGCAACATTGATTTATCTTCTATTGTATCAATGACCCATTTGTGAACTTTGTTGATATAGTCATGTCGATAAACCTCCAGAAATCGGCAGCATTTGATAAATTGATCTATGCCGTGATTTTCAATGCATCCATAACATCCATTATGTTGACGTTCAAGTTTTCCCCATTCCTGCTTGCGTTTGTTCTTTGACAGGTTTAAGAAATCAATTGTTCCCCATCGACAACATTCAATTTCATTTTGAAAACCTTGCCATATTTGACTGTATTGATCTTTCTCTAAATGTAAAACAGTAAATTCATTATTAACAAAGTAATCAATAATAACATGTTTAATTGTATGCCATTGCAGGGAAGCGAGTGATGAAAAAGGAAGAATCGTAAAAGAACTGTCTGGTTCAGGGTCATGGGGGATTATTACATGGTTAAAAGGTTTCTCCATTTCGATTGTACACAAATCATGCTCAATTGTTAAATGGCTGGCGCCCGAATACTGAGATGTCAACAGATAATGCATTAGCTTACGACCATTCTCCTTGTTCGTATTGAAGTCTTCCAAACCGGGTAGTTTCATAGGATATGCATGATTATCATACTGTAGATAAATTCGATTCTGTTTCACAGACAAGTCTTTAAGATTTATTTGAATGGGTAATTTCATCATTCACCTCTAAAGATGTAATATGGATAACAAATTCTTTTCTTTGGACCGGGCTTAATGTGTCAGCAGTTGTAAGTTCAAAAGAATAGTTATCCTGTTTATAAGACTGTTTTTCTGTTGTATGGAGTGTGTTAGTGGATAAATAATGTGTCCAGTCATGGTTTAACAACAGATTTTCATATATATCCCAAAGGATTTGCTTTCTTTTTTTTACAGGCAGGTAATCTGATTGGTATGTTCCTGTATAGCACCGAATCTGTTGATTAAACAGGCCTGCCTGTTCACGCGATTGTTCATTAAAAGCCACAGGATGAAGTTTTGGAATCGTTTTAAAAGGAAGTTGAAGCACACCTTGAGGAAGCCATCTTGTAACACTGGATGAATTCACTTGCACCTCATGTGCAATATCGGTTTTGCTTGCCAGGGAATGCATTCGCAACCACATATAAAAAAAGGCAATATAGACCGATTTTTTCATTACAGGCATTTCATCAATATATTTTGTTCCGGGAATCCAGAAAAACGCTTCTTTCTGCGATACGATTTCCATAAGATTGTCCTCACTGGATGGTCCTTCGTAAGGAATATCAAAAAAGTTCATTTCCTGATCATCTGTTGAGAACTCGCTCATTGGTTTTTCTTTATGGTAGCGATTGTTTTGGAATACGTGATTATGAATGACAGTAAAAAACTGTCTGATAACAAATATATTGATATTTTCTGATTTCAATTCGCTTAAAATTTTCTTTTGAGATTCTTTCGGGTATTGAGCAAACAATGCGCAATGAATACTCTCAAATAAATGATCGAAAAAAATACAGAGTGCAGTGCCAAAGGATTTTTCTTTTTGCGAACTGTCAGTGATTCTGTCAGGAAGCGGATCTGCATTTCGGGCGTAATGAAAATGATATTTATATGAATACTTTATGAATGTTTTTGGTTGTTTGCTGGTAATGATGTCAAGAATTTTTTGTAATAAGGTTTCCTGTAAGACGCTTTTATTTTGATCACGCTTTTTATGATAATTGTCAATTACTTTTGATAATGCTAAATTGTTTTGTTTCATGATGCAGACTCCATTTGTAATGAGTGAAAAAATATGCACGATATAATGAATGTTGTATCTTGTCAATATTGAATATTTATAATTAATTAATAGTTAGGAATGATTTGAAAATAACTTCCTCATTTATTGATATTGTTCGTTTTGAGCTAAATGTACTGTAGAGTCGTGCTACGACTCTACACGACCTTGTTTTTTTGTACGATCAAGATAAATTGAGGAACTTATTTTCAGAGCTTTCCATCCTTAGGAATTCTCGGAAAATAAGTTCCCCATTTAATATATTGAATTCCAATTTTTGAACCTGGATTACGCTGAAGAAGATGAATAAGATGAATTAAAAGTGTTTGATTTCATCTTATTCATCTTCTTCAGCGTAATCCAGGTTCAAAATGAATAGAATTGACTCTTTCAGAAATGAGGAACTTATTTTCAGAGCATTCCTTACTTTATAAAGGCGTTTCGATTTCAACATTTTTTGCCTGTAAGCCTTTTCTTGTAATGAGCGGCATAAATGAAACTTCCTGTCCCGAATGGATATGATCAAAATCACACCAACACGATAAAAAGAAAATATCCCTGCTGTTTCTCCGAATAAAACCAAAGCCCTTTTTGGGAAAAAATCGTTCAATAATCCCCCGAATACGAAAGCTTCGATGTGCGATTAGTGAGAATCCGATTTTTTCATCAATTTTATCATAACCGATCATATGATTCAAACTGTTTTTGGGATGCTGGCTTTGCATTGGATATCTTGAAAACACAGGAACCGCTTCCAGATTTTTGTTTTGAATGGGTATCCAGACCATAGATGCAGTAATGTCTTTTTCTTTGGGCATTTTGCAAATAATGAAATTTTTTTTGCTGACAGGATCCCTCAAAATAATTCCCACTTGATGCACATTTTGTTCCATCCCGATTATTTTCTTTAATAATTTATCACCATTGGCCTGCAAGCCATAGGCGCGGGTGAAACATCCCAGATTGCTTTTAATGATATTTGTATTCATGTGTGTCTCCTTTAATTTTAATTGTTTTAGGAATTCTCTGAAAATAAGTTCCCCATTTTTGATATTGTTCGTTTTGAGGTAATTGTACTGTAGAGACGTAGCATGCTACGTCTCTACACGACCTTATTTTTTTGTACGAACATGAAAAATGAGCATGTTATTTTCCGAGCATTCCTTAATGATTGTTTTTTATTCTATTAAATAATTTAAAATGCGGTGGGCACATAGTTACCCTTTGTGCGTTTTTTTACTGGCGGTATAAACCGATCCATCTGCTTATCCAGACGATTTTGAATACTTTTCACAGAACGAATCGCTGCTTTTTTTACCTGCTCGGGTTCAAAACCACGAATTAATTTGTTAAGGTGAACAATTATTTGTGGGGCTGCGGCTAACTTGCCTGCTGCAATGACTGCTGCTTCACGAACAGAAATATCAGAATCTGAAAATCCTTTGATGATTTCCTTTGTTGCTTTGCTACTGCCCAATATGCCTAGATTCATATACGCACGTTTGCGTTTATTGGCGCTTCTGTGGTAGGTAGAAGATATAAATGCTTTTAGCATTCCTTTTGGATTCAATATATTCAGGCTTTCCACTGCGATTCGTTGAAGTTTACTATCTGTTGCTTCATAACATGCACAAAAAAGAATATTGATAATTTCCGGGTCATTTTTAACATATCTCATTTGATACGCAGCCTGGTGTTGACTATCGCGATGATTGCTGTTGAAAATATTATTTTTTAATTGTTTTGGTGTCATGCAGAGTCCTCCTTTATTGGTTTTATAAAATATTAATATTATTCATTATATTTCTTGAACGCGCCAACCTTTCATGTCAATCGTAATCCAAATGGCTTTTTTATTGTATCTATGAATAATATAACAGAGCAGGTAATACAATTGGATACCATAATGTTTGTTGGCCTGATGAAAAAAATCATCGCTTAAGTTCAAATAAATAAATCGTGCGACCCGATCCAGAGCGCAGATTTTTGCGGATTTTGCCTTGATACGATCTTTTTTTAAGCTGGTCTGGATGCCGACAAATTGCATGCCGATTTTTACAATAAAATCAATTTTATGGTTATGATCCAGGTCTGGACTGCTTTCTACTGGGACACCAGCCAGTATGAGTGAATCCTTGATATTTTTTTCCAGCATTTGACCAAATGTTTTTTTGTATTTTTTCATGGTTCCTCCTGTGATTCTTTGGGAATGTTCTGAAAAATCGTAGAGACGTAGCATGCTACGTCTCTACACGATCAAAAATTTGAGCATCATATTTTTTTTAACATTCCTAATAAGTGTCATGCTCCATATATATTATCAATCAATTGGACATCATGTTTTTTGCGCGGGTTTCCATTTTTATTGAACGTTGAATATGATGATCTAACCATTGTTTGATTGCCTTTTTTTTTGATTGTCTGCGATGAAACTGGATAAGCATGATAGTCAGCAAACAAACAAGCATTGTCATTATGATATAGATATACATATTACCTCCTTAAAAAAATTAAATATTTTCGTTTATTGAAATTATTTGTATCAACTGTTTCATGATACGATTGATATGTGTTGAAAGTAATTCCTGGTTGTATGATACGTGCCAGTCTGCCCATGCACTGTAAAATATTGATTTCCCATTCTTATTTAAGCGACATCCATCCTTTTTGCTATTACTGAAATCTTTTAGACTGAGCTTATTTAAAATCAGGGCGTAAACAAACTGATCAATAACAGGTCGAACAGGTTCCAGAATATCCAGCACCAGACTTTCACGTTCTGGTAAAGGAACGTGTAGAAAACCAAGGGCAGGGTCAAGTCCTCTGGCTTGAATGGAACGTTTGATTTCTGATGTTGCGAGGACATACCCTAATGACAGAAGCGCATTCACTGGATCTTTTGGAGGTCTACGATTTCGTCCATTAAATTTCCATCGTTCAGGTATATTTTGCCCCAATGCATGAAAATAAACAGATGCCGCATTCCCTTCAAAGCCCATCAGACTGTTTGTTGATTTCGCCAGTTTCAGATTTTGACGATATGTGTTCATTTGCTGCTCAAATTTATAGTTCGGTTCATGTGCTATTTGAAGGATATGCTCTGTCTGACCACAGATTTTGAGATCAATTAACCATCGGGCAATATCCAGTGCGCGGGAATTGTCTTGGAATGCTGAATATTGTTGAATTCGATAAGAAATTCCTTTTGACGCCAATCCGGAACCAATATATGTGACCTCACCTTTACCTCGGGCGGGTATTATTTCAGTTGGAATATTGTAACGATTTAGTGTTCTAAAGACATCGCAGGCAACCAGTGGTTTACCTTCAATGATAACATGAGCAATCATTTTCAATGGTATTCGGCGAAATGGCTTATTCGGGCAATCAATACGAATGGTTTCATCATCAAGAGTGACAATCATTTTGGAATGATTCAGTAAGACTGTAAGAATTGACATATATTCCTCCTGATTCGTTAATGGGTTATTATTTCTTTTAATCGGTTCCAGCAATCCATGATTTGTTTGCGAATTATAAATTTTAAACTTGTTTTCATGGGTTTGGATGACCAAATTGGGTTACTGGCCAAAGGATTGGTTGCATTTGTCCAGACATTTTCTGGATTTTTAATGGGATAGGCACGTAAATCATCTTCTGTGAGAATCATTTTTTTTGCAACAGTATTCATGATGTGTGATATTTCATTGATATTGCCTCTCACAAAAAAGACTGATTTTTGCGCGGCAATGCCTTCCTTCTTCATTACACGATGAACGCGTTTCAATCGTTTAGGATCGGCGATATCATACACAATTAAGTACCATCCCTCTCGAATCATTGTTTTACATGCTCCATTCCCATAGGTTATTATTAATAACAGGTTTGCCAATGCCTTTATACAATACCTGACGATGTGTTTCGAGCCATGCGATCATCAGGCAATCTGTATCCTGATCTATTATTTCATTAATTTGAAGAAACAATTCTTCAGCCTGCCATTGTTTCAGGCGGCATTCATGAACCGATTTTTGTCCATCCAGCCGCCATTTTTTCAATATTTTATAAACCGCATTTCTTTTTTTGTTATCACTAATATCATAAGCAATAATGACTGGTTGTGTGTTGTTCATATGACACGCATAATTACCTTGATTGATAATACCTTGCATACTTATTATATGAGAACCCGTGTTTACGTCTATTTTTTGAATGATAAGCGTTTGCCAATTGTTGTCCCAGGAATTTAATATGCGGACCACAGGCTGTTACACGTGATTTTTCAGGATTTAAACTTAAACTGAGACGATTCAGACATTTTTCAACATATGTATAAGCTGTATGTGCTTCATTTTTTGATTGTGTAAATACCAGAAAATCATCTGCAAATCGGACAAAAGGAAGGTTTTTTCTGGCCATATCATTATCAAATTTTGTCAAATAAATGTTACACAGCAAAGGTGACAAAACCGCGCCCTGGGGAATACCTTTTGACTGTGATAAAAAACCACGTCGGGCAGTGCCGACATCTAACCACTGATATATTAACCGCAACACCTTTCGATCATTATTTATTTTTTTAAATGCTTTGAGCAGTTGTTTATGCGGAATATTATCAAAATAATTTTGAATATCTGCATCAATAATCCAATTCAAACCACAATTTACATACTCATTCACCCGAGACAGTGCCATTTGTATGGATCGTCCGGGTCGATAAGCATAGCTGTCATGATGAAAATATTTTTCAAATATGGGTTCCAGTACGATTAATATGGCGCGTTGGGCCATTTTATCTCTCAGTGTATGTGCTGAAATGATTCGTTGTTTGCCATCACCTTTGTTTACAGGAAAAAATCGGACAGGATGCGGCCTGTATTTTCCAGAATTTAAGTCTTCACCCAATCGTAAAATGTGATAAATATGATCCTTTTGCATATCATCACGTGATAATCCAGGTGACCAGGGCGCTTTATCATTACATAATTTTTTCCATGCCATGTTTAATACTTTTGCAGATGCCGCTTGTTTTAAGATGGTTGACATATTTCCCCCTTATTTGTTTATTGGTTTGATATTAATTGCCTCCAAATCATTATCCAGAAAAAGCACTTCAAATTGAACACGCATACCTGAAAAAGGTTTCAAATTGTTCGCTAAATTCTTGTAATGAAAAAAATAATCTTTCGTTCCTGATCTGATAAATCCATACCCATTTTTAAGCGTAACAATCTGGCCTTCACCAAATGACCGAATACGCGCACATCTGGCGCATACATATTGTGTTGTTCCAAGTGGACTTTTGCCAAAATTTATCATTTTGGGGTGAAGCCCTTTATCTTTATGGTATTGACATATGATTGACATACAACAATCCTCCTGTATTTTTGGATGTTTCAAAGATTAGATAGATATGATGGACGCACCTGGAAAAATTATTTCAGATACGTCCCTGTTTTTAGAATACTATTCAACAAGTTGGACGCCAAATTCTGATTCAGCATGTAAGATCAGATTTTGTTGATGCCCTGAAATCCAGCGTTGTCGAATTTTTAACAGCAGATTTTTGAAAAGGATGTGTGCCATATAGGCAGTATCAATTGCTTCCACCAAACGGTTACTATTTCTTAAGTTGAGGGCTTCTTCTATCAGGTTTCGACCATCATCAAGGCCCAGTTCATCTGTAATTAACTGTGTATAGGCAGCAACATCTGTTTCTTTTTGTTTGATATTCAGCATGATTTGGTGAAATTTATCCGAAAGAATGGATTTCATTTTGAAATATTCGCTTTGTAATTGTTCGCTTGTATTGGCCATATTATCCAGGTAGCGCATTTCCTGTATCTTTATTGTCAGAAGGTTTCTGGCGGCATATGCTTTGACCAGCTTTTGATAGCGGCTGAAATACTGGTGATATTTTTTTTGTTTTGTATAATAGCTTTCATAAGCTTCTCTGGCTTTTCCTAAGTCTTTTGTTTCGATGACACTTAAATTATTTTTCATAATGACCTCCTTATTAAATGTTGTTTTTTTTATTCTGTTTTTACTATCAATAGCGGAGATATCTTTTTGCGTGGTAAAATTTTTTTCTTGATATTTTTTGAAAAATAGTTCAAAAAGGTTTCATTTAAAACACATCGCTTCAATTATTACTGCGACTCAAATGCAGGGAAAATTGCACAGGCCTTTTTGTCAATCAATTAACGCTTACATTATTTTACTATAATAATATTTATATTGATTACAGCATTTTAAAATCTTTGCATGTATGTTCGAATTGCGGACATGATCATATGTATCTCATTAATTTTAATGACTATTATGATAATATTTAATGCTTTTTTTTATTGATTTTAATAAAATTGAATAATTATTTTCAATAATATTAAAATGATTTGAAAATTCTATATAACCATTTTCATTGTTTCATAAATTTATGAACATTTAAGTTCCCTGTTTTAAACATGTCACTTTATTATCTTTTTGATATTGTTTATCTAAAAATTATATATACAATCTATTTAATTATTTTCGATAGAACAAAAAACATAAACGAACCTACGTGAAACCAATATACATTATATATTCAAAACAATATGTTTGTTTCCGTACATAGGTTGGTTTTCGATTTTTGTTCAGAGGGTGAACAAAAGGTTCGCTTTTACATTGCCAGTACATTTTCGTTAAACCTGACAATTATAAGCTTCAGACCTGCTCTGTTCTTGCAAATAATGCTTGACAGACGGGAGGTTGAATTGATATTTGTTTAGAATGTTCGGGTTAAATCCAAATATGTAAAAACTATATAACATTTTGAAATTATTGGGATCAGCAATTTTTTAATTGTTATATTGACTTTAACCTTTTGAATTTATTGCGCTAAGTTTTAAAATTCCCTGTTGCTGTCTACGAAATATTGAAAATACGACGAAATGCTATTTGATTGAAATTATTGAAAATAATACATTTATATTTTTTTATTCAAATATAATGCATTATTTATTTGCTGGATTATTGTAATTTCAGTTAGTTATAATTAAACCCCTCTTTATGAAATTAATTGTATGTTTTGTTGTTTGATCATAAATAAAGTAACTTTAATTATAGATGGTTATGTTTTGTTAATCTGTAATTATTGCGCTTTTTGAAAGGGGTCTGGGGATTGCCCGGATTTGTAATGTCATGGTACTCAATTCTTTTTCTGTTAATTCTCTTTCTTCCGTCTGGGGATTGCCCGGATTTGTAATGTCATGGTACCGAGACTCCATATTGCGCATCCAACTATCGTCATATGTCTGGGGATTGCCCGGATTTGTAATGTCATGGTACTAATAAAGATACAGGAACCCATCTGTCTTTTCTTCGTCTGGGGATTGCCCGGATTTGTAATGTCATGGTACGCTTTTGGTTTTTCCTTAAAAAAATTTCATAAGTCTGGGGATTGCCCGGATTTGTAATGTCATGGTACCATTTTCAGTCTGCGCAACTGCCAATACAGCAGGGTCTGGGGATTGCCCGGATTTGTAATGTCATGGTACCTATATACTGAACTCCTAATTGAATTAAATTAGAAGTCTGGGGATTGCCCGGATTTGTAATGTCATGGTACCACCTCTACGAGGCTGCAATCATCGCGCCCTCGTCTGGGGATTGCCCGGATTTGTAATGTCATGGTACCTTTTGTGATACTAAGATCATCATTATCTGGATCCGTGTCTGGGGATTGCCCGGATTTGTAATGTCATGGTACCTTCTTTTTTACTTACCTGTTCTAAAACAGGTAGTCTGGGGATTGCCCGGATTTGTAATGTCATGGTACGCGTTCAACCCATTGAACCAGCTGCTCATATAAGTCTGGGGATTGCCCGGATTTGTAATGTCATGGTACAATTTCTTTTGTCATGATAATTCTCCTTTATAAGTCTGGGGATTGCCCGGATTTGTAATGTCATGGTACAAGCTATTACAGTTTGAAGCATAGTTTTCAAATAGTCTGGGGATTGCCCGGATTTGTAATGTCATGGTACTTCAAAAATTCTGTACTTACCTTTATTGCCTGTCTGGGGATTGCCCGGATTTGTAATGTCATGGTACTATTCAAGCATAATCTAAAGTTTGCTACAAATGTCTGGGGATTGCCCGGATTTGTAATGTCATGGTACGAGTGGCGGTCCTGGGAATTGAGCTGGTTCTTTAGTCTGGGGATTGCCCGGATTTGTAATGTCATGGTACTAATCCGGCTTTATCAGTATACTGAAGATCATTGTCTGGGGATTGCCCGGATTTGTAATGTCATGGTACTCATTTCAAAAACTCCTTTGTTTGTTTTCCACAGTCTGGGGATTGCCCGGATTTGTAATGTCATGGTACCAAAGTTGACTCCTCCCCAAGCTTTCTGATTCTGTGTCTGGGGATTGCCCGGATTTGTAATGTCATGGTACGATTCTGGCAACTCTGGCGGTCTTTCTTCTTCCTCGTCTGGGGATTGCCCGGATTTGTAATGTCATGGTACTCCATTAAGACGTCAGAGGGGAAAAAAATGTTGGTCTGGGGATTGCCCGGATTTGTAATGTCATGGTACCATTGGGTCCATTCCATCATACTCTAAGGAGTCTGGGGATTGCCCGGATTTGTAATGTCATGGTACTCAACTAGAGCTTTCTCTCTGTAGTAGTCTGTAGGTCTGGGGATTGCCCGGATTTGTAATGTCATGGTACCATTCAGATTTACTTGTGAGCCAGCTGTATCTTTGACGTCTGGGGATTGCCCGGATTTGTAATGTCATGGTACTTCTTTTAA
>Ga0272440_1003624_pt1 | contig 11450 bp, 8 predicted proteins | sample SSMMMBAug17_FD_192440 | JGI IMG/M metagenome (GOLD analysis project Ga0272440, IMG submission 192440) | Marine sediment archaeal communities from Little Sippewissett salt marsh, Falmouth, MA, United States - SSM-MMB-Aug17 | ecosystem: Environmental > Aquatic > Marine > Wetlands > Sediment ... | reverse complement strand
GGACCCTGCAAGTCTGTATAGCTTTTTTTACCAGGAATGACACCTTTAAAACGAAACCTTTTGACCGAACCATCCATATTTTTTGATAGTTGCATGGGAACATCTTCTAAAACAGATGCAATATGCGATGTAAAAAAAGGATAAAATGAGTGTCACTGTCGACTGTGCAAAATACAAATAGGTCGAAACAAAAAAACATAGTTTATTTGCTTAGGATATGTTTTTTCTCTTGACATATAGTATAATGGATGACCCTGATTCCCCCATTTTTTCTTCCAATTTTTTTCTGTTCATTATCAGATATTCATGATATAATAAATATTTTGTATGTTTGTCCATTGATAATCTGTTTCAATTCAATGGGCCATGATTAACATGAAAATTTGAAAAGGAACTCTTATGAACAAACGTTTGTATTGTATTGCAATTGGAATTTGCTTTCTTTTTGCGCAAACAGTCAGTCCAGTGATGGCAACCACCTATCGCCTGACTTACAGTATTTTCTTTCCGGCGACACATGGACAATGCAAGGCTGGTATTGCCTGGGCAAAACAAATTGAACAAAGAACCAATGGACAGGTAAAAATCACAGTCTTTCCTGGAGGCGCGCTGACCAAAGCCAACCAATGCTACGATGGTGTTGTGAAAGGCATTACAGATATTGGAATGTCATGCTTTGCCTATACACGCGGTCGATTTCCAGTGATGGAAGCCGCCGATTTGCCATTGGGATATCCCAATGGACTGGCGGCATCGCGAATTGTTAATGCGTTTTATCATCAGGTTAAACCACAGGAGTTGTCTGATGTACAGGTGATGTATTTACATGCACATGGGCCCGGCTTGCTTCACACCAAAAAGCCGGTTCAAAAACTGGATGATCTGCGTAAAATGAAAATTAGGTCCACCGGATTAAGTACCAAAATTGTTGAAGCACTCGGTGCTGTTCCTGTTGCGATGCCACAGGGATCAACCTATGAATCACTGCAAAAGGCTGTTGTTGAGGGCACTTTTGGTCCGATGGAAGTTCTCAAAGGATGGCGTCAGGCAGAGGTCGTAAAATATACCACCAATTGCAAACAAATAGGGTATACAACTTCCATGTTTGTTGTCATGAATCGTAATAAATGGAATAGTCTGCCTGTTGAAATTCAGTCAATCATCAACAGTGTCAACCGAGAATGGGTTGATGTTCATGGTGTGGCATGGGATGCCCTTGATGATCAGGGACGAGATTTTACGATTCAGCAAAAAAATCATATATTCGAGTTGTCAGAAAAGGAAGTCGAACGATGGAAAAAAGCAGTTGAGCCGGTAATATATGATTATACTGATAAGGTGAAGATGAAAAACTTAAATGGAAAAGCGTATGTAGACAGTCTTGCCAAACTTATCAAAGAACAGCAGTAGCGTATATCGCACGAATTTGGCAATACATCATTCAAAGCTTTCCTATTTGGATAAGTAGATAACCTTATCCATATTTTTGATGTCGCAAGGAATGAACCCTTGCATAAAAGGAGATTTCATGAGTGAAACAGTTGACAAAATAAGGAATATCGCCATTGTAGCACATGGCGGCGCAGGAAAGACATCCCTGGCCGAAGCCATGCTCTACAATGGAAAGTTGACCAATCGACTGGGTCGGGTCGAAGATGGTAACACGGTGATGGATTTTGAACCGGAAGAAATTAAACGTCAGACAAGTATCAATGCAGGATTTCATCAGATTGCATGGAAAAAACATGCCATTGATATTGTTGATACCCCTGGGGATCAAAACTTTTTTAATGATACAAAAAGCTGTCTGATGGCCACTGATGGTGCTGTTTTTGTTGTGGATACAATTGATGGTGTAAAGGTTCAAACTGAGCAGGCCTGGGAATTTGCCGATGATTACAATTCGCCCCGCATGATCGTCTTGAACAAACTGGATCGTGACAATGCAGATTTTCAAAAAGCCATTTCCGATATTGGGGAATCTTTGGAAATTCGTCCCTTAGTTGTCCAATTGCCCATGGGAACTGCTGCGGATTTTAAAGGCTTGATCAACCTGATTGATATGAAAGCATACACATACGCTGATGGCAAATCGACAGCAGGTGATATTCCTGATGAATTCAAAGATGATGCCGAGGCTGCCAGAGAAGAATTTATCGAAAGTGTTGCTGAAGCAGATGACGATCTTGTTGAACGATATCTTGAAGGTGAAACCTTGTCCAATGATGAAATCAAACAGGCCCTGCGAACCGGTACAATCAATCGGATTTTTGTACCGGTGCTGATTACATCGGCGACAAATAATATTGGTGTGGATAAAGTGATGGATTTTATCACCGAGTGCATGCCATCACCTGAAGACAGAGAACCGCGTAAAGCAAAAGTGGCTGACTCTGATGAATTCGTTGAATGCCTGCCTGATCCCAACGCACCATTTGCAGCCATTGTTTTTAAAACGATGGCCGATCCCTATGCCGGCAGACTCACTATTTGTCGTATTATTTCCGGAAAACTGGGCAAGGATGGTTCGTTTTATAATGTAAGCAAGTCAACAAAGGAACGTTTCAGCCAATTGCTGCGTATCTGCGGCAAAGAGCAGAAAACAATCACCAGTGCAATTCCTGGCGAAATTATCGCTTTTTCCAAACTAAAAGAAACGCAAACCGGCGATACCATCTGTGATGAATCCAGAAAAATTATTTTTGAACCCGTGGAACCGATGCCGGCTTTAATTACTTATGCTGTTCAGCCAAAAACACAAGGTGATGAAGATAAGATTATGTCTTCACTGGTGCGACTCAAAGAAGAAGACACGGCATTAAAGATTGAAAGAAACTCTGAAACCAAGGAAATTCTTCTTTCCGGACGGGGTCAGCTTCATATTGAAAGTGCTGTAGAAAAAATTAAACGTAAATTTAATGTTGAAGTCCTTCTTCATTTACCAAAGGTGCCTTATCGCGAAACAATTAAGAAAAAGGTGCGGGTACAGGGCAAACACAAAAAACAATCTGGCGGGCATGGACAATATGGTGATTGCTGGATTCAAATGGAACCACTGGAACGAAGTTCCGGCTTTGAATTTGTGAATAAAATTGTAGGGGGTGTAATTCCCAGACAATTCATTCCGGCTGTCGAAAAAGGCATTGTTGAAGCTTCTGAAAATGGTGTGTTAGCCGGTTATAAATGCATCGATTTTAGAGCGACAGTGGATGATGGTACATACCATACAGTGGATTCATCTGAAATGGCATTTAAAATTGCCGGTTCCCTTGCATTTAAAAAAGCGGCTGAAGAGGCCAACCCGATACTGCTTGAACCCATTATGAAGGTTACAATTATTACGCCGGATGAATACATGGGAGATATCATGGGGGATCTCAATGGTAATCGTCGGGGTCGTGTGCTTGGTATGGACAGTAAGGGAAAAAACCAGATTATTAATGCACATGCGCCAATGGCTGAAATGCTGACTTACGCACCTGATCTCAATTCAATGACTGGCGGACGTGGTACATTTATTTCTGAATACTCTCATTATGAAGAAGTTCCTGCACAAATGGCTGAAAAGATAATTGAAAAGGCAAAAGAAGAAAAGGATTCATAATATTTTCGTTTTTTTACAGAGGTGAACAGATCGTTCACCTCTGTAACAACATTTGGAGAAACAATGAAAATTATTATAACAGGTGCACTTGGACATATCGGATCCAGATTAATTCGTGAACTTCCAAGACACTTTCCTTCTTCTGATATCATTATGATAGATAATCTATCAACATTCCGATATTGTTCATTATTTGACTTGCCAAATTATTGTAATTATAGATTTATTGAAGCGGATATCGCGCATGTTGATTTAAAAGATTATATTATTGACGCCGAAGTTGTCATTCATCTGGCAGCAATTACAGATGCTGCCCACAGTTTTCACATTCGTGAAAAGGTTGCACAGGCAAACTTTTCAGGAACTAAAAAAATGGCAAGAATTTGCCGCAAGAATCAGATTCCGTTCATTCATATTTCATCAACCAGTGTGTATGGGTCTCAATCCAGCATTATGGATGAAAATTGTTCAGAGACAGAGCTGAAACCCCAAAGCCCATATGCTGAAACCAAGTTAAAAGAAGAGAATTTACTGGCCGAATATAAGGAACGTGGCTTAAATTATACGATATGCCGCTTTGGCACAGTATGCGGCATCTCTCCTGGAGCGCGTTTCACAACCACAGTCAACAGATTATGCTGGCAGGGGGTTATGGGCCAGCCCATGACAGTATGGCGAACAGCACAATTTCAAAATCGTCCATACCTGACACTTCAAGATGCGGTTGATGCCATCATTCATATTATAAAAAAAGAATTATTTGATGGAAAAACGTACAATGTTTTAACCAAAAATATGACCATCAATGACCTCCTTGACATTATCTGCAATTTACTGGATCATGTTGAAATATCTTATGTGGATTCAGAAATTATGAATCAGTTGTCCTATGAAGTTTCAAACAAACGTTTTAAAGACACAGGCTTTCGTTTTCGTGGCAGCGTGGAAAAAAGTATTCAAAATGTGATTCAAACACTTTATAATTCAGGGACTCATGATATTGATTCGAGTTCTGAGCCTTCGTTGTTATATTAATTAGTAAATGTGCTGCTTAGTCTCCTTGTTTTTTTTGAACTAGCTAACGCAACATTTTTTTACACACAAAGTGATTATCGTTCTATAAAATATAAACCAGATGAAGGATTATCAAATTATGAAACAATCTGAGTATAACTTATGGCATTTAGTATGTGGTATCTGGAAAATTATCTCTCCCTTAAAAAAACTTTTCTTTTTGCTTTTATTTTGCATCATAATTGAGTTGGCCTATACAATTGTTTTACCCTTGGGGCTTCAGGTAATTATTGACAAAGGTATTAAAAATAATGATATGAATCTGATTATTCATGTAATTGGTGGACTTGGAATAACTTATATCATATTTACAATAGCCTATTTGTTTGATTCATATGTTTTGAGCATTTTAACAGCAAGATCTTTAGATTACCTTCGCAGTCGAATGATGAATCAGGTATATTTTCTGCCTGTTAATTATTATCAACATCATAACTCCACAAAAATTCTCGCGCGATTTTCTAATGATATTTCAACCATAGAAAATATTTTTATCAAAGCATTATCTGATCTGCTATATTTCGGTGCTGCATTATTTTGCTGCACATTTTTTTTGTGTTTTGTCCAGTGGCGTCTCGCGCTTGTCGTTATCTGTCTTTCTCCACTATTGATAATCATTCCTAAAAAAATCTCTAAAAAAGCGACAAAATCAAACTATACTTACAAGACAAAACAAGAAAATCTTTTAAATAACATCCAAGAACAAGTTCGAGGTCAAACAATTATTCGCCTTTTTGGACTGCGTAACTATATGGTACAGACATATTCGCATATAAATCAGATGGTTTTAAAAAATGGCGTTCAATCCAACTATTCAAGTTTAATGGTAGGTGCAACAACCATTATTGGAACGGGTTTTCTTTTACTCATCATTGTGGCACTTGGTGCGATTCTATCTGTAAAAGGATTTATGACTGTCGGAACATTTATCGCGTTTAATGCATATTTGTTTAGTATTAGTAGTGCAGCGGAAGGTTTATCCGGTATTATCCCCATTCTTTATCAGAGTATTGGCAGTATGCAAAGAATTGATGAATTTTTGAACAACGAACGAGCTTATGCCAGCAGCCATTCAGATCAAGTCAAACAATCCCGGTTTGAAAAGGAAATCTGCTTTCAGAATGTTGATTTTAGTTATGATGGAAAAAAGACTCAAATTAGTCATGCCAATTTTAAGATTTCAAAGGGAACATTGACTGCCTTTGTTGGCAAAAGTGGTGCTGGAAAAAGTACGATATTTAAATTATTAATTGGTTTTCTATCACCTGCCAAAGGTACAATTTTGTTTGATGATAATGACATTGCTGAAATATCCATAGATTTGTTAAGATCTCAAATTGGGGCCGTATTTCAGGAGACTTTTTTGTTCAATACCAGTATAAAAGAAAACATTCGTTATGGGCGGTTAGATGCCACTGATGACGAAATACAAGAAGCTGCACGTGCGGCTGAGATCCATGACTGGATCATGACACTTCCAAAAACATACGATACACAGGTCGGAGAATCTGGCAGAAAATTGTCTGGTGGTCAACGTCAAAGACTTGCAATTGCCAGGGCATTTGTTCGAAATCCAAAAATCCTTATTCTGGATGAAGTTTTCTCAGCACTGGATCCAGCCACAGAGTTATCAATCATTGAAACAATAAAAAAACTGGCACGTACCATGACAATTATTTCCATAACACATAACTTGCCCTCAGTATCTGATTTTGAGAATATCTTTGTAATGTCTGATGGTTCAATTCTGGAACAGGGTTCCCATCAAGGATTATTATCCAAAAAAGGGGCTTACTACGATTTATGGCAAAAACAAGCCGGTTTATATTTTAAAACGGATACACAGGAATTTGAGATTACAACCCAACGATTGGCCAAAATACCTTTGTTAAGCACAATGAATCACGCGGATTTAGAAACAATAAAAGGGCAGCTAATGACCGAATCTTTTGAGCAAGATACGGAAATACTTAGCCAGGGAGGGGCTGGAAAACGCTTTTATATTATTGCAAAAGGAATTGTTGAAATTGAAAGAAAAGTTTCTGATGATAGAGTACTCCATTTGGGTGTGATGGAAATTGGTGATTATTTTGGTGAGATATCATTATTATCAAACAGTCCAATAACTGCAACTGTACGCGCTCGCTCTAACACAATTTGTCTGGTGCTGTCTCGCGATCATTTTCAACGTTTTCTAAAAAGAAATCCTGAACTTGAAAAACGTATGAAAGATATTGCCGAACAAAAAATTAAATCGAATGACATTAGACGACTGAATATTTAGAGATGATTAAAAAATGAACTGCCAGAAAAATTGACTAAATTGTTCGTGCCCCTTCGGTAAGTATAACTTGACTTTTTTACCATAACTACCTCAATTTTACCTTTCCGGTAAGCCTGCATGCGGGCCTACATTTTTCGAGCATTCCTGATTGTCTTTATACAAAGGTTTGAAGTAGTTGTTGGTCTTTTAAGACAGCACACATAACCATTTCAAAAATGGTATCTCTGTATTCAGAAATTTTTTGAGGTCTGCCAACCAGTAACCATTGTACAGTCAAATGTTCAATAAAGCCCAAAACCATATTGCGTAAAAGATAAGGATCAATATCATCTCTAAAAACCCCTTCCTCAATGCCTTCCTTGTAAATGGCTACAATAGATCCTGAAACTTCACGCACAATCTGATATGCATCAGATTGAATAAAATTTCTATTATTTTTAAGGGTAAGCAATGCGACAGAGGTATATTCTTTATTCTGTTCGTAAAATTCCAGATATGCCTGAATAATCATTCGTATGCGGGCTGGCGCGCCATGAACGTATGGTGCTATTTGTTTCATACGTTCAAATTCTTTACGTGTATAGATATGGGCTATTGAAAATAATATTTCTTCTTTTGAAGAAAAATATTCATATATGGTCGCATCAGAAATTTTTGCAGTTTTACTGATTTCTGATATCGTTGTGTTTTCAAATCCTTTTTTACCAAAAATTTTCAGTGCACTTGATAGAATATTTTGTTCTTTTTCACGATTTTTTGCAGTATCTTTTTTTTCTGCGCGTGAGATAGCTTTCTTTTTCATGATAGATCCTTTAAGTATGAGCATTAAAAACTTCGTATATTTCAAAAAAATAATTTGAGTGTAAGCAAAATATCCGGTACATCAGATATTTTCAGAAAGAAATGGCGGTTGACCATTTTCATGAATACATCCATCATTTAAAAACACAACGCGACGTCTTGTATTTTCAATTAATGAAATATCATGTGTTGCAAATAATACAGTTCCGCCCAACTGATGGAATTCATCCAACAATGCAAGAATAATTGCAGCAGAATCAGGATCAAGGCTACCGGTAGGTTCATCAGCAAAGATAATTGATGGTTCAGATGCTAGGGCTCGGGCAACAGCCACGCGTTGTTGTTCTCCCCCTGAAAGGCTTGGTGGAAATGCATGAGCAAAAGATGTCATGGCAACACGACGCAGTGCCTCTTGCACCTTACGCTCAATCATCCGTCGTGGAAATCCTCGCGTTTCCATTACCAACGCAACATTATCGAAAACTGATCGGGTACGAATGAGTTTGAAATCTTGAAAAATAATTCCGATACGTCGTCGTAAACGATGAATATTTCGCGAGTTGAGTCGCACAAGGTTGAGACCATCCATGATAATCTGGCCTTTGGACAGTCGTTCACCGGCATACAATAATTTTAGCATGGTACTCTTGCCTGCGCCACTGGGGCCACTGATAAATAAGAATTCGTTTTTCAGAACATTCATGCTGACATCATTAATGACGTTTTTTTTGCCAAATTGTTTGTAAACATGATACATCTGGATAATATGATTATTGTCTGTTTCAAGCATTTTGTTTTCGTTGACCCTCTCTACAGGGTTTGTTATACATTGTATTAAAAAAAGTTCAGGGAGTGCTTTTACAAGTTTTCCCTGCTTTTTACCTCTGCTGAGAAAAAGAATGGCTTCTTCAAGATCGGCAGGGGTTTTTTCAAATACTAAACAATACAAAAAAAAGAGTGATATGTCAATTATTCACCAATCATCACAATCAAAAACGATTCGCGCCATGGGGCTTTGCTCTGGCGGCCTCGACAGTATCCTGTCTGGTTTATTGTTAAAAAAACAAGGGATTGACGTTCAATGGATCTGTTTTGAAACGCCTTTTTTCAATGCAGAAAAAGCAAAAGAAGCATCTCGGTTAACACAAATTCCCCTGATTATTGAAAACATCACAGAGATCTATCTCAAAATGCTTAAAAATCCCAAAGAGGGCTATGGAAAATACATGAATCCATGTATGGATTGTCATGTACTGATGTTTAATTGCGCTGGAAATCGTATGTCTGAAATCGGCGCAAATTTTTTGTTCAGTGGTGAAGTTCTCGGGCAACGCCCCAAATCACAAACACGTTCGGCCCTTAAATATGTTGAAAAGCATTCGGGCTATCGCGGATATATTTTACGTCCCCTTTCTGCAAAACATCTGGAAAAGACAATGCCGGAAGAATATGGTTGGGTGCAAAGAGAACAATTGATGAATATTACTGGTCGTGGCAGAAAAGCTCAGATATCTATGGCCCAAGAATTCGGAATTTCAGAATATCCCAACCCGGCAGGTGGATGTCTGTTGACAGATTGTCAGTATGCGACACGGTTAAAAGATCTTTTTGATAAGGGCCCTCATTTGGACAGCCGAGATTTGTATCTGTTAAAATGGGGCCGGCATTTCAGATTGAATGATCATAATAAAATTATCGTTGGGCGAACAGAATCGGACAACTTATACATTCAGCAATATTATAGAAAAGATCAGGATGTTTTACTGGAAATACCCGATATCCCAGGACCTTCAACCATAATACCCTATGGCTGTGACACACAAACATTGGAAACCGCTGCACAAATCGCCATTTCATACACAAAAGCACCTGTTTCTGAACTTACGACTATTCAATGCTTTACACCCAACGGCATGTCAACCATTCAAACAACGCCTGTCTCAAAAAACATATCTAAACAGTGGATGATTACTTCTTGATGCGATATGTCAAAGACATTTCCAGAACATTACTGCGAATCCGGTCACGCAATATGCCTGCTTGTGAAGTTTCCTGCGTGATATCATCATATCGTTGATATTGATACCCAATATTGAAATCCAGATTTTTTCCAATGAGTCCCAGACCAAACCCAATAGATGAGTCTGGTTCAGGGTGAATTATGCCGCGATTCGTGCAATATGAAACACCCATACGAAAGACAGGTTTAAAAAGTCCAATTTTGTGATTGCTTTCATAGACTGAACCAAGATGTATCATATGAACATTTAAGTTATGATGATTATCTGTATCTCCTGATATATATTGGGTTGTTCCAATCGCATTTTTATATTGCAGATCCTCCCATGTGATTTGACAAAAATCCATGAGCATATTCAAATTATCAATTGGTGAATAACTCATACCGATCCCCCATGATATTGGTATTTTTAAATGATCTGTGCTTGAAACAACAGGGCCTGCATCATTCGAATTACCATTATAGGAATGAAATTCATATACTTGAGAAGAAATTTGATTAATTAATTGCGTTTGAAAAACAGCACCTGCTGTTAAACGTGAATAAACATGCCATATTAACCCCATATTTACATTATTTCCACTAAAATCATGGGAAACTTTTTGCATGAAATATTCTTCAAATTTTATAATGTTCTGTCGATATCCTTTCATTGACGTTTCTTGATTGAATTGATTATCAAGAAGATCGTTACGAAAAAAATTCCAGCATAAACCAAAAGACCAGTCTGAATGAAATTTGATGCCATAGGCCAGTGAAATTGCAGATAAGTAGCCATTCTGATTTAATTTCCATTGACGTTGATCTGTCATTTCATTTTCATCATTTTGCGTAAATGAAAATGAACGTTCAAAGGAATATTTTGGAGAATAGGATATGGAAACTGCCATATCCATTGCAAATAACTGAAAAGGACAACTGAACCCCATATAATTAATTTTTAACGCACTCTTGCATGGGACATCGGTCCCTGAAAATCGATTATCATCCAAAGATGAAATTTCTTTGAAAATTTCATTGTAAAGACCGAGTGTTACCTGTGAATTTTTAATCAATGGTATTCTTGCAGGATTCTGAATGGTTGAAAATGGATCATCCATATTTGCAATCGTTGCCCCTCCCAATGAAAGGGCTACAGGGCCGGGTGAGATGGGTCTTATTGTACATGGAATAATAGGGGCAGCAAACAAATAATTTGACGCATACATATGGCTGATGAAATATATGCATAATAAAATTATATTTGATTTCATATGAAACCTCTTAAGAAAATTCGTTACAATGTACATTACGTTCAGGAAAGAAACATTCAATTAATATGCCAGCCGTTAGACATTATCAAGCATTTGCTTTACAATATCTATAGAAAAGCAATCAATAATTTCATACCATGTCAACCTTTAAAGAATTCTTTTATAAAGCATTTCTTTCGTAAAAATGATACAGATTTTTTTGATCACTATTTATAAAGCCATAAGAGTGTAACCAAAATTGCCGGTCAACTCAGGCCGCTAGTTTTAATGATTCGTAATAATCATCATTTACAAACACCGCCTTTTTATCATCCCTGGCTTTTCGCATTAAAAAATCCCAGTATCCATCCCAATCATCACTTCTTAATACTGATCTTAGCTTTAAAACATTTTCCCCACCTGTAATCCCCCACC
>Ga0272440_1003623_pt1 | contig 11450 bp, 8 predicted proteins | sample SSMMMBAug17_FD_192440 | JGI IMG/M metagenome (GOLD analysis project Ga0272440, IMG submission 192440) | Marine sediment archaeal communities from Little Sippewissett salt marsh, Falmouth, MA, United States - SSM-MMB-Aug17 | ecosystem: Environmental > Aquatic > Marine > Wetlands > Sediment ... | reverse complement strand
TGAAGCAACATTTTAATACGCAAATTTCTATCATTTTCAACAGAACGATATGTAATTACTGAAACAAAACCCTTCGCGATTATGAAAATAATAGTAATACAATGAACAGGTGTGAGCTGCACCAAAATCAAAAAGGTATATCTTTGATGTACAAACATCCTACAACCACTAAAAAACTATAGTTGTAAAAAAGCGCTCAGCTTTTGGTGTCAGCTCGACGCAGATATTGTATTACGCCTTTATAACATAACGATAATATATGTAAAGAGCCTTAGTATTTATGTTGAAAAATGTTCTCGCTAACTGCAAAATTTGTGACAGACGATACGGATGGCCAAACATTAATAAATATTAAAAATCAAAACGGAGCTACTAATTAATTAATAGAAGAACAGATATAAACAGTTTGCAATAAATCATGTGACAATACCGCTTGATTACAATTTTTTCTATCACATTGAGTCAACTGTATAGGAGTTTTTTTGTCTATTTCAATAAAGACCTCAGTCCATTCGATTTTTCCACTAAAACTATTTATAGAGAGTGCTTTCGGATAAATCTTTATTTTGCCATCTTTATAAACACGTTCCCAAGATCGAAGGTAATGTAAAAATCTTTGATATTTACCTTGGTCTACATTGTCGGTTGGAATTAATACATATTTTCCAGAATCAACATTCAAAATTCCGGGTGCAACTCTGTTATCAGATGAGTAGGCCAGCACAAGAAGTTCGTTTTTGGATGTTGTATGGAAACTTACTAATTTCACAACATTTGGCAATGCATACAAAACAATACTTGCCTTTGGATTTTTTATAGGAATTTTTACCAAATTTTCATCTTTCAAAGTTAAAATAAAATCGCCATTTGGTGAAAAAACCGGTGTTCGATATGATTCATTAAAAGTCAATTGGAGAGGGATAGAGCCCTCAGCCACAGAAACAATCCAAATATTTCCACTTGATATTACACTGTCATCTTTCAGCATCGTAGGATTGGCAGTCATTCCAAAGAATGCCATGAGTTTGTCAAGCAACGTTTTTTCTTCCTTTGTATATACGGGATTTTGAAAAATAAAAATGCCGATAATTATTAAAACTATCACAAAAATATTTTTTTTCATACTCATCCTCCTACTTTTTGTAAACTAATCCAAATACACAGTCAGTTCCTTCCACAGATAATTGTTTAATAGTATCTCTTGGAACTGTGAGTACTTTTGTTTGATTTGTTTGAGAGTCTTTTACTAAAAAATTCATATATTTATTCCCTTCCCATATTAGCCAAGCATTTTCGGTTGTTTTTAGTGGTAAAAAATTATTTTTTGATATTCTTGGTAGCTCCTTTTCGTTTATTAGTATTCCATAGCTAACAGGCAATAAAATAATTTGTATCAGAATGAGTATCCCCAAAAAGATATGTAAGATTTTTAATTTAATTTGAGTAAATTGAATCTGCTTAAAATAAAACCAACTTGTCATCGTCAGTCCTGTTACAATAATAAGACCCATAAAATAATTATTACTCGAATTCTGACTATTCATCATTAAATGAATTAAGTTGCCACTTAGACCATCATCCGGCAAAGAATTCAAAAAAGAAATATTTTTAATAAGCAGTACTTTTCTCATTACGATTTGAATAAATAGAAATGTTAACAAAATGATTGTGCATAATAAGGGAAGTGGTCCAAAAAGGTAACTTACAGAATTCTCCCATTTAGCTTGAATATAAAACTGTGCATTTTTAGGCAATAACTTCGCTATTATTTTCAGCAGTATCTTATTTGAAGCGCAAAAAATATAAACAATACAAATAAGAATAAATATTAGTAAAACAACGATAGGAATACTTAAAAACAAGTATAAAAAGAAATTTACTCCAGCAAATAAATACCGCTCATCAATAAATTGATAATCAGAAGTTACGTTCATAGAACATAAATGAAAGCGCAACGTTAAGTAACCAAAAAAGTATAATACAACACTACCCATCGTTATAAGGGGTGCCCATTTTTTGTCCAACCAATTTAGATTTTCTTCAAAATATTCTTTTATTTTTAGATAGAGATCCATAGTTATTTGCCTGTCAACAAAAAGCCTCCCCAATAACGAGGATGTTTGTATTTTATATTCGATTTAACTGATAACAACGCTTCTTTTGCGGCTTTTGCTGGGGACAGTGTTTGTCCAGTGTGGTAGAATGCTTCCATCCATAGGGCAGTAGCTTCCGCATCAATTTTCCATGCAGGAAGTAATATAGATTGGGCCCCAGCATATAAAAGTGATCGTAACATACCTGATATTTCGTTAGAAGCTTCAACGCTGACTTTACCGATTTCGCATGCACTTAGTGTGACTAAACGTGTTTTGTCCAAAGGCAGAGCAAACATTTCAGTGGCGTTTAAGCGTTCACTATGACCAACTCTCAAATATGACAGCATGGGGTTGGTTAAGTCAAAATTACCATGCAATGAAAGATGCAATAAGTTGTATTCTTTTTCTGTTAGCAGCCGTAATAGTTTCGTTTTATTAATATTGCTTGTTAAGAAATATGCCTTATCAGAATAAAGCGGAAGAATTCTTTTGACATCATTCGCTGTTCCCTGAAAATCTTCAGCAGTAACCGCAAATAAACGTAAATTTGCCAGGTTAGTAGAAGCTTTCAGATTAGATAAAACAGTAGCGCTGGGAGCATAAGATAAGGCTTTTAATTCTCCAAAATAGCGCCCATCAGTTGATTTAAGCACTTGGAAAGGTAAACTATGCAGAAATTTATCGGGAACTATAACTAAATTTTTCTTTCTCAGTTTATCTTTCATAGGTTGAATTAAAAATAGGAATAATTGCCTGGCTATCTCATCACAAAATTTAGTTGCATGAGTATCTTCTAAATTTTTACGTAATGCCGCAACTTTTTCAATCAACAACTTTTCATGCACAAACACTGATTTTACATCAATAGAATCCTCAGTAATATGCCAAATTATCAATTGTGTGCTGTCAATCAGGTAATACAACATCTCATAACAATTCTTTCGCATATCTGCTTGAATAGATGCTAAAGTTACTGGCTTGGAATCAATCAATTGGCTCATGCGCGGGGCCTGAAGGGATATTTTTTCTTTGAGCTTCTGAAATGCTGAATCCATTTTACGCACTTGTGAAATTTTTTGAGGACCGGGTCCAGTCAGAGGATCGCTATCAAGTAATGACCTATAAGCTTTAGCTAATTGAAGTTCTTGTTCACGGAGCTTCAAAAACAACCCCTGTTCAGCCGGACTGCCAAACTTAATATTTTCAGCAGATAAAACCAAATCTGCCAGTGTCCGTGCCCGATTATGTTCTAAATAATGAAACGCTTTTGCATTGTTGCCTTGTTCCAAGAAAACCAAGGCTAAGTTGATATAAATTTTGCTTCGTCCCCTTGTTGCTAATAGTGCTTGACGGCTATCTTCTTCCAGCAAATAAGATCGACGTGCTTCCATTAAATCAATAGCTTTACGAAAAGCTTTTATCGTTTTGTCGATCTGTCCAGTTAAACTGTAAAATTGTCCTTCCATAATTAATTTGTCAAAAGGTGTTGCATCCATTTCTTTAAAATTTGTTACCAAACTTGCCATACTAAAATCGAAATCTGACAGTAAATTTCCAGGTCGAATGAAATGGTCGCTATATACAATATCTTCGGGAGATTTTGGGTTCAAAGCAGGTGAAGTTTCCATCATTTCGGTAATTTTTGATTGATTACTTAAAAATATTTTGGATCTGCGCGCATCTGAATCAATCAAATTTTTTAGGTTTTGATATCTTCTCGCAAGGCCATCAAAACCAAGCTTTTTTGTTAATTCAATTCCTTTCTTATAGTTTTCCTTTGCAGTTGTATATGCCTGTTGAGAGAGATCATAGTCCGCTATTGCATAGTCGCCAGTTTCAACACCGCTAAACTTTCTTCCTAAATTGTAAAAAATATTACCTATATCAATTAGTGCATACATGCGGTTTTTTTGTGCTTGTTTTGTCGGTATGCTTTGATTTTTAGTAAGGGCAATGATCCTGTTCAAATTGTATATAGCCCTACCAAAATTCAATAGTTCGTTTTGGGCAAGAGCGATTTGAGTCAGAGCTAAAGTTAAACATTCATAATCTTTTGGACCTATACTGATACAGATGTTTTCTGCATATTTAGCATACTTGATTGCATCATGAAAACGTTTCTCATTATTTGCAAGTCTTGAAAATCCAACCCAAGCATGGGCTTCAAGTCTTTTTAGGTTATGTTCTCTCGTCATCTTGAGTGCCTGCGAATAACTGTTGAATGTTTCCTTATTTCGCAAACGCATACGCAAACTATCGCCTAAATTGATTAAACATACCGCGGCTTCTAAGTAATTATTATGTTTAAGAAATAAATCATGTGCAGCTTGCAGTTCTTGTTCCGCTGAAATAAGGTCTTTGATAAGGTCAGTAAAGTTATTTGTCTTAAGAAAATATGTTTTGTAATCCTTAATGCGTTTAATAGCCCTACTTTTCAGTAGAACAGGAGGCTCGTGATAAAGCTCAGATGGTGGAACTACGAGAGGATTGGTGGAAATAGATTCAAGCTGTTTCGCTAAATTATTCATTTCAGGTATATGTGTCATAAATTCTTCTTTAAACATATCCATTTGAGCACTTGCGTGCTCTTTAAATTCGTAAACATTAGTTGTGTTATCTGCATATACAGAAAAGAAAAAGCCAGTAATTGATAATATTATAGATAAAGATAGTATATATCTGAGCATTAGAATTCTCCTATTATAAAATCGAATAAATCATTACTCACCAATTCATTCTCTATATTAAAAACGTTTCCTTGAATAAAATTGCAGTAATTTTTTTTTGTTAACTTTCCTTGTGAATATTTCAAAACATTTACGACGAACTAAGACCCTTCCTGGCAAAGTATTTAAACATTCGATTTGATAAAATATTTTATTAATTTGGACAAAGCTCCTTGGCATATATTGTGTCTCTAAAAGTAATTGCTATGATTCTACCATCATCAGATCTTCTATAAATAGTCGCTTTCTCATTGCTCGTTTCGCCTTCGAATAAAATGGTTATAATGTCTCCCTGAACTTTATAAAAACCTCTATTTCCTGCACTTCTGTTAATATCAACCGATGATCCACTTGTTGAGTTAAAACCAAATGATTTACCTCCATATATAAAATTTCCAGCTCCATCAAATCTAATCCGTCTAGAACTTGAATATGTACTAAATGCTAAATTAGTTGCTTTAAATGAGCAAAATTTACCTTTTAATAAATGGTTTTGTGTTTGATTTTTACTCCTCATACCATTGTATGAACTTACATCTTTTTCTCTGGTTGTTACTTGCTTTGATTTTGGTAAAACTTGATAGAACGAATACTGTTTTCCTGACGTTGGGTCATTTAACAATAATCTATTGTGATCAATCTGGAATGTAAAATTATTACCATTAGTGTAATATAAAATTAATTGCTTCCCATTTAAATGATAAATTCCAGTATTGGTTAATTTATTTTTCTCAAACTCTGACCATGTATTATTTTTATTTATAACAAAGTAGTAATTACTTTCACCTGAAATCCACTTTCCATTTTTCTGCATCGCTAAAAACCATTTACCATCAATTTGTTGGGGTGCTAAGGAATCAACTTTAGTCTCTTTTTTTTTATCCTCAGTATTTCTTTGTAATTGAAAACCAAGTAAATCTAAGGCCTTTTCACTTATTTCACCATTTGAAGTTATTCTATTATCATTTAAAAAATTTATTAAAGCAGCTTTAGATTTATCCCCCCATTTTCCATCTATTTTACCAGGTTCATAACCTCTTTGCTTTAAAACAGATTGTATCATCTTTATATCATGCCTGCTAAGTTCTAAAGCATAAGCAGATATGTTATAATTAACAAAAAAAATAGAAAAACTCACAAAAATCCAATTAATTTTTTTGAGTTTATATTTAAAATTGATCAACATTTTAAACTCCTTGATAGATTATTTGAGAAGATAATGCCCTTCGGGCAATTTAAAAGTTATGGCTTGACCCAATTAACGAGATATATTTTATTCGTCTTAATTAAATTTATGGTGTGTGAAAATTATGACTTTATTCTATCTCGTTAATGGGATCGAGCCATAATTAATTTATATGGGACGTGAAATGCCACATTAACAGATCATATTTAGTATTTGGCCGAAAAATACTTAACTGGTTGAATTAAATTAGAATAGTTGCAGTTTTTTGAAACGAAGATTTTTCATTAGGCAATATTTATACCAGATATAACCTCCTTGAATTATTAGAAAATATTTTGACATTGTTGGCATGTTTATTGCCCTCTCAAAATCTTCGTTTTAAAAATGCCAGTTAACACTTTGTTATAATAAGCGATATTCGCATTTTCGTTCAGACACTATTTATATTAATTGCTTTCAAATATTATAAGTAAATCGGAACTTGCCGCAAACTCTATGAGCTTTTGGTCAAGAATGAAATACAATGAACAGGTGTAAGCTGCACCAAAAGCTGAAAAAGGATTAAATTTGTTGAACTAACGTTCTTTTAACTCGGAAAAACGATATTTGTAAAAAAGCGCTCAGCTTTTGGTGTCAGCTTGACACAGATATTGTATTTCTAATTATTTTAATTGGTTACTGATTTTCTTGATTGCAAACTTCCGTAAATCGTATTTTTGCTCCAAATTTGCAATTACCAAGAACTTTTTTACAATAACCAATAACGATAGTATATGCAAAGAACCTTAGTATTTATGTTGAAAAATGTTCTCGCTAATTGCAAAATTTATGACAGCCACGCCGATTGGTTAAATACAAACAATTATGAATAAATTAAGTTTAATCGCTAATCAGCAGCCTTGTAGCTGACCCAATTTTGCTAAACGTGATAAATGCCAAGTACTTCGAGGGTTAACCAATTGCAGTGTTACTGTATAATTCACAATTCAAGGTTTGACCCCAGCACCCAGCACCAATATATTATCAGTACCCTCTTTGCTGACAACCGCTTATTGTATTTTTGTCCAAAACTTTCAATAGATTAAGACTTTATTAATACACTTTTCTACTGAAAATCTAAAAGAGTCGATCAGCAACTTGTTACCAACTGACTAAGCGATCAAAACATCATATTTTTTAATCTCTATATCATCAGTTATCAAAGCCATATTTTCATATCTTGCTTGAGCAATAAGAATTCTGTCAAAAGGATCTTTATGAATAAAAGGTAACTTAAATATTTCAAAAGTGTGATCAACTTTTATGTCAAGAATATTAAACCTGTTTAAATCAAGTTGTTTTTGTATGAAAATATCTGCCTGTTCTGGCAAAGAAATTTTCCCTATTGAAGATTTGATTATAATTTCCCATGTACTTGCAGAACTCAAATAAATTAAGTTATCCGTGTTTGCAATTGTAGCTTTATTATTTTCCGATAATTTGGGATTATCAAGAACCCACCAAATAAAAATATGTGTATCAAGTAAATATTTCATCATTTATAGAATTCTTTGAGAACTGTCTCATCCAAAGGTTCTTGAAAGTCATCTGTAACTGTTATCATACCTTTTGCTGAACCTGGTAGTCTTACAAGAGGCTTTTCGTTGTTTTCATTCTTTAGTTTTGGATAATCTTTAATAAGTATTATAATTTCAGCCTGTTTTCCAACCATATTGGATTTAATTGGTATATTAATATTTTCAGAATCTAAATATTTATTAACTCTTATCCAGTTCATATTTTTCTTTCTTGGGTTAAAAATTTCAGATTTCAAAATTCGCAACATAAGGAAAAATGCAACATAATGGCATTAATATTACTCAACGCAATGTATACCAATGCCAAACGACATTAGAACTTAGAACTATATAACCAAGTAATTATGATAATATTAGAAATTAGAAATTTATTATATTATTGCTTCTTTTCTGGAAAAATAATTAATGATTCAATTCTAACTCCACTCAAAGTTTCAAGGTATTTAATCACTTCCTCAAGTCCAACTTTGCCATCATTATTTATGTCATATTTGAGTTCACCTCTTTTTTCAGCTTCAATTATTGCATTATCTAAGTAACCCTGTGTGTACATGGAAGCAATTGCTGAACTCAATTCAGAAATTGTTTTATCTTTATCTGCGATTATAGCATTTTTATCAGATTCAATGTTGTTAATTAGTTGTTCTACCTCTTTTTGCGTATATAAATTATCACATTTGGGTTTATAAATTTCAATTGGATTTAATAAGTTCTTGCCGGGCATTATATTTACTGTTTTTGTTAATGGAGCAAAATAAGTTGACTCTATTTCAATTATATTCTCTCCTATTGCCATGTTAGATAGATTAAAATTGCCATAAATATCAGTTACTGCTGTAACAAGATTAGATGAAGATTTTACTGTAGCCCCACCAACGCATGCTGTATAGCCCAAAATTTCGGCAGCTGTTATTAATTTGCCTGTAACATTGTTCACTTCAACACCATATATCGCAGATACTTTTATTGAATCAATAAAATGCGAACTTCCGGAAGCCCAATCCCAAGCAGATAAGCTTAACGTTGTGTTAGCACTCTTTCTTAATTGAGTATTGTTTAATATTGCTGTTTGTTTAATATCGCTATTATCTACAGTAAATTCGTATTTGGCAATCTTGTTTATATAATCTATTTCAATTAATTCATTAATCCATTTAGAAAATGAAGTTTCTAACAAATTTGAGACAATATATGTATCCGGATCATTTTTTGAAAAATTTGAAAAAGCATTAAAAATATAAAAGTGATTTCGATTTGGATAAACATGAGGTTGAGCAGAATAATGATAATAATTATATGTAATCGAGAGTGTTTCTTCATATTCATTTTTTAGTGACGTACCGGACAATGAATATTCACCCTTTTGAATAATATAACATTTTTTTTCAATTAATAACTTTGAAATATTCGAAGTATTTATGACTCTACTAACATTGCATCTTGGGTCATTAGTACTACTATGTATTAGTTTTAATTGACCATCCTCTATTAATGCAGTATCACTATGTTCAATAATACTTATTTCATCCTGGTTTGTGACTAAATTAACGAAACCTGTTTCAAAATTATAATGGAAAATAGGTTCATAATTAGAATCTAAGCCCTCTGTGACATCAGCGAAAGCACATATGCTGATATTTACTATTAAAACTATTGATATGATTAACGATATTTTTTGGTGCATAAAACCTCCTACATATTATGAAAAAAATTTTGACTAATTGATTTTGGATTGAAAAAAATCACAACTTCATTAACGTTAAAGTAATTGTTTCCAATTTAGCAAATTACCAAATCATATAATTTTTTCCTCGAACTTTATAAACTTTGGTCAAGATTGAAATACAATGAACAAGTGTAACCTGCACCAAAAGCAAAAAGGTTTTGCTTTGATGCAAAAATAGAATATAACCCCGAAAAAAAAATTGTTTAAAAAGCCGCTCAGCTTTTGGTGTCTGGTTAACACAGATATTGTATTTCTAATTTAATTATTTAATTTTTTTTTACTGATTTTTTTTATTGCAAACTTCCTAATCTTTTATTTTTGCTCCGAAATTGCAATTACCATGAACTTTTTTTTTAATAACAAATAATGATAATATATGTAAAGAGCCTTATTATTTATGTTGAAAAAGGTTTTCGCTAACTGCAAAATTTGTGACAGCCCTGACGACTGCCTATATATAAACAATTATTATAGTGTTTTATTTGAATCGTTAATATCCAACTTTGTAGCTGGCGCAAATTTTGCTTAACGTGATAAATGCCAAGCACTTCGTGCGTTAACCAATTGCAGCGTTACTGTATAATTCACAATTCAAGGTTTGACCCCAGTTCCAGCATGTAAGATTTGACTCCAACTCCATAATTTTTTATGAGCACGTATAAATTTGTTTGCAAATATTTATGCATTTTTTATCTAGTACATCAAATTCATCTGAATAGTATGGATCCTGAGTTAAAGGGATAAAATCCTGATCAATTGTCAAAGAAAAATTCATACTTTTATCTAAGTAACTATAAAAATGCAAGTTAAATAGCTGAATCATATACTCCTTATTGTCTAATATAAGTTTAATTTTTTCAATAGCCTTTTCACTTTGCTTAGACATAGAGAATGCACAAGCTAAGTTGTAATGACCAATATATGAATCTTCTAATTCTACTACTTTTTTGAAATATTTGATGGCTTCATCGTATTCTTCAAGACACATAAAAGAGCTTCCTATTCCATTGTAAAGCATACTCCAGTTGTCACATATTTTAAGTAATTCTTTTTGCTGATTAATTGCTTCTTCATGTTCACCAATAAATTCTAAGTAGGTAGCAATAGCTCGGCCAATCACTATATCATCTGGATTTAACCTAATATATTTCAGCCAATTATGCATTCTTTGAGGAAATAATTCTGAATTACGTTTTTCAAGACTGATATTTATACAGTTGTTAATTATTAAATTGTTTTCGATTACTAAATATTCTTCAAAATGTTCAATAGCAAAAACGGTTAAAATGTTTTCGATTTTTGGATTGATATAAATTGTTTGTGGGCAAATTCCTATAAATCTATTATTTAAAAAACAATAAGAATAAGGAGGTGAAGTAGTTATCTTAATGGGGTTAGCGAGTGAAATCAACTCATAATTTTCCTTCTTTAATTTAGCTAATTCTTTTTCAATTTTTGGTGTTAATACTTTAAGATGAGGAAAAAAATCTTTAGAATCATAATCGTTGAGTAAATTGTCTATCCATTGAGATAAAACATACTTAAATTCTTCTAATTGATCAGGATCATAGTGAATATATCTTATTCCCTTGATATCAAATGGGATATCTTCTTCGATCTGTGTAATCATAATTACCTTTTTTTTAGCGGCATGAGCTAACCCAAGTTCATATAAAAAGTTAGGATTCTGGTCTGTCATTTCAGCAATGATTATCTCTGATTCAATAATAAGCCTTGTTATATCTTCATTGATTCGACCAGCTGGAAGCTTTATATCATCTGCTCTCATAGGTCTTAAACCTTTTAATTCAGCTACGGGTTTAATTCCATAAAACCAAGGATTATTGAATTTGTTCTTGAAAGGCATTAATACAAAACATATTCTATCTGTTTTCAATATTGTTATCCTTAATTATACTTACTAAAAAAAAATTAAGTTTTATAAAGGGTTGTACAACTTTTTGTGTTTGTGCCCCCCAAAACATTCAAATTACCAAAATGAAAAATTGAAATATATGATTTTAGAGTTTGGTCGAGAATGAAATACAATGGACAAGTGTAACCTGCACCAAAAGCAAGAAGAATTTACTTTGATGTAATTACAGAATACAACCCCGAAAAACAATTATAAAAAAGCCG
>Ga0272440_1003622_pt1 | contig 11452 bp, 4 predicted proteins | sample SSMMMBAug17_FD_192440 | JGI IMG/M metagenome (GOLD analysis project Ga0272440, IMG submission 192440) | Marine sediment archaeal communities from Little Sippewissett salt marsh, Falmouth, MA, United States - SSM-MMB-Aug17 | ecosystem: Environmental > Aquatic > Marine > Wetlands > Sediment ... | reverse complement strand
CCAATAAAACAATTGACTTAACCAATGTTTTCTCAGATATCGATAATACTCAGATAACCAAAACAATTCTTACAAACAGCAATTCAACATTAATATCAGCAAGCATTGTTGAAAACACATTAACAATCGAATTTCTGGAAAACCAGAATGGTGAAGCCAATTTAACAATCAATGCAGAATCAAATGGACAGAATATTTCTGATACCTTTAAAGTCACAGTAAACGCTGTAAATGATCCACCATTAATATCAACGATTCTTGACCAGGAAGTCAAAGACACTTCTGTTGCCATAAGCTATACGATTAATGATATTGAAACAGCACCTGAAAATTTATCTGTTACCCTGCAATCATCATCATTTGATATTTTACCGGTTTTATCTGATCATATTTTGATGACCGGATCAGGCTCATCACGCAGCATCATGTTAACCCCTGTTGAAGGTGCCTATGGTGCATGCATGCTAACACTTGTAGTAATGGATGTTTCAACAAATTCATCAACGTCATTTGCCTTTGAAAATATCCAGCCCATTTTTAGCATTGTAACACTCGCAAATGGCAGTGGCACAATCAGCCCAACAGGAACGATCCAAATTCTGAAAGGCAATAACGCAACCTTTTCAATTGTGCCATCAACCGGAAACCGTGTGGATGATCTCCTGATAAATGGCAATTCTGTCGGCGCACAATCTCAGTATACATTTTGGTCTGTCGCCCAAAATTATACCATTCAGGCCATTTTTTCACCAATTCCAACACCAGTGGCCGATTTTTACGCAGAACCATTATCCGGTGATGTGCCTTTGATTGTCGATTTCGTGAATACTTCACAAAATGAATTCACTAGTGTTCAATGGCTGTTTGGCGATAATAGTAAAAGCAGTGCAACATCCCCTGTGCATACCTATGCCTTGCCAGGTCAATATACTGTTTGTCTCCAATTAACCGGCCCGGGCGGTAAACACACACTGACCAAAACTGCCTATATTCAGGTAAATGAAACATGCGATTTGAGTATTCAATTTTATGCAAATAATAGAACTGTTGCGATACAGACAGATATCCAAATGACAGGCATTGTGTCTGACAGTTCGGCCAGTTTAGCATGGGATTTTGGCGATGGCACCAGCAGTCAGGAGCGTAATCCCATTCATGCGTATGCAACACCTGGAATTTACAATGTTGGACTTACTGCTGTCAGCTCAGCGAACAATTGTTCGGCGACAACAATAAAATCAGAATATATCCAGGTTGTCGGTAGAAAAATTACTGGACAGGTGCGTGCCAATGGCAATGCGGTGGCCAATTGTTTAATGTCCCTGTGGTATAACGAATCACGTATGCTTGATTTTGCTTTAACCAATGAAAATGGGGATTACACATTTAATAATTTACCTGCAAAAGCCGGATTTGTTTTGTCTGTGATGCCTCCATCATCAATGCGTGACTTATACAATACACAGTATTACCCTGAAGCGATCCTTTTCTCAGAAGCTGAACGGATATCTACGCAATTTCAAGACTTACACCTTGAAATTGACCTGATTGCCCCACCAGACAATGGCATACACGGACAAATTTTTATGGATTCACAGGGTGTTGCTGATGCGCAGGTCACAATATTTTCCCAATCTTTAGATCATGCACGCACAGTCGTAACAGATGGTCAAGGGAATTACACCATTACGAAACTCCCATTGGCAGATGATTACGTGCTGAATGCCTTTATTGATTCAATTAATCAAGAATATTACTATGCCATTCCTAAGGATGAAACACCTGGAGAATATATTCCCCAAAGCAGCGTGACCCGAATGACCCGTGCGACACAAATTGAACCCGGCATCCCCTGGCTTCAACATATCGATATCATCATGCAGAATGCAAAAATCAGCGGAACAGTCATTTCTGATGGTCAACCCGTATCAAATGTGCTGGTCTATGCCTGGTCTGATGCAGTGAATTGTAATAATTTTTGTGCAACCAATGTTAATGGACAATATACAATCACTGGACTCATTGCAGTTTCTGATACTGAAGCACCTACAAAGGGATATATTGTGGAACTGCAATCTGCTGGTTTCCCCTATCAGGTATTTGATAAACAAACAGATATTGATCAGGCCACACGTGTCGCAACCGGACATCAAAACATTGATTTCCAGTTATACTCAGGCCGAAAGGTAAGTGGTTGTGTGACTGATATCAATCATTTGCCTTTATCAGGTGCATTTATCCAGATTGAATCCGATAATTCAGACACGAGGGCACAAACATATTCCGATAATAATGGAAATTACACCTTTACCAATTTACCGGTTGCTTCAGATTATTATATATTTGCCTTTGTTCAAAACTATCCGCTTCAATATTATCTGAATGCAGACAATCGTGATGAGGCCCAGGCAATCAATTTGTTTGATGATCATGCAACAAACATTAATTTTATTATGGATAAAGGCGGAGTCATCAAGGGCCTGGTAAGCATGTTAGAAAGTGCTCAGCCAGTCGGTGAAGGCACCTGGGTGAACATATGGTCTGAAAACACCAGATCCGGAGGTGATGTCCCAACCGACAGCAATGGATATTACGAAATCACTGGCCTGGATTTTGATGCAGACGATTATATTATTTCAATCTGGGATGAAAACTATGTGAATGTTTTTTATTCTTCCTCAGGCAGTGTATATCAATATTCAGAGGCGACATCTGTGGCACCTTCAGATGATAATCGCAATTTAACATTAACGCCTGGTTATTGTATTCAAGGCAAAATTACTTATCAGGATGCACCTGTTGATGGAATTCAGATCTGGGCTGATGGCCCAACGACTGGCACGGCAATTTCAGAGTCAGCATTTGTAAGCAATGCAAACTACGAGATATGTGGGCTATCACCGGGGAGTTTTGAAGTCAGTATGTCATCAGATCAATATCTGGATAAAACCTACACTGAAAATATAATCATCACTGACAGCAATCAAACAGATATTAATTTTGAGCTGGAACTTCCCACAAGAATACTTGCCGGAACAATCTACCATGCGGATATAAATGAAACTGTGCGACTCTATGCCAGCTCAACTGATTGTCAGGAACATATCCGCATTACAGGCACTGGAGAACCGGTTGCATTTACTTTCAGTAACCTTCGACCGGCCTCTGATTATCTACTGGAAATACGGCCGGACAATCATGATTATCAAGTATATAATAATAAGACTGTCCTGACACAGGGCAATTTCATTGATCTTTCCACAAATAATGTCAACGGCATTGAAATTACACTTACCCGATCATCTGGTGAAATTAAAGGAGTTATAGAATTCCCAGATCCTCTGATTATAAATAATTCTGTATGGTTAACAGCATTTTTTAATCAAAATCAGCAAGTATCTGTTGAGGTCTTCCCAGGATCAGGTGAAAGTGTTCCCTATACATTGACAGGAATTGGCCTTGTCACAGATTGTGAAGTCCGTTTAACATCAGAGTATTATGAGCAACAGGTAAAAATAATCAACACAAATGATTCTCAACCGGATAATTCCCTCAATTTTATTTTAACTCCTGGTGGCAGTATTGCCGGGCAAATACGAAATGCGAACAGTGATGGCATATCAGGTGCCAATGTCATGGTCTGGTCAGATCAATTGCAAATGGGGGGCACAACACAAACAGACCGCGTCGGCAATTATCAAATTGGGGGATTGAATTCTGCGTCAGATTATGATGTTTCTGTGCAGGATGACACAACGACATTTTACTATCATCAAGCTGGCACAGTTGTTCAAGCCAGTAAAAAAGGTACTGTGTCCTTGAACCAGGGACAAAGCATCACCGAAATTGACATCCAGATGTTTGAAGGTGAAAAAATTGAAGGCACTGTTCGGAACATCAATGGCGTTCCCCTTGCCAATGTGTATATCTCAGTTGAATTGGGTCAGGATGCTGCTGGAAGCTCGACGACAAATCAGCAGGGCAAATATCGTGTTGATAATCTGCAGGCGGCGTTAAATTATATCGTTACAGCAATCCCAAACAGTGACACCGGATATATCAAGCAGGTAAAGAATAATGTTCAGAGCAATAGTCTTCAGGTAGACTATATCCTTCAACAAGGCTACTCATTGAGTGGTAACATCATGCGATGGGATCAAACACCTGTTGCCAATGCTGAAATTGAAATCTGTACGATATCAATGGATACGTTCCCAATGCCAGTTTTCAGTGACAATCAGGGACATTATGAAATAAAAGGCTTGCCTGGTGCATCAGATTATTTCCTTCAGGTAACGCCCCCCGCTGAAAGCAATCTCAGCACGTATAAAAATCAGAATTTGATGATAGACGATCACACCATTCACCACGTGACATTGTCATCAGCACTCAGTATATCAGGCACCATAATGATTTCAGGCACAGGCGAAGCGCACGCATATACACAATCTGCTCGAATTAATATTTATGCAAACAATGGTTTCAATGAGTTTGCTGAAAGTAATTCGGATGGCACGTTTATATTAAACCATGTGCCAGATACAACAGATTATACGATTACTGTGTATGCTGACGGGTATGTGGATCAAAGCATTTATCAGGTTTTTGCCGGGGAAACTGTTAACATCACATTGTCCGCTGCAAAACAGGTGTATGGTTTTGTGAAAGATTCAAGAGGGGTGGCAATAACAGGGGCGCGCGTAGAACTTATTTCTGACATGATGAATATTTCGAGCGAGATTACCCTTGATGATGGTTCCTTTGTTTTTGAAGGAATACCGGAATATTTTAATGGCATTTTAATTGATGATTATCGTCTGGTCGTCACAGCCTGCGGCTATCCAGATTTACAAAAAAACAATATTGCATTGGACACATCCATATCCATTGTACTTGATGCGGATGCCTCTTTGTTTCTTGAAGGTAGCGTAACAGATTTCGATAGTAACCCGCTGCCTGATGGATATGCTGTCAATGTACGACTTTATGAACAGAATCGAAATTCAAACAACGTCCATATGAAAATTAAAAAAGCACTCAATCATGATGGCACATTTAAATTTACTGGTCTGGATGCCAACAAAACCTATATGCTTAAATTTAAGCAATTTGATAACAAAGGATCTGTAAAATTACAGGAATATGCCGGTGAAAACAACGTGGGGGTTGATAAAAAACAGAATGCGATATTCTATTCTCCCGGTGAGACAGTGAATTTTCGCTTTAGTGAGGTCTGGCATTGATGGCATCATCCCCGAAAACTTATGACTGCTTACTTATAATATCCAAGGCAGTGATAATTGATCTCCGCAAATGTTCAACGCGCCTCAGCGTATAATGAGAAATGGAATTACGTTTCAAATCCTTGATTAACCAGAGCGTCCCATAGCTTTGATAATTATCATCTAATAATGGCAGTTCAATTTTAAATATGCTGTCTGAGCCTATATCCTGTTCTTCATTGAATGAGCTGCGAACCCATTTACATTCATTTGGTTTATTAAATTGACAGACATGAGTGTCATTTATTATGGGAATCCGGTTCTGTAAAGAATCCAATTTAGATAATAATTCAGGGAAATTATGAATGATTAACTGTGCCATATCAAACTCCATGCGATCCAGGGCATTACAGATTTTTCCCCATAATGTATTCAATTCTCTGGCATTGGTAATTTCTAATTGAAGTGATAAAAATGTTCTTCGATCACGTGTAATCCCGGCTTCATCAGTGACATCACGAAACCAGCCGTAAATTTTATCTGTTGCAAAATAGTCAAAATAACCAATTTTTTGGATAAATACCACTGATATGGAAACTAAAATGATTAAAATCAACCCTGCCTGTTCATTCCTAAAATTAACAAGAAGGATTGAGAGTAAGCACAATCCAATTGTGATCCCATAAATGATCAAAACAGAACGTCTTGCAGACAATCCTTTATCAATGAGTCGATGATGCACATGACCTTTATCCGGCTTAAACAATGATTGCCCCAACATGAATCGTCGGAGCGGAGAAATCAGGGTGTCAAAGATTGGCACACCCAATGCCACAAGGGGAATTAACAAGGCTGCACCCAGTTGACTTTTCACTGCCCCTGTAATGGATAAACCCGCTATTGTAAATCCTAAAAAATAACTGCCGCCATCGCCCATAAAAATTGATGCGGGATTGAAATTATATCGTAAAAAGCCCAGAATTGAACCACTCAAAGCAGTAAACAAGACAGCAGTAACAAAATTGTTTTGAATCACAGACAGGATAACAAGGACAATACTGGCAAAAAATGTGATACCTGCAGCCAGACCATCAAGACCATCAATGAGATTGATGGCATTGATAAAAAAAACAAACCAGAATACAGTAATAGAATAACTTAAAACACCGGCCTCAATAAAAAAGCTGCCCACATGAAAATATTCTATTCTTACCCCGCCCATATAAGCAACTGATGCTGCAACAATCTGAATTAAAAATTTGATATATGGCCCCAGACGCTTGAAATCATCAAACAAGCCAACACCAAAACAAATGCCGCTCCCAACAAAAACGAAAATCATAGGTGGATCTAAATGCAATTTGTTGGAGACATCAGTATTGAAAAAAGACATGATACACAGGGTCACAAAAAAAGAAAACACAATGGCTAAGCCACCATCTCTTGGTATAGGCGTTTGATGAAATTTTCGTTCATCCGGAAGATCAATTGCTCCCAACCTGGTTCCCAGATTTTTGGCTAAAGGCGTTGATACAAGTGAAAGAGTCAAGGCGATTAAAAAAATTGCCAATAATGTTGTCATAATTAATCACTGCCCCATAATTTGTTAAATGTATCACCGATTGATTTGCCAAAACTGTTGATTCCCTGTTGAACAGAATCTTTTGTTTTCTGCATCAATGATTTATCTGCATGAACGCCTTCAGGATATTTACCTGTTTTCGCCACTTGTTTCGCAATGTCGCAGGGATTTTTATTGTCTGCAACACCACTAATCAGCCCTGCGGCAATACCAACAGGACCAAACAGCACCACCCCGCCAACAGTTTTACCAATTGTCCATGCGGCTTGTTGATAATCTAATTTCAGTTCTGTATTTTTCAGCGTACCGCCCAATTTGAATGGTTTTGCCAATTCGCTTAAACTCAGGCTGAATTTGCCCAACCGCCCTGTATCCAGACCACTTTTGGGAAGCGGTCTGATTGAAATATTGATTGTTTCATCAACCAGCGAAATGTGACCTTTGCCAATAACTCGCATTTGATCCGTGTCCACCATCATAATTGTTGTATTTGCCCGACCACTGATTATGTCAAATCGTGTGGTCATGCAGTTCACATGTGTATATTGATTTTTTTTTAAAGGGTTTATCAGACGTATCAAATTTGAACTTAATTCACCACCAAGCATATTGACATATTGATTGTATAACTTGCCATTTTCCATATGCACTGATGCATAACCATCAAGAGAAGACATCCAGTTCCTCACAGAATTGCCTTGTGTGGCCAGATGCACCCGAAAGTCCAGAACGCCGTCAAGCATATCGGAAATATCCAGCTCTTTAAGCATCTGCCCGACATTCACATTTTGGGTTAAAATATTTGTAAAAATTTTAATTTGTGGGTCACATGTTATTTTTAATTGTGCGGCTATTTGTCCACCACCAATGCTGGCACCAAAGGGTTTTATCTCTAGTGCTTTTGGTGATAAATGAACTGTTGTATTAATATTATGAATGGCCAGACGCGGTGTCATTAACGTATGAATCCTGAACAGGCCAACAAAGTCGATATCAGGAAAGGAATTGGGGAACACTGGTTGGCTGGAAAAGAAACGATCCTTTTCATGAGATGATATTTTTTTTGCTTGTGGCCTCTCTAAAATAAATGGTCGAAGGTCAATGGTGTTTGCTTGAAAAACGAGTTTAACACCAGGGCGTTTACGATCCAGAAATATTTCGCCCAATCCTTTGAGTTTATTGTTTCCCAGGGCAACATCCACAGCAGATTTATACTGCTTATTTTGTTTTTCAGTTAATCCAATCTGGAAGTGATATGGGCCATCAAGGGGCATGGCTGTGCCAATCATTTTCTGGAATTGTTTAAATTGTTTGCCCTGACAAAACATTTGCATTTGAACGCCCTTAAATGCCAGTACATCCTGAATAGTACCCAGTGCAGTTAACGACATCCCTGCACCTTGTGCCGTCATTGTTAAGGGGAAATATTCCTTCGCATTGAGCAGGCTGTGGACACTTCCCGACTCAGCTTGAATATCAAACTGATGTTTTCGGTATTCACCAATCATATTCATATGAATGGGTGTATCCATTCCATTACTTTCTACATTGATCTGATTCAGTGTGATAGATAATTGATTGGGCTCATTTGCATTTTCATACGACAGCAAAATGTTTTTGAGGCAAATATGATTAAATCCAAGTTGGGGAATGTGAATGTCATTTGATATTTGCACATTTTCGGCTTGTTTTTGCGGAGCGGTTTCAAAATCCAGATTGGACTTTCCTTGTTTATTGATTTCAACAAACAGATTGAAATCATTTAGTGTCATCTGTTTCACATGCACAATTTTATGAATCAGGGGGAGTACTTCAATATCCACCTCAAGTTTTCCCACCTCAAGCATGTGGGGTCGCCTGCTCCATTGTGCATTGTCTATCGTGACATTTGTAATGCGTATCCCTGGCGGCCATCCGACATGAAAATAAATACCTCCTTGAATCGTCAGTGTTTTTCCGGTTGCGTCTCGTGCCGCTTTTTCGATGATCGGTTTTAAATAATTCAAATCATATGATGTTAAATAAATTACAATACCGGAAACACATATCACAATAGTTAATAAAAATAATGATAACCATTTGATTAATCGTTTCATGAAAATCTCTTTTAGTTTATAATATTCCCAAATTCAAGGGTTAAACGTTTAAAAAATGCAGATTTTTCAATTGCATGGTTTTGTGTACCATTTGTTGCAATTTTGTAAGCACCCAAAAGAGATCCAATCTTGCCACATACTTCCCAATCCATATTATTTAGAATTCCAAACAATAAGCCTCCGCGAAAAGCATCGCCACATCCTGTGGGATCAAGGACGGCATCGGCTTTCACTGATGGAATTTCAATGGCTTTATCTGGTGTATAAATTACCGCACCATCTTCACCTTTTGTCACAATAAGTGCTTCAACCTGAGATCGGGCATCATTCAGAGATTTACCTGTTCGCTCTTTAAATAATTCAAATTCATAGTCATTAAAAATCATCCAGTCTGCCTGCTCCATGAATTGAATCAGCTCTTTGCTGTCAAACATTGGCATGCCCTGGCCAGGGTCGAACATAAAAGGAATACCAGATTCACTAAATTGTGCGGCATGATCAATCATGCCTTGTTTGCCATCCGGTGAAACAATTCCCACTGAAATATCTTCAGCATCAGTCACCAGATTCTCATGGGAATGGTTCATCGCACCTGGATGGAAAATGGTAATTTGATTCCCTGTTTGATCTGTTGTAATATATGCTTGAGCCGTATAAACAGAGTCAATGGTTCGTAAATATTTTCTTGAAATACCTTTGGTATCCATCCACTGTGCGTAGTCAGAAAAATCCTTGCCCACTGTTCCCATCGGGCATGCAGCAGAGGCGTCCAGCAAATGAAGGTTATACGCAATATTTCCGGCACAGCCGCCAAATTCTCGACGCATTTTCGAAACGAGAAATGATACATTTAAATTGTGCAATTGGTCTGGCAGCAGATGACGTTGAAATGTGTCATCAAAATTCATAATAATATCAAATGCGAATGAACCGCATATTAATACTTTTGACATAAGTAACTCTCCTTAATTATTAATAGTCTGGTCTTTTTGGAAACCAGGGTAAAGACATACTATCGGTTTGCTCTGCCTCAATAATATTTTGTTGATCATCAATATCTTCATCAATATTTGAATATATTTTGGATTCTATCATTTTAAAACTTGACACAGGATTGATCAGTTCCTTTGATATGTTTTCAGGATCAATCAGTAATTCCTCTCTCATACGAATATATGAATGAAATTCATGCTTCTGACTTACCTTTGGTTCATCCTGGGCCTGTTTGTCATAAATGGAAAAAATTTTTTCTGATGACAGTGCGTATACTTTTTCATTATGACGTGTCAAATTTTTGATCTTTGTGAAATTACTTATTGGTTGATTGGCCTTTTTATTGGGCGATAACTCTGTTTGAAATGATGGTATTTTTCTATCCATTTGTATCGAGGCTTGATGTTGTTTGGGCTTAAAATGCGGCTGATGAATTTTTTTTGTTTGTGTCAAAAAATCAATGGTTTCTGTTTCAACAGGTAATTCGAGTTTGAGTGCTTCAATGAATTCAATTCCAATATTTCTTATATCTGATGGAAACTCTCCATGATTGATTGCTCCCCCCATGTAGTCATGCAATAATACCGGTGATGCATAGGGCGCACTCAAGCTGACCATAGACAAAACAGTATCAGATAAAGTTGTTACTTCAGTACGTTTTAAAGTTGTCTGAATAATAAAATCTGAACCATAAACTCCAATCAGTGATGTTTTGGTCTTTACTTTAAACGATTTTAGCGTGAAGTGTTGAAATTTTTGAACATGGAATCTGGCTTTACCATTACTGAGCAGCATAAAGGCAGTTCGTTGATCATGAACAGGATCAAAAAGCAGTCTAGTCAAAGATAATGTTGTTGCCACACCCAAAATGATTCGACTACGATCATTCAACAAGATGCTCATGCGCGAATGTTTTTTTGTAAGCAATTTGTCGCCAATATAGAGTTTCATGTTCTTTTTAGCAAAAAAGCCATGCAATTCATTTTCGTGTACAATAACTGGTTTACCATCAACCCCTGTGACCTGACCAATTGGCATCCCCATGCCGGGCACATAACTGTCTTCGATTTCAATGTTATCAAGCGTAACAGAAAATCCCAATGTAGACAATATGCTGATATAGCATAGGATAATTGTTGTCATCCATATGGATAGTTTTTTTTTCATAGTTAAATCATTTAGCATAAAACGAACGTGATGTAAAGTGTCCCTTCGGTAAGTCTGTTTGAATATCCAATATTTTCATTTTTTCTCATCAACTAACCAATCCATTATTTCCCAAACTGTTGACCTTTTTGACGGGCGTATATACGAGTTAGGGGAAAAAATTCGGTCTTAAGAATATACGATTTTGGCAAACGCAAGAACAGCGTAAGGCTATGGCTTGACGCATAGGTCTACAAGTGTATGCACAGCAAAATATTATAAAATACAGATAGTTATTAATAATTATTATGATTTATTGGTAATATATATCTAGTTTAATTTAGCACCCAACCAACCAAAAGGGCGTATGTATAGGTTGGGGGAAGATAATATTATTTGCATAGAAGGTAAAA
>Ga0272440_1003621_pt1 | contig 11452 bp, 4 predicted proteins | sample SSMMMBAug17_FD_192440 | JGI IMG/M metagenome (GOLD analysis project Ga0272440, IMG submission 192440) | Marine sediment archaeal communities from Little Sippewissett salt marsh, Falmouth, MA, United States - SSM-MMB-Aug17 | ecosystem: Environmental > Aquatic > Marine > Wetlands > Sediment ... | reverse complement strand
AACACAGCGCTCCACAGGACGCCAAAAGCAATCGCGTTTTTTACCAGTTGGCAAATTATTGTAAAGAACGTTCTCGTTTCAAAAGTTGTTCCTTTTTTGCTTTTGCCGCCTGTGAGCTTAACGTTATTCGCTTTAACTTCGTTCAACCTAAGTATTGTATTTAAATCTTGCTCACTGGTTATACAGCAGTGGCAAGCAAAAATAAGTGTAATAAAAAGTAAATTAGATGTTAAAAATTGGACAATGGAAAAAATAGCTTATTGCTTGATTTTACTGGGTTGAAATACTTTTTCTCTTAGAAGTTACAGCAGTGGCAAGCAAAAATAAGTGTAATAAAAAGTAAATTAGATGTTAAAAATTGGACAATGGAAAAAATAGCTTATTGCTTGATTTTACTGGGTTGAAATACTTTTTCTCTTAGAAGTTAGAAGTTAGAAGTTAGTTACAAAATTTAGTACTCATAGTGACGTTCTTTGGTAATTGTCAAATTACAAAAATTAGTTTTATAAAATATTTATCAAAATAACACGAATCAGTTGTGAACTATGTAATAGCACAACCTGTTACATTTTAAAGTTACTTTATTTTTAAAAATATGGTACATGTATGTATATGTATCAGAAAAATAAAAACTTTAAAATTTACTATAACCAAATTTAATTTATAGATAATTATTAGCGTTTAAATTTTACAAACTATATTTTTGCTCGAAGGCCCGAAGGGTCAAAGATTGGCTAGCATATCTTTTATAAAAAACAAAATTGCAAAGTGTACATTAAACAAAATAAGGCATAAATAATAAATAAAAACTTATGAACTGGTTTAAAGAAAATAAACAATGGTTCTTTTCCGGTATTGGCGGAGTTATTCTTACAATAGTCGTCACTCTATTTTTGACGTTAAAGCCAACACCAAATAAAAATGGCATTTCTATTGGCGGCAATATTAATTCTAGTGGGGATACTGCAATTGTTGAAAATGGAAATGTGAATATAGACAAAAATATTTCTGATAGTTCTGCTAAAGTTAATGTTTCAGGTCATAGCTATGGTGATATAACAGTCCAGGGAAAAAACAGTACAATAATTTATGGAATCCAGCCAGAAAAATACGCAAATCTTGCTAACGAATATGGCGTCACCAAAGCAGCCATAAAATGCTTTTTCAAAATCATGGACAAAAAGCATGTTTCTCCTGAAGATTTAGACAACACATTTCGTCAAATAGCCAAGCGCCATAAAGCGTTACAGGAAAGATTAAAACAGTTTAAATATCTTATTGATACCGAAGTTGAACAATTAAGGGAACAGGCAAAAAAGGCTATTGCTATCGGTGAATATGATAAAGCTGATTCATATATAGACAAAGCTATTCAAAAACAACTTGATTGTGTGCAGGGTATTGAAAAACAAACAAAAAAATGCAAGCTCTCAACAGCAGAAATGAAGGCTGATAAAGCTGAAATTCAGATGGTTCAAATTAATTACAAAGTTGCTTCCAGATTATTTAAAGAAGCAGCGGAGCTTATTCCTGAAGGCTCGGAGTTAGTTAAGGCTGAATATTTGAAAAAATGGGGAGATGCATGTTTTGATGCTGGTGAATACTATGATGCTGAATATCCTCTTAAACGTTCTTTAACAATTAGAGAAAACATTTTAGGCGAGAATAGTATTGAGGTTGCTGCTGTGCTCAATAATCTCGCAGGGGTTTATAAGTTTCAATCAAGGTATGAAGAGGCTGAGCTTATGTATAGACAATCTTTGAAAGTTATGGAAAAAAAATTTGGTTTGGAACACTCTTGTCTTGTATCTATACTCAATAACTTAGCATTACTATATAAATCTCAAGATAAACATGATGAAGTTGAGCCTTTATACAAACGATCTTTGAGGATTGCTAAAAAGAATTTTGGTTCAGAAAGTCAAATAGTTGCTTCTACACTCAATAATTTAGCAAACTTCTATAAATTTCAAGGTAAATATAAAAAAGCTGAAGTACTGTATAATCACTCTTTGAAGATAACGGAAAATATTCTTGGCAAAAACCATCCTAATTTTGCTTCTATATTGAATAATTTAGCAGGATTGTATAAATCACAAGGTAACTATATAAACGCTGAATTGATGTATAAACGTTCTTTGAAAACTATGAAAAGTAATCTTGGGGCAGAACATCCTCACTTTGCCTCTACACTTAATAATCTTGCAGGATTGTTAGAGTTCCAAGGCAAGTATAAAGAAGCTGAATTATTATACAGGACTTCTTTAAAAATTATATTAAAAAAGTTTGGAAAAGATCATCCAAACTACAAAGATATTGTTAATAATTATTTATCAATGATGTTAGAGAAATCAAAACAATTACCAATAAAAAACTTGGACCTGGGTGACTTTGAAAAAGAAAGAAAGATAGGAAAATGACTTTTGAAATGAAATATATTTTATTAATAAAAAAATTAATAATAATTACTCTTATTATTCTCTCTCAAATTTTATTTGTTTATGCAGAAGAAATCAAAAGATCAGTATATATTGAAAACACTGATGCTAGTTTGCGTGGTTCTAAAATACACTTTTCAGGTACTGCTAAGAATACTCTACCCATTGATGTTATAGATATTAAATTAATAATAACATTTTTTCCTAAGAAAGAAAATATTCCATCTGATAGTAGATTTCTCAACCGAATAAAAGCAAAAAGTTCTACAAAGTTTTCATTTACTATTAAGGTTCGACAAAAATCTTCCAAATTTTTTCGGTATGTTGATAGTTACCGTTTAGATACGGAGGATATTGATTTAATATTTAAATACTTCTGGAATAGTAAAGATCGTATAATTCTACGTAAAGCCTCTATTACAAGTTTAAATCATATTCAACAAACTGATATTATAAAACGATTTAAATCTTCACATAATATCCATGATAACACTGTTGATATTATTATTGAAGATCTTTTACTAATTCCATTGTTGGTAAAGGGGCAAACTTTCAATGCTGTTCAAGCACTAATTGATAAGGCTCCATTTTATTCTAAATCAAAATATAAAAATGCATTTTCAACTATAAAATCATGGTCAGAGGAAGGGGAAACTATTATACCTCTATTGAACCAAGCAATCCAGAATGAGAAAACTATAGTTCAAGTATTAGAAGATGCTTTACGTTCTTTTGAAAATAAAGGGTTACCAATTCTAATTTTGAATTCTCACAATCCTTCATCATTTGAAAAATCATTAATTGCATTCAAAATTTTAAAAGCAATGGATCGCGATACGCCTAAAAAACAACTTAGGCCTTTACTTTCTTTAGCTTCTAAAGGGAAAGAAGAATATCAAGTTGTTATACATACAATGAATACTTGGGGTACAAAATACAATTCTCTACTTCTTAATAAGTTACGAGCTATAGATGAAACTTCGTGGAAAATAATAATAGAATTTTTAAAACAACAAGGTGAGATATCTTTACCTTCAATTTTTGCCTCATTATCTGAAAATAGCATAAGATTTCAATCTAAGATAAATCTTAGTGAAGCATTAAAATTATTAAATAACCTTTATATAAATGAGCGAATAAAAGAGACTAATCGTCTTTATACTGAAGGTTTGGCTTATTTGAAAAATGGAGACTGTCATAGTTCAATTCAACGATTTGATAAAATAATAAACCCTTTATCCATATATGAGCTTGATCATGGTATAACTCCTATTGTAAAAGCATATACTTGTGTTGCTAATTATAATAAAGCAGAAAATTTTTTAGAACACTATTTAAACTATAAGCCTCAAGATGAAATAGCTATGGGCTTACTTGGTGAAATATATATGTACCAAGGTAAAAAATCACAAGATAATAAAAATTGGAATAATGCGATCAATTATTTCGAGAAGTCAATAGAATATATTGAATTTCCTTATAGAGCACAAGTTGAAATTATCAAGACATCAATCAAAAAAAATAGTTTACTTATACTAATTCTTATTTGTTTTATTATCTATAAATATATAATGCTTTTAGTTTTTATTAAGCAAAAAAGAAAGTCTTTAACAGAATCTAAAAAAATATTACACCCCAATGTTTTATTTCAATCAATTATTTTGGGAATTGCTGTAAATTTAATCCTTTTGTATCCAAGTATTAAAATAATTGAATTAAATCATTTACTCTCATTAACCTTGCTTTGCTTATCTTCTGTAATATTGATTGTAGCTATAGGTTTTGGAATAACAAAATTGAGATTTATGATTAATAATATTGTACAACCTTTTATAGTTTTTCTTTTGATTATAGGGCTCTTAATACTTAATTGTTCTACCATTTACATTATTCTATATGGCTCAATTGGGCTTTTTGTTGGTTGTTTAATAGGTTTGTTTTGGAAACTAGAAAAACCACGTTTTGTGCTTTTCACTTTTTTAACTTTATTATTTTTATCGGCTATCCTTGGGTCCCATTCAGGATCATTAACATTGATAATAGCTATACTTTTTTTGATAGCTATACTTATGTATATTTATATTACTATAGGAATTTTTGGTGTACCTTTTCATATTAAGAGAATGGTATTAAACTTTTTCGAGGAAAACTCTTTTGTGGAACCTGATAAAATAAGAACAGTATTAGATTATTTAAGGAAAAAGTTAGTACCTAATAATTTGCATATTACACTATGGGAAAGTAGGTGGTGTATAATGCATCAAAGACCATCGAAAGAGAAAAACAAACGTAAATTTTTAGACAATTTATTACAATTATCCTTATTTGAATGTCCTTCAAATTCAGTCATTGATATAAATCTATGGCTTACAGGAAAATCAATACAATTTCATAATGAATTAATGAATGTTTTTCGTGAGCTTGATCATAAAATTTTAAAAGAAAATCCAGAAGCAGCTCAAATTGCTCAAGAGGTACTTTTTGATTTACCAGATTCTATTACAAGCACAACTCTTTATTTGTATGTAGAACAAAAGATCAGGTTCGACTTAATAAAAAACCTTTCATGTAGGAAGAATACAGAATTTAATAAAAAATTCATTGAAAATACTTGGCCACAGTATTTGGAGAAGCGTGATAAAGCTGTTGAAAACTTACAAAAATCAGGCGAACTAAATAAGCGTTTAAAAGCATTGCCACACGAGAAAATGATTCCGCCTTATAGTTCTAATGGTATCATATTAGATTATGGTAAGTGGTCTGATGGAAAGCCAATCATTGATTGGAAAAATGAATTTAAAAATGATTTAAAACCTGAAATTTTTTTTGATAAAGGTTCTCAAGAAATTGAATTGATCAAAAGTTTTGAGGATTGGATTTATCAAATTAAAAGATTTAGAGATAAATTATGTAATGTCATCGAACAAAGGGGCAATCAAGATATAATTCTTTTAAACGCATGGGATAATAATTTAGACAAAATTTTTAAGTTTGGTAATAAAGGATTACAGGAAACGATCTTTTTTGTAGATAAATTAATTGAGTATCAAATGTTTTTTGAGGCAATTCACTTATTAGAATCTTTATTAGATTATTATAATACTCCTTTTAATATAGATATTATTGAAGAAAAAATTGCTGAATGTGAAATTGGAAATTTTAACCAGAATAAATGGACGAAATCAATACAACTAAAAATTGATAAAACATCCGAATCTAACAACAATAACTCCCAGTTACGATTTATAAATAGTACAAATTTTTTTAATAGATTTCCTGGAGTTACTTTGCATGTTCTTGTCCAAAATTTATCAGCAAAACGATTTGATATAAATCCTGGTAAAACTAAAATAATTAATGTATTACCAGGGGATTTTAGAATTATTATATATCCAAGAGATATAACAATACCACCTATACAAGCTAACTATAATATACCTGACTCAAATTCTATATATAACTTATCAATGGAGCTTTTTGCTCCAGAAAAAGGGATCAGCTTAAGCTAAGGTTCCCACTATGCTTAGTTGATAGCTCTGAAAAATTTACTTGGAGGATTAATATGGGTAAAAATTTTGGATTTGAATCAAATAAACTTTTTTGGAATGATGATACTATCATGAACAAATCTTTATCATGGTCTGAATCAGATTATACAATTTTAGAAAATTTTTGGAGTAGCCTTCAACAAGGTTATAGTTTTATTCCTTCAGACATTTCTGAAATTGAAAATATTTGTATCCGGGGTATTGAAAGTCCTATAACCCGTTCTGATGTTATAGGGAAGTTGATGAATCCTCAATGTCATAATTTATTGAGTGACGCATTAAAAAAAGTTTGGGTTCCTGGTATATCTCCAGATTTAAAAGAAAAACTTTCTAAAATTGCTCTGGAACCTGATGAAGCAATACGTATAACACAAATGACAAAATTAGTTATAAATGATTTACAATCAGCGCAAGATACACCGTTTGAGCATAAAACACACTTTATAGACCTTATCCCTCCTCAAAGAGTTTTTCGACGTGAAAAAGATTCACAAACATCTATTCCAGAGAGTAGCGAACCTCCTACATCATTTGATAAGTTAAATAAACTTTTTAAAGAAGGTAATATAACAGAAGTTAAGAACGTTTTTCTTGATCTTGAAAATCCTGAAAAAGTTTTTACTGATGCAGGATCAGAGGCATGGGCTTTATTAATAGAATTAGCAGATGATATTGATACAAGAGACCTTGCTTGTGAGCTTCTGTATAAGCAGGGAGAAAATATTATACCTACAATTGAAGAAATTTCTCATGCTGATTCATACTCAAGAAAAGTTATTGAATGGATTCAAACAGGAGAAAAACTTACGTTTAAAGCAAATAATAATAGAGGTCTCTCTCAAGTAATAGATAAAAATGATATGAATGGCTTTAAAACATTAATAGAACATGTATCTGAACGTAATAAATTAGTGAAAATTGTTATAGAACAGGGCGATAGAATTGTACCAATGCTTATTGACATGTTAGGGGATTCAGATCGTCATATACAGGTTTTTGCTATGGATGTTCTACATGAACAAGGTAATGACGCAGTAAATCCTTTAATGGAAGCAAAATTATGCCCTAATCCAGAAATTCGCAAAAATGCTGAGTTATTACTTCATCAGCATTTTACAGGTGAATCTTTCCAGGAATATAGTCCCTTTCAAGATAATAACCCCTTTAAAACATTAAATACTAATAATTTGGGATCAGAAAATGCAGGTACATCTTCATCCTTTAATTTAGATGTAGATTATTTTACAGAAAAACTAAGCAAACCAGAAACTTGTATGGAAACTTTAAACTCCCTTATACAAATTGGACAACCATCTATGCCAACTTTATGTCAGATTTTAGTAAATAATAGAAGGAATAAATCTAATGTTAATGTTTAATAATCTTTTTGTTTTGTTGCTAAGTATTATCGTATACGGTATTTACTTTATATTATATCGCTATACTAAGCACAATTTTATTAATTGGGAAGCTAATATGCTTGCTAATAGAACCAAAATTCCATTCAATTTAAGTAAACAAATTGTTGATGGAAAATTATCAATCGAAATCATAGAACAAGAAACCTGGAAAATCGCTATAGAAAATGGTTGTGACTTTGAAACAGCTTGTCGTATACGTGATGGTAAAATATCTTTAAAAGAGTATATAAGAAAAAAAAGGAGTATCAGCAACAACCCTTTTAATTTTAAAGAAATGCAAGAACCTATAAAAGATATTCATATTTATGAAATAACAAATGAATCAATTGCGAATGTTAATTCAAGTAATGTAAATTCTTGGATATATAAAATTGATCAAAATATTTCTCACTTTCTTTTAGCTGGTCATGCAAACTCGGCTGTGTGTAAGCAAATCAGCTCTTTGATTTATAATACTTATGTAGCGGATTTAGAAAAGGCTGAGGATTCATTACTTGTACCAGGTGCATGCTACCTACATGGAAATAATCACGCTTCAGACTTAAATATAAAATTTCCACTACCTTTACCGTTTTCGGATTTTTATCAGAAAGTTGAACCAATTAACGAATTGGCAAGTAACCTTTATCCTTTCCAAGAAGAAACGGGTTTGACAAGCCTTTCAAGTATTGAAAATAAAAAGTATTCGTACATTCAAAAAAAAATATACCATTCGATTTGTAATGTTCAAAATAGAAAACTTCATCATATTTTTTGCCAAATAGAATCCAATACAGATAGACCATTTAGTTTTTTTCTGCCATTTTATTCTCTTCACGAACAACCTTTTCCAGTTGTTCTTGAACTTCCCTTATTGATCTTCGAATCTGAAGATTTTGTTTACTTAAGAAAGATTCATTACCAATCTTTAGTATTAGAAATGACAGATGATGCTTTAAGAAGAAAAGGAATATATCAGGATTGGTTACGGAGGGATGAAGAAGCGTCAATTAGATATGAAAGGATTTATCATGCTTTATCGAATGAGGAAAAAATAGCAAAAAATGGTATTACAATTAAAGGTACTAGGGATTATTTAAATGCTATAGTTACCGAGTCATCTGAAAATGGCAAAGAAACTTATACAAGCCCTCAGGAATATTATGAAAAAATTTTACCGAGTTTACTAAAAGAAGATCAAAAGTGGATAGATATTATGGATGATTTAATGAGCAATATCAAAAATAGTAAAGATACAGAACGTAATAAACGTATTAATGAAATTAATATTGCTGTTTTAATTGATTCTTTTATACGTGGATGGCCCCCTATATTTTTAGGTGGAAGCAGAGAAGATGAAAGTCAAAAACGATATAAAAATTGGTGTCAGGAAAAGAGGAAAGATGTATGGAAGGTTATTTACAAACAACTTGAAAGTATGGAGATAAGGATAGAACCCTTTCTTGAAGAAAATACTATATTTAAAGTACAACTAATAAATGACAGTGTATTTCGTATTACTCCTCTTTATTTAACTACTAACAAAGATTTTTTAGCATTTTTATCATCACAATATGGTGTAACTTATTATATAAATAAATGGTCACGTCGAGAACTAAAAGAAAAGAAATTAGGAAGTAAAAACAACAACTTGAAATATGCTAAAAAATACTATCAATTAGGAGCGAAGTGGCTAGACAAATTAAATATTGATGAATCCATAAGTGATGAAGATATTATTATTGAAGGGGTCAAGGCATTTAAACGCGCTATTGAATGTCATCCTATTGTTATACAAGACATCTGGAATGGCTGGTGGAGACGTTTTGGTCGCAATACATCTCAACAATTTAATAATTTTAAAGATTTAATGCGAGGATATCAGGCATTTGATAGAGATGATCATAAAACATCGTGTGTTTTTTTAAAAAAATTTATAAAAAATTATCCAAATTACATACCAGATCCTTATATTTTATTATCTATTCAAAATATATATGAACAAATTGGACATACAAATATTTTACTTCAACATAAAACTAATATTAAAAGACATAATGAACTAATAGATAATATAAATAGTAAAAATGATTTTATAGATTCAAACCACTATTTAATAGAAAAGTATAAAAGCAATAAATACATTAATAGCGATGAAAGAGAAAAGCTATCCAATATTGAAAGTGTTTATAAAGAGCGTGAGACATTAAATAAAGAATTTACTATTTTAAAAAGTAAAATTGAAAGAATGGAAAAAGTAATAAAAGATAAAGACAAAGAAATATGGAAAATCATAAAAACAAAACCAGATATGTATATAGAAAAAGCAAAACAAATAGCACCGGAATATGTGAAAAAAATTTTAGAACAAGAAAAAATCACTCCATCAGAGTTTTATATCCTTCGTTATAGACCGCTTCATGAAATTTTGCAAGGAGATGAGTATATAAAAAAAGCAAATCAACTTTATGATAGCTCTATTAAATTTGGAGAAAAAAAAATAACAATTACTAATCTGAAAGAACGAATTAAGGACTATCTTGATGTTGAATATCTTAAAAAAGAAGATATTGAAATGTTAAATAACTTTCTTATTGAACTCGATAAATTTTCTTCAAAAGATGATGATATTACTGTTATTGTTCGGGAAATGGTTTTAAGAAAAGAAATGGACCAGATAGCACAAGCTTTTTTTAAAAATGGAAGAATTAAATATGAGCAATCTTGTTATCTACTTCCAGAATTTAATGAACCTATTCAACAACTGATAGGTTTATATGTAACTTATTCTAATAAATATAAAATAGCTTTAAAAAAGATGTTCAATAATGAAGTTCCTTTAAGGAATTTTTCGCATAAAGGAAAACTTATACCTATTATAAACAGCAATTCAGAATTGAAACTGAATGAAGTCTGGTTTGATAAAACAAGAAGTATTATTATTGGTAAGTGTAAGAATAACAAAGAAGTTGATTTAATTAAAGTAAAAAACTTTAACAATGAAGAATATAATCATCTTGAACAAGAAATTAACTCCCAACAATTTTGGTATAAGCAAAGAATTGGAATGAATTTAATTGAAGCAATTTTAAATATAAGAATAAAACCTTCACCTAAGTCTCAAAGATGGACAAAAGTACTCCAAGAAATGGAAGACTGGCTAATTCTTCTAATAGCTCATCTTGGTATGATACCTGTTCCTAGAGATAAAGAAACAATTCCACATGATTTAATTGAAAGGTTTGAAGGTTTACCTATGGTGTATGATATTGATTTAAATATAAATAGAATAATGTCAGAGTTTCTGAAAAAGACTGAAATACAAAAAAAAGATGTAAGAGTTATGAAAATAAAAATATAGAGTGGAACGAACGGAACCAATATTTGGGCTAAAAAAAATTGATACTCATAGTGACGTTTTTTGGATAATACTCAAATAGTAAAATTTACTTATAAAATTGTTCATCAACATTAACCCAATCCAGTTTTGTGCGAATAACCCAGCGCTCCACACGATGTCAAAAGCAATGGCGTTTTTTACCAGTCGGCAATTTATTGGTTAAGGTGCTTTCTCATTTCAAAATATAGTCCCGTTTCGCTTTTGCCGCCTGTGAGCTTAATGTTATAGCGAATAACACAGCGCTCCACAGGACGCCAAAAGCAAGCGCGTTTTTTACCAGTTGGCAAACTATTGGCTTAAGAACGTTCTCATTTCAAAAGAAAATCCTTTTTCGCTTTTGCCGCCTGTGAGCTTAGCGTTATTCGCCTCAATTTCTTTTGTTCATCAAAACACGAAAAATATGAATCAAAATGTATTATTTTTTGCTTATAACGTTTGGGCTTCAAGGTAAAAAAATCGTGCAGTCTTTGATAATCCCTACTAAAATACTTTTTAAGGAAAAACGTCAAACGTTACGTCAGTTTCAGAAACAGACAAAGCAAATTTAATTGATTGATATGATACATACTTTGTTGCATTATGCTTAAAATAAAGTTTTACAAAAAGGTTTATTAAAATAAAAAATGCTTTATGTAAGGAGGTATTTGACATGCCATACAGTGATTT
>Ga0272440_1003620_pt1 | contig 11452 bp, 8 predicted proteins | sample SSMMMBAug17_FD_192440 | JGI IMG/M metagenome (GOLD analysis project Ga0272440, IMG submission 192440) | Marine sediment archaeal communities from Little Sippewissett salt marsh, Falmouth, MA, United States - SSM-MMB-Aug17 | ecosystem: Environmental > Aquatic > Marine > Wetlands > Sediment ... | reverse complement strand
ATAATTATGGAAACTGAGTTCAAGTAGAATTTCAATAATATTACGGTTCAGAATGCTCAAAAAATATGCCATATCAAAATATCAACTGTAAACTAGGAAGGAATACATATATATATATATATATATGATCTTTTCCAAAAATCTTTTTATAATGTTTTTATGTTTAGTCTGAATTATGAAGTATTATAGGTTGTTCATATAGTGCATAATTTAATAACATTATGCTCTAGCATACATTATATAATAAATTAAAATTATTACATATCAATGAAACATAGGAGCAACTGAGTTATGGGAATAAATAAACAAACTTTAGAAATGCTTTTAAATGAAAATAATTATAAGAAAATAACAGGAAATTATTTAAGTATTGGAAGACAGACTGTTAATATAGATGCAAATTATACTAAGAAGCTGTTTGAAAAATATGGGTATTCTTCAAAAAAATTGAATGATTTATATGTAAATGAAAAATTTGATACCTCAACCAGACATGCAAACGAAACTATTATGGACAATGATTTGTTATCATGTTTTTCAGATGCAAAGTATAATTGCCTAGATCGTTCAAGCTATGAGGGAGCTTCAATAATTCATGATATGAATACCCAAATACCTGATAACCTATTTCAAAAATTTGATTTCATATATAATGGAAGTTGTATGGATAATCTTTTTGATCCTGTTTCATTTATTAGGAATACATCAAATATGTTAAAAGTTGGTGGACGTATTTTACATATTGAATGTGCAACTGGTGTTCCTGGTGCCTATCTTATGTATTCACCTGAGTGGTTTTTCAGCTATTATGCAATCAATAATTATACGGATTGTAAGGTATATGTGTCTGTTGCAAGAAGAGAGGGGGTTACACGCCATATTTTCGATACAGACTTATTTACTTGGCAGCCTTTTTTTAATCGGACAGAAAACTATAGTGATATTAAAGCGTGTAAGAGTATTAATGGGCTTATGCATGTGATCATAATAGCAGAGAAAGGGGATAATTCAACTGATAATATATGTCCGATTCAAATGCAGTATCTTGATGAAAATGCAATAGATTGGCGTCAAAAGTATTTCGATTTTAACAAGTCAAAAAGACCTTTAATAAAACTTGATCAGATAGAAAAAGAAATTGTTTTTCCTTATTTATCAGATCATTTTAAGTACCTAGGAAGCAGTTTTTAACATTACTATTCCTTTATAAAAGGTTTATATTATGGACGTCCAATTTTGTGTTTTTCTGGCCAACAAATTGTGAGACTGAGCCTCTCTTTTTTGATCAAGAAAAAATGTAGCTTAAGCAGATTGACATGTTTTATGCCATGAATAAAAAAAGTTGAATATTCATACTGAAAAACACGGAACTTTGTATTAAATAATATATGAAGAACTACTCATATAGTAGAATTCAATTTTACCCTTAACCAAAGCAGGAGTAAAAAATGATAGATATTGGAAGGGATAAGACTAATGTATTTTTTTTTCTAAATGGTGCTGATAGATTTGGTGAACTTTCAAATCAAATATTTCTTTTAAAAAGACTTTATCCTGGAAATATGAATTACCAGATAACAGTTTTTACCGTGCCTATTGATCACTTTTTAAAAATAAATAGAGATTTATTTAATATTGTAATGAGAGGAGTTAATTTAATTTATTTACCAAAAAAACTGATTTCTGAAATCATAGAAATATCTCCCGAACTAAATTTTCCATTTATTCTTATTGATTCAAACTTCGAATTTCCATTAATAAAATTTTTTTTTAAATTCATGTATTACAATAAAAAACTACATATGTCCAACCATCCCTTTTCATTAACTTATTTAGAAAAAGAAACAGGTAAACAGTTACGAAAAAAATTTGGAATTCCTGCTGATGCACCAATAGTAACCTTTCATGTTAGAGAACAGGGCTTCTTGAATTTATATACTTATCATAATTATAGAAATGCAAGTATTGAAAATTTTATTCCAACGATTAATTATCTTATACAAAAAGGGTATTATGTTGTTCGAGTAGGTGATAGATCTATGACGAAAATAAAAAATCTACCCAAACAGTTTATTGATATTCATTTTCATAAAGATTATAAATCATTAGCAGATATATATTTCATTTCACAAAGTTCATTTCTTTTAGCAACTATTTCAGGACCTTATATAGTAGCTAAAACATTTGGTATTCCTGTACTTGTGACGAATTCTTATCTTACTGAATATCATGGATGCTTTGACACAAGTATAGATTTACACATTTTTAAGAAGTATTACTCTGAACAATTAAATCGATATTTAACATACGAAGAAATTTTGTTTTCACCAATTATCGGTTTTTCCAAAGAAAAAAACTATTCTGATGCAAATATTCAATTAATTGAGAATTCGCCTGAAGAAATATTGACAGCAACGAAAGAAATAATTGATCGATTAAAAGGAAAATATCCGATTGAAATATGTAATAAGATAAACAAACGTGTTCAAGACTTACATTCAAAAGCTTTTTCTTACCATAATAAATTACCATATAGTTTATCATATTCAGATAAAGCAATAACGACACCATTTCGTTATACGACATTTTATTCAAACTTTCAAATTAGTGCTGAATATATAAGATTAAATCCACATTTTTTGGGTCATCTTTGGCCTGAATGTTCTTTTCAACAAATGCACTCAAATGATGACCTTATTTCAACTACAAAATATCTTTATGAAATTGGTGACGCAGAAAAACTTTATAAGAATGGGAAAATATCAGAATCAGAAAAAGCATTCTTTCATGTACTGGAAATGGATCCTACAAATAAGTTGGCATACAACAATTTAGGCGTTATTGCATTTCACAAAAAGCAATATCAAAAAGCTTTTGATTTCTGTCAAAAAAGTATTGATTATGATCCCTTTTATAAAAAAGCCATTTTAAACTTACATAATATTGTTATGGTAACAAAACAATACCAATTAATCATGCCCATTCTAAAAACATATCTCGCAAAGAATCCGTTAGATGAAGAAATATTAAAAATATTTGAAAATATTTTGGAATGTACTGAAAAAATCTCGTCAATAAATAGGATTGAACTTAAGCATTGCAATGCTAATACAAAAGAAGTGATATCAAAATGGATTCGTCACTATAATTTTTTTAATCCAACGGGATATAGGGTAAATAAACCACATAGAAATTTAATAATAACCGAAATTCCTGGTAGTGGTATTGAATACTTTACACATATTTTAAATTATGTTGATAATGCTGTGAATTTTGAAGGTTTTTTAGATAATATATATGCACTCCCAAATGTATTTTTTGAATTAAGGAAAAGAATTCTAACACTTCCAAAAGAAAATTTATACGGCCCTGTTAACATCAGTATTTCACCCAGCCAAAAATATACAGCAGTACTACCAGATTTATCAAAAAATGTTGATGAAGATGTTATCATAGGATTAAATCTAAATATTATTTATCATTCTTTTAATAATTTAAAAAGAATAAAAATAGATGAACTTAATTTACTTAATAGTTTCGGATATCGTGTAATTGCTTTGATCAGAGACCCTGTTGAAACAATCATTCACTGGAATCAACCTGAATATCATTTCTTGCCAGAAGCTAATGTAACTGAGAATGAAGGCTCTGCTCTCTGGAAAAGTATAATTCCTTTTGATTCTCTTGATAAGTATGACAGGCAGGCTCAAATATGGCAATACTATGCAAATCTCTTTTTAGCGCTTAGGAGTATGAAAGGGACTGACAATCATTGGAAAGAATTGATAGAAGTAATAAAAATTTATACATATGAACAATTAGTTCAGAAAGTAAATTGTATTCTTAGTGATTGCTCAGAGTTTCTTAGCATTCCAATTATAAAGAGAAATCCACCATTATTAAAATTGGTAAAGTACGAAAATTTTAAAGACATTGAAAGAATTAAAAATTCTGTCCGTAAATATTGTTCGGCAAGATTTGAATTGGGATATGATGATGTTTCAAAACATAAAATACCTGGTTTTTGCAATAAGAAGCAAGATATTAGTAAACGCAGTGTTGATTATAAATATTTAAAATAATTTGTAGTCATTCTTTATATTCCATTTACTACTTTTTGAGATCCATTTGTCTTATGTAGAAACGACCGACTGTTCATCACCAAGCATGGCAAGTCAAAACCATGCTTCTCTTAAGTTTGAAAATCAAAAGCGATTCTGAAAAAGTAATAACTACTTATCAATAGATATAAAGGATTGATGTCAATTTAAGGTTTAATAAACATAGGGTGTAATAATCACAAAAAAATAAAATAAATCAACTAGTAAAAAGGTATGAATTATAAAAAATTAGGTTCTTATGTGTATAAATATGGAACACTTGGACCAAATGCAATACCTAGACCGACTGATAAATGGTATTATGAATACAAAAAAAGAATTCAAAATATACCAAAACTAAAAAAAAAATAATTATCATCGCTGACCAAATATTGTCTATTACCGATATCGCCATCTATTGAAATTGAGTCAGTTGATAAGGTTATTGAGAATATACAAAACTTCATAAATTACCAGGTTTAATAATAATAAATGAAACCAATCGTTATCATACAAGCAAGAATGTCATCCAGTCGTTTGCCTGGCAAAATGATGATGTCAGTTGGCAAAACACCGCTTTATAAATATGTCTATTATAGATGTTTACAAGTAAAGAAAATTGATAAAATTGTTTTAGCAATCTCAACTGATGAATCGGATGATATCCTGGAGTTTGCAGCTTTGAATGACGGGGTACCAATATTCAGAGGAAATCTTGATAATGTTCTGGATCGATTTATATCATGCGCAAAAGAGCACAAAAAGGATGCAATAATTAGAGTTTGTGGCGATTCGCCATTTGTAGATATAGAATTGATAAATAGCTTGATGACGATCTTTATTGAAGATGATATCGATTATCTTTCTTTGAATAAAGATACTATTATCAGTGGGTTAGACTTTGAATTTGTCAAGTTGAATGCTCTTCAAAAGATTCAAACATTAACAACAAACCATGAAGATTGCGAACATGTCACACGCTTTATAAGAAATAATCCTAGCTTGTTTAAAACAAAATGGATAGATGCTAATCTCACAGTAGAACAATGCAATTCACTCACTATTGATACATATGACGATTTTGTTTATTGTAATGTAATTAATGAAAAACTTAAAGATATGTTAGGAGAAAATCGATTTGATTTTAAAACAAGCGATATTTTTCATGCAATAAAAAGTATAAGTTAATTGAAGTGTTTAACATGAAACATTATGATTTTCCGAAAAGGGTTGAAATTGAGCTATCCAGTAAGTGCAATTTATCGTGTACTTACTGCCCAAGAAGATTTATTAATAATTTGGATGGTTTTATTGAATATTCACTTTTTGAACAAATTATTAACGAAATATCTGAATATCCAGAAACAATACTTGTACTTCATCGTCGAGGTGAAAGCATGCTACACCCCCAATTTGTGAACTTTTTAAACCTAATAAAAGAAAAATTTAATAATGTCCAATTAGCTACAAATGGAACACTATTAGACAGAGAGAAAGCTGAAGCAATAATTCAAACTGTTTCTTTTTTGTCATTTAGTATAGATACACCATCATTATTTAAACAAACTAGAATAAATGCAAAATATGATATGGTTGAAAAGAATATTCTAAATTTTCTTGCATTAAATAAAGCTTATGGGAGTCCTGTCAAAACACAAGTTTCAAAAGTTTTGACAAATGAATCGAATGAGTCTGACAAACATTTGTTTTATGAAATTTGGAGTGAAAAAGTTGATCGTGTTAGAATTTATGAGCAGCACAGTGAAGAAGGAAAATTTGGATCTTTAAAAAAGAAAAGATCTAATCGAAAAACATGCACAATGCCTTTTTATGAATTGGTTATTTGTTATGATGGAAAAATTGCAAGATGCAATCATGACTGGGATGGCGATGAAATGGGAAATATTTATAACACAACTATTTATGATGTATGGCATAGTGAAAAGTATGAGAAGTTACGAAGTCAGCAAGCATCTTTAGAAATTTTTGATTCTGTTTGTCTAAGTTGTGACTCATGGTATCCAAAAGAAGGAATACAAGAAACAGGTTTTGTACTTGAACGTAAAGAGCAGAATCATAATTATTTGAAGAATGATAATATCAAATTTATACCACTTGCACGACCCCATATAACAAAAGAGGTTGATGAAGTATCTAAAGTCATTAAGTCGGGAATGTGGACCACCGGCCCAAAAGTTTTTGACTTTGAAAACAAATTAGCAGATTATCTGACTGAAGATCAAGCTCTATATGTTTCTGGTTTAAATTCGTGCACATCTGCTTTGTTTTTAGCACTACTTTCACTTGGAGTAAAGTGTGGAGACGAAGTGATATTACCAACATGGACTTTTGCTGCAACAGCACAAATTGTGGAATGGCTACAGGCTATACCTGTACTATGCGATATAGAAAAAAATACTTTATGTATTGATGTTGATAAAATTGAAAGTTTAATCTCTCCTAAGACAAAAGCAATCATTCCTGTTCATATTGGAGGATATCCTTGTAACTTAAAAGAGATAAAACGAATTGCTGATGAACACGATCTATTTGTTATTGAAGATGCAGCGCATGCCATTGGTACAAAATATTCTGGCATTAAAATAGGAAACTTTTCTCATGCGACTTGTTTTAGCTTTTATGCAACAAAAAACTTAGCAATGGGAGAAGGTGGTGCATGTGTAAGTAAGAATCAGGAGTTAATTAAAAATATTAAAAAGTTATCCTATTTTGGTATCAATAAGGAGGCGTACAAACGATATGAAAAGTCCGGAACATGGTTCTATAATATCGAGACAATGGGATATAAATTTAATTTGGATAGTATTCATGCAGCAATGGGACTAGTTCAATTAGAAAAGATTGATATGATGAACAATAGAAGACGACAAATTGCAAAGCAATATAGAAATAATTTACACAAATCCATAAAACTTTTTGAAGATACAGATCAACATTTTCATACATATCATTTATTTCAAATTCAACTACCTGATTATATTAACAGAAATGAATTCATTGAGACGCTGAAACAATCTAATATAGGGACAAGCGTTCATTTTATACCTTTACATAAGCACTCATGGTACAAAAATAATTATAAGGCAGATTGTAAAATAGCTGATTCAATATTTGATAAGGTTATTTCGATCCCTATGTATGCTTCTATGACCGATAGTCAAGTTGAATATGTGATAAAAACTATAAATGACCTTTTAAAGGAGGTTTAAATGCAAGAGATTCTCAACCGATATCTTAATACAAAAAGAGTGTCCATTTGGGGAATGGGATACCTCGGCTACACAATGCTTTTAAGGCTCCAATCAAAGGGTTTTTATGCTGATGTTTACGATACTAATCCTGAAAGGTTAAATCTATTAGATTCTGGTAAATATCCAATAAAAGAGCAGAAAATAGTGTGGTCTTCAAAAGGAGAAGTTCCTGATATTGATATTTCAAAAATCTGTATTGTTAACTCTTGCGAACAACTTCTAACAAATTCAATTCATATTATATCTACACCCAGTTTTTCCGAGTCAGGTGATGCGAATCGTCTATCAGAAATTGCAGAATGCTTTATTATAAATAAAGAGAAAGTATCAGATCACGTTGTTATTTTTCAGTCTGCAGGAACTCCGGGAAATATAGATAAATTATTTATTCATCCCTTAAGAAGTAATGAAGTAAAATGTTTTTATGCAACCGCTTTCAGAACAGATTGGACTTTAGAAGAATTTTTTTACAGTACTAATCAACAGGTTGTTTCTGGCGAATGTCCTAAATCTATATTAATGGTGAAATCTTTTCTCAATATTATTGACGTAGATCATGTTGAATTGTCTAGTATTATGGAGGCTGAAATTTATGAATGTGCAAGGAAATCTCTACATTATTCTATTGAGGCATTTGTAAATCAAATTATGTTGTCTTATCCTGAAACAAATATTCGGAAATTAACAAATCTTTTAAATAAAATTCAAATCGAAGTTACAAACCCAAGTATTGGTGCTATAGGATACAAATATGCAAGTGCAGTAACATACTTACTTGAAGGTAGCACATTTCCTGAACGATTTACGATAATACGTGAGGCAGACTCAGCGAATATTTCATCAATCCTGTTTTATGCAGATATAATACCTCATTTTATTACTGATTATGTCGTTATATTAGGTGTTTGTGAATCCGAAAATCAAAAAAACATCAGTTTTTCTCCTTCCTTATTAATTGCTGAAAGACTTTTAAAAAATGGGAATAAAGTATTTATACATGACCCTTTTTTCACTGAATCTGAGATTAATGATTTGTTACCAGGGGCAACGTATATAGAAGAATTATCTCCTTTCACAAAAGAATCGTGTATATTAGCTATGACTGGACATCGAGTTTACAGATATTTAACCCAAGAGGATTTGGAAAGGTTAAATATTTTTTCAGCAAAACTTGTAATTGATAATCCAGGACTATGGGATAAATATCGTTTTTCTGACAAAACGTTATACCATATTCCAGGTGATGGAAAATTTGGATTATTAGGGTAAGTAATAATGTGTGGAATAGCTGGTTTTATTTCTTCGAATAAAAGTTATGATGCAAGTAAAATTGTTAATGGAATGCTGCGCAGAATGAAATATAGAGGCCCTGATCAGAAAGGGATTAAAACATACCATAATGTAACTTTAGGTATGCTGAGATTAAGTATAATTGACCAGGAAAAACATCAAATTCCATATACTGACGAGAGTAACAATTATGCATGCGTTTACAATGGAGAGATTTATAATCATCAAGAGATAAAAAGAAACTTAAAAATAAAATTTACATATAAAACAAATTCTGATGCTGAGACAGCATTATTAAGTTTTATTGACTCAGGTATATCTTCTTTTAACAATCACAATGGCATGTATTCTTTCGCAATATATGATAAATTAAATAGGACGACATATGTAGTTAGAGATAAAGTTGGAGAAAAACCTCTTTATTATTATAAGGGAAAGGATTTTTTTATTTTTGCTAGTGAAATGAAAGCATTGCTTGAACTAGTTGAACCGAAATTAAATGACGCAATTTCTTATAAAGTATACGAATTTACTGTTGGTAAAGAAACTCTTTTTAAAGGAATTTTTCAACTTGAACCAGGTGAATATATTAAAATTATAGATGATAAGGTAGAATTTTATAACTATTGGAAGGTATGGGATAACTTAATTGAAATCAAAGATGATGAAAATGCAATAATAAAAGATCTAAGTGAATTACTTGAGGATTCAATATTACTAAGAACACAAAACTGCGTTCATAAACTAGCAGTTCTAATAAGTGGTGGAATTGATAGTGCGCTTGTTGCAAGTATTGCTAAACCAGATTATATTTATACATCGCATTATGGTTTTGATGATTTTGATGAGTTGAAGTATGCAAAATGTGTAGCAAAACATATAAATAAAAAACTTATTATAGTCCAACCTCAAAAAGAAGATTTTTTGAAAACAAAAGAAGATATTATTTATTGCCTGGATACACCATGTACCTGGACTAGTTTTACATTATGGATGTTAATGAAAAAAATATATGAAGACGGTCTAAAAGTTACAATGACTGGAGATGCTGCGGATGAATTATTCGGTGGATATCATCGTTATCATTTACTATACCATGATGAACAAATCAGAGAATTAGAAGCAATGCGTAAATATAATTATCTAATTGATAAATACTATGGAAGTCCTGTATATCGGTATGCTAAAATTGTTAATCGTTCTAGTAATATTTATGATAAGGAGATAAATCAATATTTAGAAGAATCCATAGGCTATTATTTTAAAAAATTAAATAAAGATGTTGTTCATTTAATGGGACTAAACGATTTTTATTCTACAATGCAAGTTTTGCTTCAAATGTCTGATAGAATAAGTATGCACTATAGTATAGAAAACCGTTCACCATTCCTTGATTATCGTTTAGTTCAATTTGCTTTTTCAATGCCCTCAGAATATAAAATTAGATATGGAATAACTAAATGGATATTAAAGCAGGTTGCGAGAAAATTTATTCCAAAAGACATTGTCGAAAGAGTTGATAAGAGAGGTTTTTCTGCTCCTGTCAATCATTGGTTTAAGTGGAATAAAAAAGGGAAATATGATCGATCAGCTTATCGCAGAATGGTTTTTCAAGACTGGAAAAAAGTATATAATGTTTCATAGTTGATAAAAGGTGATATTTTGAAAACATTTATTATAGCGGAGGTTGGAATCAATCATAATGGAAGCTTAGAAAACGCTTTTCAGATGATAGATGTAGCAAAAGAAGCAGGATGTGATGCTGCAAAATTTCAACTATTTACCGCAAAAAATTTGTATCCGAAAAGTGCTGGAACAATTGATTGGCATGATGGTAAAAAGTCTTATGACTATAATATATTTGATATGGTTGAACAATTTGAAATTCCACTTGAATGGATAGATATACTAATTGATTATTGTGAAAAACGAAATATTGATTTCATGTCAACAGTTTATGATATAGAGGGTTTAAATTTTCTAATGCAAAAAAATGTTAGTAAAATAAAACTTTCATCATACTCTATTTCTCATATTCCATTAATTGAAGCCTGTGCTAATACTAAACACCCAATAATTTTAAGCACTGGTGGTGCTACACTTTCTGAAGTTGAAAATGCTTTAAATACTGTTTTACAATATCATAATGATATCACCTTGCTTCAATGCTCAATTTGTTACCCTACAAAACTCTCAGATTGCAACTTAGGGGTATTAGATACTTACAAAAGGGCATTTCCTGATGTTAGTATTGGATATTCAGATCATACTATTGAAATTGCAGATGCTCCAGTTCAGTCTGTTTATCTTGGTGGAACAGTTATTGAAAAACATATTACATTAGATAAAAAAATGGAGGGACCTGATCATTTTTTTGCCTTAGAACCAGATGAATTAAAACAAATGGTTTTAGATGTCAGAAATGCGGAAAAAGATTTAAATAATAATTATTATTCGATTAATTCAGAAATTTATGGGTGTAGTAGAAAGTATGCTTATCCCCATGAGGAATATCTAAAGACATTTGCATACCCTACACTTTTTGTTAACCGCCCAATAAAAATGGGAGAAAGAATAATGCCAAAAGATATTTCAATTCTTAGGCCTGGTAAAAAACAAAGGGGGCTTGAACCTAAGTATTTTTGTTTATTTGAAGAATATACTATTATTGCAAATCATGATATGAAATTTGAAGATTCTTTGAATTGGGATGATTTTTTATCTGTTGGAAACAAATTATGAAAAAATTAATAATTGCAGCGCATCCAGATGATGAAATCCTTGGTTGTG